>Ga0115000_10004970_pt1 | contig 10745 bp, 8 predicted proteins | sample ArcticOcean_MG_C_6_FD_89690 | JGI IMG/M metagenome (GOLD analysis project Ga0115000, IMG submission 89690) | Marine microbial communities from western Arctic Ocean - ArcticOcean_MG_CB8_128 | ecosystem: Environmental > Aquatic > Marine > Oceanic | place: Arctic Ocean: Canada Basin | collected... | reverse complement strand
AAAATTACCTTTTCCTTCTAGAACTTTCGCAACAACTACAGATCCTTCACCTCCTGCGTTTTCAACAATTATTCTTAGGGGAGCCTCTATTGCTCTTGATATAATTTGAATACCAGTAACTTCATCTAAATTATCGCTTGTTAGTTTTTCAAGCACCTTTATACATCTTAATAATGCAACTCCACCTCCAGCAACAATCCCTTCTTCAACTGCAGCTCTTGTGGCATGTAAAGCATCATCTACTCTATCTTTTTTCTCTTTCATTTCAATTTCCGAAGCAGCACCAACATATAGAACTGCAACTCCACCAGCTAACTTCGCTAACCTTTCTTGAAGTTTTTCTTTATCATAATCTGATGTAGTAGTTTCTATCTGTGACTTAATTTGGTGAACTCTAGCTGCAATAGCTTCTTTGTCACCTGCTCCATTTACAAGAGTAGTATTGTCTTTATCAATAGTAACTCTCTCAGCAGATCCCAACATTTCTAATGTAGTATTCTCTAAAGTAAACCCTCTTTCTTCTGATATAACAGTTCCTCCAGTTAAAATAGCAATATCTTCAAGCATTGCCTTTCTTCTGTCTCCAAAACCTGGAGCCTTAACAGCAGCAATTTTTAAAGAACCTCTTAATTTATTTACAACAAGGGTAGCTAAAGCTTCTCCATCCACATCTTCAGCAATTACAAGTAATGGTTTTCCACTTTGAGCAACCGGTTCCAATATTGGTAAAAGATCTTTCATTGCAGAAATTTTCTTATCGTAAAGTAATATATATGGAGATTCAAGATCTGATTCCATTTTTTCTGAATTAGTAACGAAGTAAGGAGAAAGATATCCTCTGTCAAATTGCATTCCTTCGACAACATCTACATATGTATCCGTTCCTTTAGCCTCCTCAACAGTGATTACACCTTCTTTACCCACTTTGTCAAATGCTTCGGTGATTAAAGAACCAATAGTTTGATCATTATTTGCTGAAATTGAAGCAATCTGTTTTATCTTATCAGATGAATTTCCAACAGTTTGTGAATTTTTACCTAGCTCACAAACTACCGCTTCTACAGCGTTGTCAATCCCTCTTTTTAAGTCCATAGGGTTAGCGCCAGCTGTTACATTTTTTAAACCTTCCTTTACAATTGCTTGCGCTAATATTGTAGCGGTAGTTGTACCATCCCCAGCTAAATCGTTGGTCTTAGAAGCAACTTCTTTAACCATTTGAGCTCCCATATTTTCAAGAGCATCTTCTAATTCTATTTCTTTAGCAACAGTAACACCATCTTTAGTGATTTGAGGACCTCCAAAAGATTTACCTATTATAACATTTCTTCCTTTTGGACCTAACGTAACTTTAACAGCGTTTGCTAAAGCATCTACACCTTTTTTAAGTCCTTCTCTTGCTTCTACGTCAAATTGAATTTTTTTTGCCATTTTATTAATTTTTATAAGTTTAAACTATTGCAAGAATATCGCTTTCTCGCATTATTAAATAATCATTACCCTCCAGTTTTAATTCAGTTCCTGAATATTTACCATATAATACACTGTCACCAGTTTTAACTGTAACAGGATTTTCTTTTGTTCCAGGTCCAACTGCTACTACATTTCCTTTTTGAGGTTTTTCTTTAGCAGAATCAGGAATAATAATTCCAGAAGCAGTTTTTGTTTCAGCCTCTAAAGGCTCAATCAATACTCGATCAGCCAATGGTTTAATATTTAATTTACTCATAATTTATGTTTTATTTTTAATGTTAATTTACATCAATCGTGCCAAATTAAGTAGGCTGACAAAATTGTAATATTCCAATTTTAAAAATGACAGTATGGCATTTGTATTTAAACTTGAACCGACTATTTAACAGGAATCTCTAAAGGAATTTCTTCAGGAAAAGATTCTGGAATACTTGATTCAATATCATTTGGGTTTAAAAGTTTTGAATCTACATTTTCAGGGCTAGTGTTTACAGTAAGGTTTGATAATAATATTAGAATTAGTAAAATTCCAGCTAATACCCACGTGCTTTTATCTAGAAAGTCCGATGTTTTTTTTACACCACCTAGTTGTTGCGAGTCTCCTCCAAATGAAGAAGATAAACCTCCTCCTTTGGGGTTTTGAACCATAATCACTAATATTAATAAAAAAGAAACTGAAAGAATTAAGACTAAAAATATTGAAAAACTACTCATAACTATTATTTATTTTGAAAACTATTTTTTATGGTTTTTATTTGGTCTGCAAATAAACTGATTTTTTTTGGATATTTCAAGCAAAGAATTTCATAAGCCTTTATAGCTTCATTGTATTTTTTTTGTTTAAAATAAACTTTCGCAAGTGTTTCAGTCATATATTCTTTTTTGCTAAGTTTAAAATCGTTTGCGAAATTTTCATTTGATTTTGTTTTATTAGAAGAAATTTTAGGATTTATTTTTAAAAAATCACTAATTAAACTCTCGTTAATATTTTTTGAAACAGGTTTAGAGATATTTAGCCAATCAATAAAAGAATTTTTAGTTTTTTCAGATGAAAGTATTTTGATGCTTTCAGTTTTGGGGCTGTTGATATTGTTTTCTTGATGTTCTATCATGTCGTATAGAACACTTCTATTAGTTGTGTAAATAGCGCAATTTTTTAAAGCTTTATTAAAACTAAGGTAATCGTGTTTTTTAAGACCAATTAACTCCATTATTCTTGCTGTTTGAAAAAAAGGATATTGTTTAGTGATTTTTTTTATTGACAAACTCTCCTCCAAAGTAATTTCTCTCGGATTTTTTAATAATTGCGAAAAAGTTTTTTTATCTAGAATCACCATTTTGCTAATGAGGCGTTAAAAATATCTTGAGTTATTCTTTCAAATATAATATCATGAGCTTCAGATTTTATATTCAATAATTGAACTTCTGCAGGATAATCATAATAAAAAGAAAACCTTCTTTCAAAACTGTCATCTTCTTTTTTAATATTAACAAATCTAACATTTATAACAACACTTAGTCTGTTTTGGGATGCAGTTAAATCAGACGTTGCTGTCATTGGACTTACTCTATATTCAATAATTTCACCTTCATAAACAAGATCTCCATCAATAGATGTTAATTGTAAGTTTGTTTGGTTTTGCAAAATATTTTGTAGAGCTTGTGTGAAATCTCTATCAATTCCTGGTTCAAAAATTGATCCAATATTATTTCCAGCATCATTTTCAAAAAAATTTACTTGAAAAGTTTTTGTGCCCTCTGGAATTGACGCGCCTGTAAAAGAGTAACTTCCGCAACCTAAAAAAATTAGAGTGAGCAGCCCAAAATATATTCTTGTTTTAAAGTTCAATGTCATGCTGTTTAATCTTTCTGTAAAGTGTTCTTTCAGAGATGCCTAATTCAATTGCGGCAGCTTTTCTTTTTCCTTGATTTCTTTCAAGAGCTTTTATAATCAGTTCCAATTCTTTATCATGAATGGATAAAGGCTCCTCTTCATTTATTTCTTCAACAAAATGATATTTGTCTTGAGAGCCATTTGAAATATTAAAAGTAGATTCTTTTTTGTTAATTTCAATTAACTCAGCCTTTTCTTTAGAATTGTCTGAATTTTCGTTGTGTAATTTTTCAAAAACACTAGTATCTTCATCTTTAAAATCAACAGCTCTATCATCATTCTTTAAATGACTAGTTATTTCCTTCAAATCATTTAAATCTTTTTTCATATCAAAGAGGATTTTATAGAGTATTTCTCTTTCGTTTGAGAAATCACTTGACGAATTACTTTTATTTACTAGTGCAGGTAATGTTGAATTGAAGTTTGGTAAATATGATTTAAGTTTAGGACTTGAAACGTCTCTTTTCTCCTCTAAAACAGATAGTTGCTCTGCAACATTTCTTAGTTGACGAATATTTCCGTTCCATCGATATGAATTTAGTAATTTCTGTGCTCCTTCTACTAACCTAACAGTTGGCATATTATATTTTTTTGCAAAATCACTAGCAAATTTTCTAAATAATAAATGGATGTCTTCTTTTCTTTCTCTAAGTGGGGGAATTTTAATTTCAACAGTACTCAACCTATAATATAAATCCTCTCTAAACTTGCCTTTTAGTATTGCTTTTTCCATATCTAAATTGGTAGCAGATACGATTCTAACGTTAGTTTTTTGAACACTTGAAGCTCCCACTTTAATAAACTCGCCATTTTCTAAAACTCTTAATAGTCTAACCTGGGTTGTTAAGGGAAGTTCCCCAACTTCATCAAGAAAAATTGTTCCACCATCTGCAACTTCAAAATATCCTTTTCTTGCATTAGCAGCTCCTGTAAAAGCACCTTTTTCGTGACCAAATAATTCCGAATCAATAGTTCCTTCTGGAATGGCTCCACAGTTTACAGCTATATATTTGTTGTGTTTTCTGTGAGATAGTTGATGAATTATTTTAGGGTAACTTTCTTTACCAACCCCACTTTCTCCAGTGACAAGTACTGAAATATCTGTAGGGGAAACTCTAATAGCTTTTCCGATCGATCTATTTAAAATAGGGTCATTTCCAATTATTCCAAAACGTTGTTTAATGTTTATTAATGATGATTCCATGTTTTATTTTGTTGAGTAATCAGTAGCCTTTCCAATTAAAGTCGCTGATGTACATTCGTTAACTCTTACATTTACAAAATCGCCAATATTATAAATTTCTTTAGGAAATACTACAACAGTGTTTTGCTCATTTCTTCCGCTCCAAAAAAGTTTAGATTTTTTTGATTCTTTTTCAACTAAAACTTCAACAACTTTTCCAATATATTGGTTTGTTCTATAGTTGCTGTGTTTTTGTTGTAAATCAATTATTTCTTGAAGTCTAATTTTTTTTACTTCTTCCGGAATATTATCGTCTAGTTTCTTACCTGCATAAGTTCCTGGTCTTTCGGAATATTTAAACATATATCCAAAATCATATTTTATTTGCTCCATTAAATTTAATGTAAGTTTATGATCTGCTTCAGATTCGTTAGGAAAGCCTGTGATCATATCATGAGAAATTCCACAATCAGGAATAATTTTTTTTATTTCTTTAACTAGCGTTAAATATTCTTTTCTAGTGTGTTGTCTATTCATTGCTTTTAAAACATCGTCACTTCCAGATTGAACCGGTAAATGAATATAGTCACATATGTTTTTATGATTGGACATTGTTTTAACTACGCTTAGACTCATGTCTTGAGGATTCGATGTAGAAAATCGTATTCTTAATTTTGGAAAAGATTCAGCAACAAGCTTTAATAATTTAGAGAAATCTATGGAAGATTTTTTTCTCAAATCACTTATTTTATCAAAATCCTTTTTTAAACCACCACCGTACCATAAGTAGCTATCTACGTTTTGCCCCAATAAGGTAACTTCCTTATAATTAGAATCAACTAGATCTTGAATTTCTTTTAAAATACTTTTAGGATCTCGGCTTCTTTCTCTTCCTCTGGTAAATGGAACAACACAGAAGGTGCACATGTTGTCACAACCCCTTGTTATCGAAACAAAAGCATTAACTCCATTTGAAGATAGTCTTACTGGACTAATATCCCCATAAGTTTCTTCTTTTGATAAAAGAACATTCACTGCATTTCTGCCTTCATTTATTTCTTCAATTAAGTTAGGGAGGTCTTTGTAAGCGTCAGGTCCAACAACCAAATCAACAATTTTCTCTTCATCTAAAAATTTACTTTTTAAACGCTCAGCCATACAGCCAAGAACACCAACTTTTAAATTTTTATTATGTCTTTTAAGCTTATTAAAACCTTCTAGTCTTTTTCTTACTGTTAGCTCAGCTTTTTCTCGAATAGAGCATGTGTTTAATAAAATTAAATCAGCTTCATTTAAGTTTGTTGTTGAAACATAGCCTTGATCTGTAATTATTGAAGCTACAACTTCACTATCTGCAAAATTCATTTGGCAGCCATAGCTTTCTATATAAAACTTCTTAGAGTTACTCTTTTTCTTATCAATTTCTAATAATTCATTTTTAACATGTAATCCAACACTCATATATCTTTTATTAAATCTTCTGCAAATATAAAATTAAAAATAAATTTATGACAATATGTCAGTAATGTTTTTAATTAATAATGATTAAAATTCAAGAATGTTAGAAAATAGAATAAAAAAAATAATATACTTTTGTGGTCTAAAATTTCAAATCAATGTCTAAAAATTTAGTAATTGTTGAATCTCCTGCCAAAGCCAAAACTATTGAGAAATATCTAGGAAGTGACTTCAAAGTTTCTTCTAGTTATGGTCATATATCTGATTTGCCTTCAAAGGAATTAGGGGTTGATGTTGAAAATGATTTTAAGCCTAAATACATAATTTCTAAAGACAAAAAAGATATAGTTAAAGATTTAAAGAAAAAAACCTTAGCAGCTGATTTTGTATGGCTAGCTAGTGATGAAGACAGAGAGGGAGAAGCTATAGCTTGGCATTTGTTTGAAAGCTTAAAACTTGAGAAAGCAAAAACAAAAAGAATAGTTTTTCGTGAAATCACCAAAAGTGCTATTTTAAAAGCAATTGAAAACCCTAGGGAAATTAATTATAATTTAGTTAATGCTCAGCAAGCAAGAAGAGTTATTGATAGGTTAGTCGGATTTGAAATTTCTCCAATTTTATGGAGGAAAGTTAAGGGTGGGCTTTCAGCTGGAAGAGTGCAATCTGTTGCAGTTAGACTTTTGGTTGACAAGGAAAAAGAAATTAACGATTTTATTACATCATCATCATTTAAAATCTCTGCTAAATTCAGTAATTCAAGTAACGTTGAGTTCACTGCTCAACTTTCAGGTAGTTTTAATTCGTTTGCAGAAGCTAATCTTTTTTTAGAAAAAAGCGCTAAGTCTAATTTTAATATTTTGTCAATAGATAAAAAGCCTGTTAAAAAATCAGCTTCAGCCCCCTTTACTACTTCCACTCTACAACAAGAAGCTTCTAGAAAACTTGGTTTCAATGTAAGTAGAACTATGTCTGCTGCTCAAAGATTATATGAGTCAGGAAACATAACCTATATGAGAACTGATAGTGTTAATTTATCTGATGATGCCTTAAAGTCTGCAGAAGGTGTAATTTCAAAAAATTACGGAGATGAATATTCAAGAAGAAAAAAATATCAAAATAAAAACAAGGGAGCTCAGGAAGCGCATGAAGCTATTAGGCCAACAAACTTGGAAAATCAAGAAGTTAACATGGAGTCTGATCAATCGAAGTTATATAGGCTAATTTGGCTTAGAACTATTGCTTCTCAAATGAGTGATGCTAATCTTGAAAGAACAACTTTCAAAATTGGTTCAAATAATTATAGTGATCAATTTATTACCAAAGGTGAAGTAATAAAGTTTGACGGATTTTTAAAAGTATATATTGACGGAACTGACAATGAAGAAGACCTGAATAATAGTGGGATATTACCAGCCCTGTCTAATGGTGAAAGTTTAAGTAATTTAAAAATGATTGCTACAGAAAAATTTTCTCGACCTCCTTACAGATATTCTGAGGCAGCACTTGTAAAAAAAATGGAAGAATTAGGTATAGGAAGACCATCAACCTACGCGCCAACTATTACGACTATTCAAAACAGAAAATATGTTGTTAAAGGTTCTTTTGAAGGAGATGAAAGAGAATATAGAGAGCTTATGCTGAAAAATGGTTCAATCACTTCCAATAAAGGAACTGAGATTAGCGGATCAGATAAAGGGAAGTTAGTTCCAACAGAAGTTGGAATTGTTGTTACAGATTTTTTGGTTAATAATTTTAAAGATATTTTGAATTATAACTTCACAGCTAGTGTGGAGCAAGATTTTGATAAAATCGCAAATGGAGATAAAGAATGGACAAGTGTTTTAAAAGAATTTTATTCTTCATTCCATCCTATAGTTGAAGATGTTCAACTGAATGCTGCTAGAGAAACTGGTGAAAGAGTATTAGGAGATGATCCTAAAACAGGAAGAAAAGTTAGTGTTCGTTTAGGGAAATTTGGACCAATGGCTCAGATTGGCACTGTCGACGAAGAAGAGAAGCCGATTTTTGCAGGACTATTGCCGGATCAGAAAATCAGTAAAATTACCTTAGAACAAACGTTAGACCTTTTTAAACTGCCATGTTATTTAGGTGATTTTGAAAATGAAAAAATTGAAGCTAATTCTGGAAGATTCGGTCCATATGTAAAACACAACAACGCTTTTGTTTCTTTACCTAAAGGATTGAGTCCTTTAGAAATCTCTTTAGACAAAGCTATTGAGTTGATTTTAGAAAAAAGAAAAGCGGATGCTCCCATAAGTAATTATGATGGCTTTGATGTAAGTAAGGGTAAGGGGCGATTTGGCCCATTTATAAAATGGAATGGATTATTTATTAATGTTAATAAGAATTATGATTTTGACAATTTAAGTCAAGAGGATTGCGTTAGTTTAATTGAAGCTAAAAAGAAAAAAGAAATCGAAAAACTTCTTAGAATTTGGGAAGATGAAGGTATTAGAATTGAGAAAGCTAGATGGGGCAGGTTTAATGTTATAAAAGGTAAGACTAAAGTCGAATTGCCAAAAGGAACGGATGTAGATAAGTTTACACTTGAGGACGTAAAAGCTTTATTTCAAAAAAAGAAAACAAAAAAGACATCTCCAAAATCAAAAAAACAAAAATGATAGCTGAGTATCTTTTACCAGTTAATAATGAAATAGTTGATTTTAAAAATAAATTATCGCCTCTTGCTATTGGAAAAGTTATTACTATTTATGGTGATGATCAGTCCAATTTAAAAGGTTTTGATATTGCTTTAATCGGGTTAAGTGAGAGCCGTAAATCAAGTGAAGTAAATAAAAAATATATAGACATTAATTCATTTAGAAAAGAGTTTTATTCTCTTTTCTGTGGAGATTGGAATGTCAATATTATTGACATGGGTGATGTTATTAATGGAGAAGATATTTCTGACACTTATTTCGCACTTAAAACTATAAATGAATCTCTTTTAGAAAAAAACATAATTTCTTTTTTTATTGGAGGAACTCAAGATTTAACTTTCCCTTTATATCAAGCTTTTGAAAAAAAAGGAGATTATGTGAACCTAACATCAATTGACAATAAATTTGATTTTGGACAGATTAAAAAAGACTTTGATTCGTCATCTTATATGTCCAAAATAATAATGGAAAAGGACAATAAGCTAAGTCATTATTGTAATTTAGGGTTCCAAACATTTTTAAATTCTCAGGAAGAAATTGACCTATTAGAAAAATTACAATTCGAATCTCATAGATTAGGAAAAATAAACAAAAAAATAGATTTGATAGAGCCAAGTTTAAGATATACAAATCTTTTATCTATAGATTTTAGATCAGTAAAGGCTTCAGAATTAAATTTTATTCATAACTACCCTAATGGATTTGAAAGTAGTGAAATATGTTCTATTGCAAGATATGCAGGGATGAGTGATAGAATTTCCTGTGTTGGTGTTTTTGAGGTTTTCCAAAATTCTATTTCAAGTGCTTTGTTAGCTCAAGCTGTATGGTACTTTATTGAAGGATTTTCACTTAGAATAATAGAAGATCCTAAATCTGAAAACTTTAAAGGTAAAAGTTATCATATGGATTTAGAAAACCATCAAATTAAGTTCTATCAAAGTGATATAAGTCAAAAATGGTGGTTTGAACTAATAGAGGAAAATAACAATAAGTTAATTGATGTTTCGTTATATCCATGTGGACATGAGGATTATTTAGAGGCTTGTAATGATGATATTTCTGATAAATTATTGTTAAGTTTGAAAAGAAATTTAATATAATTAATTCAAAATTCTATTTTTGTAGAATAAATATTGTTATTTTTATGGGCTTTAAGTTGAATAAAATTAAATCTTTGGTGAAAAAAATATTATTATTTCTCGTTATATCGGTTTTCTTAATTTCCTGTTCTAAAGGTGATAGAGGAGAGCTTATGGGCAACAAAGGGAAGAAGTTTTTTCCAGACAAACCTACCGGTATGTTATTAATTCCAAGTGGAGCTTTTTTAATGGGTATGGCAGATGCTGACATGGCTCAACTAGAAAATGCACCAACAAGTACTGTTTCTATAAAAGCTTTTTATATGGACGAAACAGAAATTACTAATGGAGAGTATAGGCAGTTTGTTAACTGGGTAAGAGACTCTATAGTTAGAGATGCTCTAGCTAAACGTGCCATTACAGAACTTGGACCAACTCCTAGTCAAGAAGATTTAGATACTGATAACAGTATAAATAGTTTTTTTCCTAAATATCAAGTTCCTGAAGATGTTGCTGATGAAGAAAAGAATGGATATACTAAATATAAAGAACAGTGGTCACTTGAAATTAGTGAGTTCGATAAAGATACTTACAACTTAAATAACGAAGTTGATATAATTTGGGGTAGAGAAGATTATCCAGATTTAGCTTACGCCGAAGTAATGGAAGGTGAGTTTGGTGAAGGAACAGGTTTTTTCCTGTCTAAAGAAGAATCATTTAATGGTGATAGAACATTTAATACAAAGAAAATAGAATACGTTTATGATTTCTTTGATGCTGCTGCTGCTGTAAAAGCTAAAAGCGAAACAAGAAAAGAATATTTTAAACAAAGGACAATTCAAATTTATCCTGATACAACTTCATGGATTAGAGATTTTAATTATAGTTATAATGAGCCTATGCACAATGATTATTTTTGGCATGATGCTTATAATGATTATCCAGTGGTTGGTATTTCTTGGGAACAAGCCAGTGCTTTT
>Ga0115000_10004969_pt1 | contig 10746 bp, 14 predicted proteins | sample ArcticOcean_MG_C_6_FD_89690 | JGI IMG/M metagenome (GOLD analysis project Ga0115000, IMG submission 89690) | Marine microbial communities from western Arctic Ocean - ArcticOcean_MG_CB8_128 | ecosystem: Environmental > Aquatic > Marine > Oceanic | place: Arctic Ocean: Canada Basin | collected... | reverse complement strand
TCTTCTATAACCTCTCCGTGTATGGTTTCTTTAACATCAACTTTATGAGTTATTGGATATTTCATTGAATTATTTTCAGCGCCACATGACATTAAGCAGGTAAGAATTAACAGTGATATACCCTGCTTTAATGGTTCTATTTTGTATGACATAAACAAAGATAATAATATACAGTAAGATGAAGAGAATATGGAACAACCTGGGAGGATTTAAATTTTTGCAACAAAGATTTAACAATTAAATTGATGGTATTTATTAGACTTTTATTACTCCTAATGCCTCTTTCGGCATTCACGGAATCAAACACTAATTTCATTCTGGGAATGGGCTCATGCCTTGATCAGGATGATGATCAACAAGAAATATGGGCATCATTAGAAAAAGAGGATTTAACAGAATTCTTTTTTCTTGGAGACAACATCTACGGCGATAAAAAAGATGGATCTCTAGAGGAAATGAAATCAGCTTATAAAAAACAATCAAACAGACTCCCTGACTGGCTTAATCAAATAGAGATTAATGCAATATGGGATGATCATGATTACGGTATAAATGATGGCGGTGGCGATTACAAAGGAAAAGAAGAAGCACAAAAACTATTTTTAGACTTTTGGGGCATAAAAACTCCTGACAGAAGAGCAAAAGGTGAAGGTGTCTATTTTTCTAAAAATGTTATTTTAGATAATAAAACAATTAAGTTGATTGGATTGGATACTAGATATTTCAGATCCTCTCTAGAGGGCGACAAAAGAAACCGCACCCCTACACAAGATATTAATAAGACCGTACTTGGAGCTGACCAATGGGGTTGGTTGGAAAGCCAATTAAATGAAGACTTAGACATTCTTATCTTAGCTTCGTCTGTACAAATAATAGCCACTAACCATGGGTTTGAAAAATGGGGAAATTTTCCTCATGAAAGAGAAAGGTTGTTGAAACTTCTTAATAAATTAAACAAACCTGTAGTTATGCTTTCAGGCGATCGCCATAAAGCAGGCCTCTATAGAATAGGCAACCTCTATGAAATTACTTCTTCTTCACTCAACAGACCACTACCTAGATGGCTCTCAACTTATTGGGATGCTACAAAAAAAGAAACTGATGAGTTTCTTGTAGGTGAAATGTTCTATGAACCTAACTATGGAATTCTTGAAATTCAAGATAAGAACGATATCAAATTAGAATTAAAGAATAAAAAAGGCGAGACTCTTAATAAACTCATTATCTCTTACTAAAGCTGTTGCTTTCTGCTGCTTGTTCTTTGATTTCAACAAAATATCCAATATAGTGATCCAGAGGAAGAATTATTGTAAATCTCAGAGAAGAAATATTGAGGTTCGAATAAAATAGTCCTTATTACGTAGGGGTTTGAATATAAAATAAGAAATTATGAAGGGTAAATAATGACAATTAAAATATACAGCACTCAAGGCTCTAGAGGCATGAGACCTATATGGACTGCAGAAGAAATGGGATTGGAATACGAAGTAGAAATGATGCCATTCCCTCCTAGATTCATGCAGCCTGAATACATGAAGGTTAATATTCTAGGCACCATCCCATATCTAATAGACGGAAAAGCACGCATGACTGAATCAGTCGGAATTAGTCAGTACCTTGTTGATAGATACGGACCAACAGATCTTAAAGTTAGCGTTGAAGAAGATGACTATCCTTCATACCTAAATTGGCTAGCTCATTCAGATGCAACCATCACTTTTCCTCAAACAGTTTTTATTAGATACACGTTACAAGAACCCGGAGTCGCTGATAAAGCTGCTGAAGGATACAGAAGATGGTTCTTGGCCAGATTAAAATTACTTGAAGCAACCCTGGAAGACAGAGAGTATCTTTGTTCAGATCGATTTACCATAGCAGATATTTGCGTGAGTTATGCCCTCTATCTTGCAAGATCATTGGGTATTGATGAAGCTTTTAAGCCAAATATTCTCAGATGGACAGACATGCTATTTGAGCGTGAATCCTTTAAGAAGATTGAAGCCTATAAATACGAAGGGCCCGGACCAGCCGGACCTAACGATTAAGCAAGAGACATGATTCAAACCAAGGCGCTCGTGTGCAGTGAATTAAGTGACGATATGTCGAATGTCGAAATAGAAGTTCTTACCTTGGAAGAACCAAAGGATCATGAAGTTTTAATTAGAGTCAAAGCTGCATCAGTAAATTTTCCAGACCTTCTAATGACTAAAGGCATGTATCAACACAAACCTGAATTACCATTCGTCTTAGGAATGGAGGGATCAGGGATAGTTGAAGGTGTCGGTAAGGCTGTCATTAAAGTTAAAATTGGAGATGAAGTTACCTTTGGAGCCATGGGTAAAGGTGCTTTTTCTGAATACGTGGTAGTGGGAGAGAACAGTGTCGAGGCAAAGCCTTCTAATCTTACTTTTGCAGAGGCGGCATCTTTCCAAACTGCCTATCTAACTGCGTATGTATCACTAGTTAGATGCGGAAATTTAGTAAAAGGAGAAACTCTTTTAGTCCATGGATCAACTGGCGGCGTTGGAATGGCAGCGGTTCAACTTGGTAAATTCCTTGGGGCTAATGTTATAGCTACCGGTACATCGCAAGAAAAATTAGAACACACCCTTGAATGGGGCGCTGATCACACCATCCTTACTCATGTTAATGGTGAAGTTGAATTTAGAAATGAAGTAAAAGAAATAACAAATGGTAAAGGTGCAGATGTAATTTATGATCCGGTTGGAGGTGATGTTTTTGACCACTCGATAAGATGCATAAATTGGGGAGGCAGGATACTTATTGTGGGTTTCGCTAGCGGTAGAATCCCTACTCTACCAATAAACATGGCGTTAATTAAAGGCTTCTCGGTAATTGGAGTTAGAGCTGGAGAATTTGGAAGAAGAAATCCTGAAAAAGGTTTAGAAAATAACATAGAAATTCGTAAAATCTGCGAAGCAGGTCACTTCAAACCTCATGTGTGCAAAGCATTCCCTTTAAATGAAGCTAAAGAATCAATACATTTTCTATCTCAAAGAAAATTAGTAGGTAAAGTCGTTGTTCTTATGAACTAAATAACTTTTAAATAAATCTGATGAAAAAAGTAACCAAAGATTAACTCTTGGAATAAGGTCTCGAAATTGTCCAAATAGGAGGTCTTGGTCCATCTCCTACCCATTCGAAATGATGACAAACCATTCCGGGCTCTACGTATTTAGGTCTGCTTATTATTTCGTACTCTCTTTCTGAGCAGTGACTCTCTATCTGATCTTCTGTATCAGCTATTAAATAAATCCTACTGTTTTCTTTATCTTTGGCGTTGGCAAATGCTGTCATGAGGTTATTGTAATTTTTAATTTTAAAAATAGTAAATTAATAACTGTTTTATTAAGTCCTTCTGCAGGAAACAGTTGGTGATTCTTTAGTTTTGTTTGAATAATCAACCACCAAAGTTTTTTTATTAACTTTTAACAAAGGTATTAATTCAGTCTCTGAGGCATCGCTGTATTGACCTATTTCATAATGAGAGGCTGTTTCTTTTAACTGCATTTGTAATTGGTTTTTCTTAAAGACTTGAATAACTTTCTTAGAGCCGGTGCCTATTTGAAGAGAATACAAGACATCTCTTTTATCAGTCCAATTATTAATTTCAGAACAATCCAAAATAATAAATTCAGAATAAATCTTAGTAGTTGAAAATAAACTTAACAATAATAAAAAATATTTCACTGGCCCCTTAAACATAAAACATAGCCACTGAAAGATATAATATTGAAGGTGCCATTAGACATCCCAGTCCAGTATAGAAAGTAGCAGTCATTGCTCCATAAGGTACTAATTTAGGATCAGTTGCTGCCAATCCTGCTGCCACTCCACTGTTTGTTCCCATTAAGCCTCCGAATATCATTGCTGACCTTGGGTTATTAAGTCCTACGTATTTTGCAACGAACGGTGTTGTGACCATAACTAATATAGATTTTATTAAACCAGCAGCAATGCTTAGAGCTACTACTTCTGAAGAGGCATTTAGGGCACTTCCTGTGACAGGACCGACTACAAAAGTAACCGTACCGGCGCCTATGGTAGTTATGCTTATGGCATCTGAATAGCCAAACGCAATCGCTACTGTTGCTCCAACAAAGAATGAAAGTATGACGCCTAAAAATAAGGAAAGAATTCCTGCAGTTCCAGCTTTCTTTAACTCTTCTAGCTTCACTCCATAAGCCGTTGCGACTATGGCAAAATCTCTTATCATGGCACCGCCCAAAAGGCCTATTCCAGAAAAGAAAGTAATATCCGCTAGACCATTTTTCCCTCCAGTAACGAATCCTCCTATGTAAGCCAAAACCAGACCCAATATGATTGCTATGGCTGAGCCGTGAAATTTACCATTAGAAAGTTTGTCTGAAAGAAAATAAGAAACCCAGACTACCAAACCAACAAAAACAAAAGATGTAATTAGGCCATTTTTAACTAAAACTGATTCTAATAGCTCTAAGAAATTCATTTGTTTCCTAATCGAGTTATTAACGGGATTAAAAGAAAGGAAAGGAAGACTGCAACTCCCCCTGCTAGTAGAGCTATCAGACCTCCATCTAGGGCCCCCATAACATTCTGTTTAGCTGCCATTGCAACTACAATCGGTATATAAATTGCACTCCAAAAATGTATTCCTCTTTCCGAAACTTCCCCTAAATTAAAAGATTTTTTTAAATAATTAGAGAGAAAGATTAGTAATAGCATAGCAATACCTATGCCGCCAATATTAGCTTCTATGCCGATAGATCGTCCCAAAAGCTCTCCAAGAATAATTCCTACCAACATGCAGAATGCTAAAAGTGCAACGCCATAAATTACCATTTCTTACTTCTATTCAATTGAAAAAGCTAACAAAACATTACCTTTCATTTGACCATGAGTAGCGTACCCACTATTAATCAACACCCAATTATCAACCACAACTGGACCTGCTCCATCAATAGCTCCTCCTGAAGCGGGAAAATTGTTTACCGTATTGAAAGATTTTAAGGTGTCAAATTCCCATAATTTAGATCCATTTTCTGTTGAATGAGCTGAAAACCTGCCATCGAGAGAACCTGCAAACAAGACATCACCTGCTACAGAGACAGGAGCTGAAAAACCTGCGAAACATTTCCCTTTTCCAGCTACGGCTTTTCGTTCTTCACAAATATCATCCAATGAGAAAGACCAAACTAGATCCCCTGAGTCTATGTCTAGTGCATAAAGTCCTGGTTTTTTCTCCCAATCATAATCTCTACCAACCTCTCGGTCTGAAACTGGAACGAATAAGTGAGCATCATTAATTGCCATTCCAAAATGTATACCACCCAAGGTTCCCCCACGACCCACTCTTGTCTTCCACCTTATAGCTCCTGTTTCATTATTTAATCCAAAAACCCATCCCGATTTTTGTCCTGCCAATAAAACACCTTCTCCATCTGAAGTTTTAGACTGTATCACCGAGGCCCCAAAATCAAAATCAGGTCCGTCTTCATCAGGGCAACTTAATCTTTTTAACACCGGGACTTCGCATGCCACGTTATGAGCATCACCTGACAAGGTTTGTGTGGACCATATTTTTTCTCCTGTTTCTAAGTCTAAAGTAATAATGGCATCACTAAATTCAGATGCTGGTCATTGGGTGCTTTGACCTGTTCCAAAGAATACCCTTTGATTCTCAAGATCAACACCAGGAGCATTCCAAACTGCAGCTCCTGCTGGAGCATATTTCTTAGTTCGAGTAACAAACACCTTACCTACGTACTTGGCCTCTTCCAAAACTCTATGGTTCCATATAATATTTCCTGTTTTAGTCTCTAAAACTGCCATGCCACCACTGCTTGTGCAGCATTCGTGCTTTGGATCTAATGGTGCGATCGTTTCTATGGTTGAAAGAGGAACCACTAATTTCTCTCCAACGACAAGTGGAGATGCAGAGGAAGTGCTCCATTGAGTTTCTTTAGGAATATTTACTTTCCAAATTAATTGACCGTTGAGTGCGTTTAACTTGTAGGTACCAAAATCTTGATCTATTAAATATATTGAATCTTTTGTATTGGTATCAAAAGCAGGAGAATTTCTTAAACGAGCTGCAGACGTGAAACTCCAATAAGTACAACCTGTCTCTTTATCTAAGGCGTAGGTCATATCGCCTCCGCTAATAAAAATGACGGAACCAACTGCTATCGGTTGAGCTCTTGGATTATTGGTGCGCAAACCAAAACTCCACTTCAATTTTAAATTAGCTACATTTCCAGAATTAATATCCGAAGATTTTTGATGTCTTGTGTTGAAAGAATCATACCCCCAACTGGTCCAAAGAGAATCACCTTGAAGGTCTTTAGCATCAAGATTCTTATCACATAAAAAAGTCTCTACTTGGCCTTGGTCGGCCTCACCTTTTGTTAAGAAGCTAGCAATTTTCTCTTTTTCAGAATTGCTCAAGTTCTTGGCTTGAGTCTTCATCTTCCCGGTTGATAACACTTTTATCATTTCATTTTTAGTGAGATGAGACATGTCGCTTAAAGAGATTAGATAAAGATCAGAATTTTCATGACAAGATGCACAATTTTCTTGAGCCAAAACTTCTCCCTCTTCTGCCTGAACAGAAAAAATAGAAAAAGCGGCCAAACTTAGGGAAATGAAAGTCAACAAGATCTTATTCATAATAGAAAACTTTTAACCTAGGGGGATAATAACGTGTATTTAGAATTATTCGATGGTTTTAAAGATATTTAATTCACCCCAATTTAGCTAGTGACACCGCATAGAACATAGTAATTGTCATCACCACACCGATTAAAATTATTATTTTTCTAGTTAACTCTTTAGGAATACGTTGGGTTAGTTTAGCGCCCAAATACCCTCCAAGAGTTGACAAGAGCATCATAGATACAGCAAGAGGCCACTCGATTAGACCACTGATAGAAAAGAAAAGAACTGAAACCAGAGTTAAAATAAATGACATTAAGGACTTAAGCGCAATAGTTTGAACTAAACTTGTCTTGGTATTCAAAGAGAGAACTGAGAGCAAGGCTATTCCTAGACCGCCATTGAAATATCCTCCGTACCCACCTACAAGAAATACACTTAACGAATGTAATTTTTTATTGTCAGGGCCTGGTTCGCTTTTGCTGGTTATATAAGGACTCAGTATGAATAACACCGTTGCTGCAAAGATAAGCCAAGGGGTTAGATTGAAGAAAGTGCTGTTGGGTGTATTTACTAAAAGAAAAGCACCCACCACCGAAGAAATCGTAACTAAAATTAATAGCTTAATTAGATATTTCTTATCAATATCTTTATAAATTTTCTTGTAGCCAAAGGCTGCTCCTAAGTATCCTGGTAACAAAGCCGTTGCACTAGTCGCATTGGCTGCAACAGGAGGTACGCCAATAAAGATCAGAGAAGGTAAAGTTAAGAAAGTGCCTCCGCCTGCGAGCGCATTCAGCATGCCAGCAAAAAAAGCTGCGATGCCTATGAATAGAATATTTCCAATGTAAAGCGAGTCCATTACGTCCATCAAGATTACAGCTCCTTAAAATGCAGTTTTAGATAATTGTATATTTATTAAATAATATGTCATGCTGAGTATCTAAGACTTAAAAGGGGATTAAAAATGAAGAAATTCATGATATTAGTTTTATGCTCTACCTGTTCTTTTTTATCTTCAGACGATGAAGATTTCTCTTATACCTATTTTGAATTAAGTGCCGTTCAGGCTGAGAGCACCGGATATGATGTAACCACGTCGTTGGGATTGCCTCTTTCTCTCTATTTCAAAGCAAACCTTAGCGATACAGAAATTGACCTGAGTGGAGACCTGTATGAGAAATCTGGTTCAATTGTTGCAATAGGGACACACGTATCCATTGCTGACTTACTTAAAAACGTTACCAAAGATGGATTTTCTTTTAATTTTGCTAGATTCATGGATTTTTACGCCGAAGTAGGAGCCAATAAATGGGAATTAGAAGATATCTCTGGAAAAACAGAAGAAGGAACTGATGCCTATTTACAAGGAGGAATAAGATTGGGTGATTCTGATGGCTGGGAGTTAAGCCTGTACATGGAAAATACTAAAGTTGCAGAAGTTGATAGCAGTGAAGTTTGTCCTTTGAGCGGGCCTTGCTATACGGACATTGACTACACTCTCTCTGAAGAAACCGACAGCACCGTTGGTATTAAATTTGTGAATAATTTTAGGGAAAACATGTCACTTAGCCTTAACTTGGATAACAATGACAGTGCCGGTTCAACGGCTTCTTTTGGAATACGATTTAGGTTGTAAATTAATAGATTTAGTCCAATCCCTCTACTATGACAACCATTCGCTCTGAAGATTCTTTTGAGTGCTTAAGAGCTTCAGCATACTCATCCGAGTTATAAGCCTTAAGAGCATCATCCATCGAGTCAAATTCTACAAGGACAGTTCTTTCGAAGGTCCCGCCTTCCAGCTCTTGTTGATTACCTCCTCTGGCCAAAAACCTCCCGCCAAATTTCTGAATAGCAGGACCAGCTAATTTTGCGTACTCGCCATAGCCTTCAGCATCCGTTACGTGACATCGATTTATCCAGTAGCCCTTCATTGTTATCTCCTTTAAAGATCCACCGTTTAGATTGATCTAATTTATTCGTTTTCCCACTTCATGTTCACGGTCATTGAAGAAGTAAGATTGGTCACCTTATATTTCTTATTCTCATGAGTTAAGGGCTCATACTCTGTTCTTTTAGTAAGAGATTTTAAAAATTTTAAAGCATCCTTTCTTTTGTAGGATCCCTCAACAGAAAGTATGTTGATCTCATCCAATCTGCCTTTTTTTGATATTGAGTAACTGTAAGTAAAAGAACTTTTTCCTCTTGGCGTGTCTGCCGGCACTTCGTAACCTTTACTTACTTTCTTCGGAGTGCAAAATAAACGCTTACATATCATTTCGTTATTTTGGTTTTCTGCGGTCCATGTTTTCATTGCACAATCGCCTTTATTGCAAGTAAGGCATGTCTGAAAAGCAGAGTCTCTGTGTTTAATAACTTTGCTTAAAAGATCACCGCTCATGGCAACTTTGTGATCACAAGACATCAAAACTGCATCATTAGAAGCCATTGCTCCAGCGTAAGAAAATAGTGATATAAATAATAGTAGGGTTAATTTATTCATAAGCTTAGACCTCTCTCAATTAGGTGTATTAGTAAACTATAACACCTATTTCATATTGATCAATAATTAAACAAATATTATCAAGTTTATGATTGTGTTTTAATAACTTCTTATGAGTGATAAATATGTATTCATCAATGAAGTGGGTCCACGAGATGGCCTGCAGAATCAAGATGTCCATCTTTCAAAAGAAGACAGATTAAACTTAATACATTCTCTGGAAGAAGCAAACTTGCCTGGAATTGAAGTCGCAAGCTTTGTTAGCCCTAAATCTGTTCCGCAGATGCAAGGGGCAAACTTCATTGTAGAAAACCTCAAAGACTCTAAGTGTGATTACTCCGTTCTTGTTCCCAATCTTCAGGGTTATCAAGAAGCAAAAGATGCTGGGGCACAAACAATATCCGTGGTGCCTGCTGCTACGGAACAGATGAATCAAAAGAACATAAACATGAGCTTGGATCAATCAATAAGGACTGCATGTGAAATCATGTCACTGGGAAAAAGCGACAAAAAAAAGACCAGAGCTTACATTGCAGTTGCATGGGAATGCCCTTACGAAGGGCAAGTGGAAGAAAATCATGTTCTAAAAATTGCGGATCAGCTAATAGAGGCTGGAGCAGATGAATTAATTCTTGCAGACACTATAGGGGCAGCAAATCCTGCAAGTGTGAAAAGTTTAGTTTCTAAGATAATAGATAGGTATTCAATACAAATATCCGCTCATTTTCACGACACAAGGGCTTTGGCATTGGTAAACGTTTGGTCGGCTTTAAATTGTGGAATTAAAAAATTTGATAGCTGCATAGGCGGTCTGGGTGGTTGCCCTTTTGCTCCAGGAGCTTCGGGTAACCTTGCCACAGAGGACATAGTGAATATGTTGCATCAGAGTGGTTATGAAACCAATGTAAACGAAGATAAGCTGATGAATGCTATTGATCAAACATCAAAGGTTCTCAATTACAAGATTGGAGGGAGAATGATTAACTGGTTGAGTAAAGGGAGTTAATTTCTAAATAATCTAATTTATTATTTCAAATTTCAACACACTTCCTTCGCCACCTACAATCTTAACTTCGGTTCCAACTTCACAGTCTTCTCCTTCAGCTAACCAAGTAGAATCCCCTACTTCCAGTTTCCCTCTGCCATTTTCTACTGCCTTTTGAACGATCGCATTTCTTCCAACCAAAGAAAGAGTTCTTTGATGTAAGATTACATCTTCTTCAGGTTTTGATTTATTTAAATAGAACCCTAAATACAAACTAGGAGGCATTGAAGCAACAAACATAATCAATTCAGCCTTAAGAGAAAGATCAAAAATTAAATCTGCAGTTCCGACTAAAACCGCTGCCAAAGATAACCATATAAAAAAAGTTGTGGGTAAGATCAGTTCTACAAGGGCTAAGAATAAAGCTATTAAGAACCAAGCCCAAGCTCCCAGAGACAGGAAGTAGCCAATAATCATTAGTTCTCCTTAGATTCTTTACTGAAGGCTTCTTTAGTTAATTCAGCTATGCCTGCTATAGAACCAATAACACTTGCTGCCTCTAAAGGCATAAGAATAACTTTTTGATTGTCAGCTGAGGCTA
>Ga0115000_10004966_pt1 | contig 10747 bp, 11 predicted proteins | sample ArcticOcean_MG_C_6_FD_89690 | JGI IMG/M metagenome (GOLD analysis project Ga0115000, IMG submission 89690) | Marine microbial communities from western Arctic Ocean - ArcticOcean_MG_CB8_128 | ecosystem: Environmental > Aquatic > Marine > Oceanic | place: Arctic Ocean: Canada Basin | collected... | reverse complement strand
CGACTGGATCGAGACTCAACTCTAGGAGCTCAAGTAGATCATGGTTCAGGTTCATGTAGTGCAGGTCGGCGTATTAGCAACTAACTGCTATGTGATACACGCTGATGATGAGTCCGACTGCATCGTGATCGACCCCGGCGGTGAGTCGGAGAAGATCATCAAATTCCTCGAAGAAAACAAACTCACGCCAAGTGGAATTGTTGCGACGCACGCACATGCGGATCACACAGGAGGCGTGGCACCGTTAGTTGAACGGTATGGCTGCAAATTCCTGATCGGCCATGAAGATGTCGTTGCAGCCGCTGATCAGATTGATTGGCTGAAGAGTATGCTCGGCGACTTCGTGGAGCCTCCTGCGCCGTCTGAGACGCTCAAGCATGGTGATTTAGTGTCATCGACCGGAGTTAAGATCAATGTACTGGCCACTCCGGGTCATACAGAAGGCAGTAGCTCGTTGTACATGTCTGGGCATGTATTTACTGGTGACACGTTATTTCGAGAGTCGATCGGCCGATTTGATCTATCTGGCGGTGACGAACAGCAGGAACTTGCCAGTATTAAGAACGTTCTGTTCGAGCTACCTGATGAAACAATCGTATGGCCCGGTCATGGACCTTCGACGTCGATTGGTCACGAAAAAGTCGCCAACCGGTTTGTTCGCTAGAGATCTGAAATACACAAGCTCGTAAGCTTTTATGCCAATCTAAATGAGAGCGCAAAAACGCCCGGGTCAGCTACGACCCGGGCGTTTTATTTAGCGAATTTAGGTTCGTCTACTTCTCAGAAGATTCCTATTCGTCAGTGATTAGACGAACAGAGGTCCGAAGATCAGCGAAACGATTGCCATGAGCTTCAACAGAATGTTGATAGCAGGACCCGATGTGTCCTTGAAGGGATCACCAACGGTGTCACCGGTAACTGCAGCAGAGTGGGCATCTGAACCCTTGCCGCCAAAGTTTCCGAGTTCAACAAACTTCTTAGCGTTGTCCCATGCTCCACCTGCGTTAGCCATGAAGATGGCGAGGAGGAAACCAGAAACAATCGAACCGGCCAGCATGCCACCGAGAGCGTGAGCTCCCATCAGCGTGCCAATGGCGATTGGAGCTATGATGGCGATCAAGCCAGGAACGATCATTGCCTTCAATGAACCTTCTGTGCTGATCGCAACTGCTCGAGCGGCATCAGGCTTTACGCCCGGTAGGCCTTCACGAAGACCAGGGATCTCTCGGAACTGACGTCTAACTTCTTCGATCATCTCAGCAGCAGCTGTTCCAACCGCCTGCATCGTAAGACCTGAGAATACGAACGGAAGCAGACCACCGATGATCGTTCCCATCAGAACCTTAGGGTTCAATAGGTCTAGTTCGGTGATTCCTGTAGCGAATGCGTAGGCCACTAGAAGAGCTAGAGCTGTAAGCACGGCCGAACCTATGGCGAAACCCTTACCTGTAGCGGCAGTGGTGTTACCAAGGGCGTCGAGGGCGTCTGTTCGCTCTCGTACTTCAGGATCGAGGTGAGCCTGCTCGGCGATGCCACCAGCGTTGTCGGCAACAGGGCCGTAAGCGTCAGTAGCAAGAGTAATACCAAGAGTCGAAAGCATTCCAACCGCAGCGAGACCGATTCCGTAAAGACCGGCGAGCTCGTTTGCGAAGTAGATACCAACGACGATTGCGATTGCGGGGATAACCGTGCTGTACAGACCAACCGACAGACCAGCAATGATCGTCGATGAGTGGCCTGTTTCAGACTGCTGAGCAATCCACTTCACTGGGTTGAATTCCTTGCCGAAGAGCTTCAGGCCTTCGTAAGAAGTAAACCATTCAGTCGAAGTTCCGATTACCTGACCAACGACGATACCCGTGACCACGACCCAGAACAGGTCGAAAGAGAGCGAGTCGTTCATGTTGATGTAAACGGCAGTACCAATTAGCGATAGAGCGCCTGCGCTGAAGATTCCGTAGCGGAGAGTCCAGAGCAGCTTGCCCATGTCAGCATTGTCACCAGTTCGAACTAGGAACATTCCTAAGATCGAAGCGATGATGCCGATGCCAGCGATAACGAGTGGTAAAAGTGCCCTTGAGGCGTCGACCTCGAATGGAATTGCGGATACAACACCGGTCGAGCTGACTGCGAAGAAGGCGAGTGAGATGGTTGCGATTATCGAACCAACGTACGATTCGAACAGGTCGGCACCCATTCCTGCAACGTCACCTACGTTGTCACCAACGTTGTCCGCGATAACAGCAGGGTTACGAGGATCGTCTTCATCAAGTCCGGCCTCAACCTTACCTACGAGGTCGGCTCCAACGTCGGCAGCCTTCGTGAAGATGCCGCCACCGACTCGTGCGAACAGCGCTATTGACGATGCTCCGAATCCGAAGCCGGCAATCACGTTCGGGTTCTCAAAGATAAGCCAGAGTGCCGATACGCCGATGATGCCGATTCCGACTACCGAGAGTCCCATAACTGCACCAGTGCTGAATGCAACCTGAAGTGCTTTGTTGAGTCCCGTTTGAGCTGCAGTTGCGGTTCGAGTGTTACCTCTAACAGCGATGCTCATGCCGACGAATCCGGCTAGAGCCGAGCCGATAGCACCAAAAATGTACGCGATGGCCGTCCACGGACCTTCGGACGTCATAGCGCCGCCTTCACTTAGTGAGGCGATTTTGTCGTTGTCCAGAATGTTGTAGTCGATGAACACTGCCAGGATTACAAAAATCACTGCGACGAATACTGCAAGGATTGAATATTCCTTACGAAGAAACGCTGATGATCCTTCCTGAATTAGATCACCAATAGCTCGAACTTCATCATTGCCCTGAGGCTGCTTGAGCACTCGCATGGCGAGTAGGCCAGCGGCCACAAGACCAACAGCTCCTGCTGCAATTGCAAGCAAGATCGATTCCATTTAATTTTCTCCGCAAAATAAACCTTCCGTTTCTCACTGCTTTGTGCAGCTGATACGGAAGGTACGTATTAAAGGTGGGACTACGGACAGCCGATCATTTCCGTGTTTCGAACCCGATTCGACTTCACCCATCCTTAAGTTGACCAATGAACGCTAGCATCGGCGTAATTTGCCGTCAACGAATTGAGCGGCGGATTGTAACGATTGAAACAATTTAGAAATCAGACTACTAGTACCTGTCGAGTGTAGTCGAGGGTTATTTTCATGTTCGTAACAGTATGAATTAAGTGATGCTCAGCCAGGTTGCCGCTTCGAAGGATCTTCGGGGAAACAGAGATCGATACAGGTGATAAGTGTCGAAAATAATTCCCGACCAAGATAATTCGAGTAGGGCGCCTTGTCTCTCATATTTCAGGCCTAGGTTTGGCAAACTCATGAAGACTTTGGAAAAGATCTGAATCTTACACATCGGGCGATCTTTTGAGACAACGCGACATTTGTTGATGAAGACTAGGTCGTCGTGTCATTTTTGGGATTCACTGCCAAAAATCGGCAACAGATTGGCAGTACTGTGTTATCTGATAACTAGATATTCAGAGCTTTACAAGATCACGTTTGAGTTATATCAGTTGCCTCCGCCGTAGTGCAAATTCGAATATATGATCGGGCTGCGTGAGCTGATCTACTTCGCTATTCAAAGCGGTTTTACTGGACGGATAGGCCTCTGACTGATCGTATTCATATAACCTTCGCCGAAGTTCGTAACTACTTTGAAATTGGCCATGTGCCTAGAGAGTGATTTATCAATGACCGTCAATTGGCCTTCTCAGGATGATTTACTCAGCTGGTTGAAGTCTGATCTCAATAATTGGGGGAGATGGGGAGCAAGTGATCAAAAAGGGACATTGAATCATCTTTCGAAAGAAAAAACTCTCCAAGCACTAAGTTTGGTCGAAGAAGGCGTGACGGTCAGCTGCGCGCGCCCGATAGATTTTGTATCGTCGGTCGACGTACCGAAGCCGCCTCAGCACTTCATGGTGACTGCGGGAGATCGATACCGACCTGGTGAAGGAGTCGATCGCCAAGTCGCGATGGACTACTTTGGGTTGATCTTCCATGGGCACACTGTGACGCATATCGATAGCCTCGCTCACTTTTTCTGGGATGGCCAGACCTACAACGGGCGTCCTTCGAGTGTCGTTTCAGTTCAAGACGGTGCTACGGAGTTCGATGTGATGGCCGCCACTGGGGGAATCGTCACGAAGGGCGTTCTTGTTGATGCGCCATTACTACGCGGGGTTGACTTCATCGAGCGAGGAGATGGGGTTGGCGTAGCTGATATCGAAGCTTCAGAGCGTGAACATGGCGCAAAAGTTGAACAAGGCGACGTTTTGCTGCTTCGAACCGGTCAATTGGGGCAACGAGAGATAACAGGACCAGTCGATGTGAACGTTGGCGGCTCGTCTGGGCCATCCCCTGAAATATTGCCCCTGCTTCACGAACGAGGAGTAGCGGTGATGGGGTCAGACACTGGTAACGATATTGGTCCGAACCCCTATGAACGGTTCTCGAATCCAGTTCACCAGGTTGGAATCGTTGGTCTCGGCCTCTGGATCCTTGATAACGCATGGCTTGATGATCTCGCTGAAGAGTGCAAGAAGCGCGACAAGTGGGAGTTCATGATTTCGATCCTGCCTTTAAAAATGCCAACTGTAACGGGATCACCTGTGAACCCAGTGGTGATTTTCTAGCACTCCGAATAGCGAGAACTGATAGGGCTGTGAGTACACTCAAGTTTAGAGTCGTGAGCTTATTCCTCTATAGCTTGTTGGATGTAATCAACACGTAAAGCTTGTCCTGAATTGGTCATTTGGATACTCAACAAGTCGATGCGCCAATCGACGTCAAAGTCTCCTGTTTTCTCTAAATATCGAAGCACCGTCGTCTGTAGTCGCTGAGCTTTGCTGGTAGAAATCTGTTCAATACCCAAACCGAACATTCGGTTACTCCGAGTTTTTACTTCGATAAATACGATCTCGGAGTTAGAGTTGGCAACGATGTCGATTTTTCCCTAGCGGGTGCGAAAGTTAGTTTCGACTATCTTGTAGCCAAGTTATGTCGTCACATACTCCAGCGCGGCGGCTTCACCGGATCGACAGATTCCGGGCGGTAAGTTCAGTTTTCCGCTGGTAGAGCCCAAATGTATCCAAATCCAATAAAAGTACGTGGCAAGAAATTCAAACGTAAATCAAACAGAGAGAGAGTCGGCACTATAGAACGTCCTTCACAGGCTTGAAGCTGCGCCTGTGAATCGGAGAAGCCCCTAATTTTTGTAATGCAGACATGTGAATTGCCGTGCCGTAACCCTTGTGGGCAGCGAATCCGTAACCGGGATATTCAGAATCGAACACGTTAGCCATCAACCGATCGCGTGTTACTTTCGCAATAATCGAAGCTGCGGCGACACTTTGACTCCGAGAATCGGCCTTGATGATCGACGTTTGGGGAATGGTGATTGAATCGAGATCCACAGCATCGATAATTAGGTGATCCGGTTGTGGCTCAAGTGTCGTAATAGCGCGAGACATCGCCTGTTTCGTTGCTGGGACGATCCCAATAGCATCGATCTCATCAGCAGTAGATGCCCCGACGCCGTAGCTAACGCACCAGTTCACAAGCCATGCGAAGGCCCGCTCGCGCTGGGACGCCGACAGGGCCTTGCTGTCATTGATGATGGGTCGGTATTCCTCAGGAACAGGGCCAGGAAGAATTGCAGCAGCAGCCACGACCGGTCCAGCCAAAGTTCCACGACCGACCTCATCCACGCCGGCAATCAACAGCTTCGAGCTGTTTGTAATACCGGTCTCAATAGAAAAATCTGGAAGAGTGCGCGTAGTTTTTGGCAATTGAGCGATTTCGTAGAGGGTCGGTAAAAAAGAAGAAGGTTCACTGTATGAACCAGCCGGCCTCATAGAGGCAGAACCCGAAGCATAACGTTTACGTGGGAAAACTCAGACCGTTATGGCAGATGGCTCAGCAGATTCACCGGATTCGTTCGAAGCATGCTGAGTTAGCTCAGGAAGAGAAGTTTCAATCAAACCGCCACCGAGTACGACATCGTCCTTATAGAAGACAACAGCCTGACCGGGCGTGATCGCTCGCACTGGCTCATCGAACTCGATCTCGGCACCACCGTCGACCGATCGTACCTTCGCAGGGGTGTTGCGTCCGTTGTAGCGGATTCGAGCTTCAGCCGTAATCGGTTCGACCGGAGCTGACCCGGAAATCCAGTTCACCCCAGAAGCGTACAAACGCGTTTTCATCAGATTTTCAGCGGGACCGACAGTGACTTGACCAGATTCTGCGTTGATGTCCGTTACATACATAGGACGCGGAGTGCTGTTAAAGATCGGAATACGCTTGCGCTGTCCGATAGTGAATCCGTGGATCCCTTCGTGCTCACCGAGAACCTTGCCTTCGGCATCGACAATATCCCCTGGGGCTTTTCGCTTTAGGCGGGGTTCGATGAATCTGTTGTAGTCGCCGTCGGGAATAAAGCAGATGTCCTGGGAGTCGGGCTTGTCGGCGATCGACAGTCCAAGATCGCGAGCAACCTCTCGAATTTCGTCCTTAGAGTAGTCGCCAATCGGCAATGCCAGCTTCGAGAGCTGTTCCTGACTCAAGGTGTACAGAACGTACGACTGATCCTTCATCGAGTCGATCCCGGCAAGCAGCTTGTACTCACCGTTATCTTCCCGAATTCGAGCGTAGTGTCCGGTAGCTACAACATCGGCATCCATGAGCTCCGCACGTCGAACGAGGAATTCGAATTTCAGGCGATCGTTGCAAGCAAGGCACGGATGTGGGGTACGCCCGCGCTCATATTCGCCAACAAAATAGTCGACTACGTGCTTCTGAAACTCTTCTTCGAAGTTGAGGAAGTAGTGTTTGGCCCCAATTTTGCGGCAGACGGCTCGAGCATCCTCGACATCTTCGAGCGAGCAGCACGACTTGTTTAGACGCGCAACATTCTCGTTCGGGGCGTTGAAAAGTCGCATAGTTACGCCAACGACTTCATAGCCGTCGCGGGCGAGCAGGGCGGCGGCGACTGACGAGTCGACTCCACCGCTCATTGCGACAACTGCACGTTTTTTCTTGTTCTGAACTTGTGCCATATATTCAGATTACCAAATCTTTATACAGAAACTGCTAAATCACAGTTAAACGAAATGTCTAAAAATAGTGAGTGGGATTCTGGCCGATTGCGTCTATAATTTAAAGCAATGGAAGACACGACTAAAACAAAGACAATAGCTACTAACGAAGAAATCGCCCGAGCGGCGGTCGATGAGGCATCCGAAAAACTCGGATCTGACATCGTTATGCTCGATACTGAGGGTGTCAGCAGTTTCGCTGACTTTTTCGTAATTATCAGTGGTGAAACCGACCGTCACCTTGAATCGATGGCTGAGGACATTAGCCGTCGATCACGAAAGATGGGCGTTCACGTGACTCACCGTGAGGGTACGGGCGGCGGTGGCTGGGTGCTGATCGACTTTACTGGAGTCGTCGTTCACCTGTTCACCAAGGATCAACGTGAGCATTACGGACTCGAACAGCTCTGGGCACGTGCTACCGAAATCGTTCGGGTTCAATAGCAACACAAATGTTAAACAAAAAATGCCGGTGCGGAGTTCTTCCGCACCGGCATTTTTTATTTAATCGAGAAACTTACTCCACGATCCAAGGCTGAGTCGCCCGGTCGTATGAAGTTAGCTCAGAATCGTTGAAGAATAGAGCCACTTCTCGAGCTGCATCATCTTCATTTGCTGATCCGTGTATTAAGTTACGTCCCATGTCGACGCCGAAGTCGCCACGAATTGTTCCTGGTGCTGAGTCGGCTGGGTTTGTTGCACCCATCAATTTTCGGGTGGTCGAAATGGCACTTGGGCCTTCAAGGCAGAGCGCAACCACTGGAGAAGAAGTGATGAATCCTACGAGCCCATCGTAGAAAGGCTTGCCTTTGTGCTCACCGTAGTGAGTACCAGCTAGTTCGTCGGATATCTGCATTAACTTCATGCCGACGATCTGTAAGCCTGTTCGCTCAAGTCGCCCGATAATCTCACCGGCAAGTCCGCGTTGTACGCCATCAGGCTTTACCAGTACGAGTGTTCGCTCCATTGTCATTTCTTCTCCATCTAAAAGGATTTACAAGATTTGTGTCTAATCATTGTGCCGTGAAAATTCTGTTGTTGGCGGCAGATTAGGTTAACTTCTACTACTTGGCAGGTTTCGGTTTCGTGATCGAAGGCGGTCGGGCGTAGATTGGTCGAAGTTCTTCGTAATGAGTCGATAGACCTGAATCGAATTTGGCCAGTGCGATATCGATAATCGAATTCGGGTCTCGGGTCGGCGCCGCTTGACCCCGGAAGCGAGTTTGCTCAACGTGACCAGCCATTAGATCGCACGCTTCACCACACAGGAGCGCGTTAGGTTCAAGTGTTAGCGCCAGTTCCTCCGGAGAGTGGATACCGGTTTTTGGACCTGAATCTGTCGCATGGCGAGTCCACGAAACCTCGTTTCGACCCGCGGGAATCAACGTATAGACGGGCGTCTCATGGTTGACCAATTTGCGATGTGGCTCAAGCTCCAAGTCGTGAGTTGCTATGCCCAAAACCGGAAGCTGCTTGGCAACAGCAAGCCCAAGAACCAAACTTATACCGACTCGAACAGCGCTGAATCCCCCTGGCCCGAGTGCGACTGCTATGTGAGTTACGTCTTTGGGTGCTATAGAAAGTTCTGCCAACGATTCAACGACGGCAGGCATCAGTTCTCTACCGTGGTTTTGGCTCGATCGCCAAGTTCGTATTGCTCGTTTGCCTTCATCGTCTGCAACACCGACTCCTGCGAAGCGGGTCGAAGTATCGATTGCTAATAAGATCAATTTTCCGCTTGGCCCGTCTGGTCAGGTGCTGATGAGTGAGTCAATCCGACAGTGCCGTCGAGTGATTCGAATACGGCAGCCGAACGACTAAGCAAGTCGGCTGAGCGAGGGCCAGTTGCCGTGAAGGTGATGATCCGCTGGTCGTCGTGTTCGCCGTTAACTAGCTTCAAAAATAGAAAGTCATATGGCAATGCTGCCCCGCCGACTTCGGGCCATTCGATTACCAGAGCCCCATTTACAAGTCGCTCTTCCAACGCGAGCTCTTCTACTTCGTCGATTGAGCCAAGGCGATAAAGATCACAGTGACTGAGGTGTATTTTGCCAGGGTATTCATTGACGATAACAAATGTTGGACTGCGAGCCGAAATAGGACTTCCGATAGCCTCTGCCATGCCGTGGACCATTCGAGTTTTACCTGCGCCGAGGTCGCCTGAAAGTAAGACCGTATCGCCCGTTCGAAGAGCGTATCCGATCGACTTACCAATTCGCATAGTATCGTCTTCCGAATCGGAAACGAGCATTAGTGCAGGGTTCAGAGGACCTGGCTGTGATGTCTCAACCATTCAGGTGATCCCATCCCTTTCGAATCGGTTCATACATCTCTCCGTTCTCGTCAATTACGTCCACTTGACCGTCCGGTGATTCACTGGAAGTTACGCTGCCGATAACTGTGAGACCGATGTTATTGGCTACAAGATCGTCTACCAAGGGTTTCGGTGCAGTGAACGCTAGTTCATAGTCTTCGCCACCGCTAAGAGCTAGCTCAATGGCACTAGAGCCAAACATGAATATTAGCTCTGTGGCGAGCGGGATATTCGCCATTTCAACAGTGATATTGACAGTACTTAGTTTCGCAATCTTCTGAAGATCGCCAACTAACCCGTCGCTTATATCCATCGCACAGCGAACTCCAGATGCGACAAGTTTTTTACCAATTTCGATTTGTGGGGTCGGGCGGTAGTGACGGTCTATAAGAATTGTGCTGCTTGGGTTAGTATCACCATTCAATAGTGCTTCGAGTCCGCCAGCAGAACTACCCAACGGGCCTGTGACACAAACGAGGTCGCCAGCCCGCGCTTCGGTCCGTCGCATCGTTCTCAGCTCGCCAAAGGAGTCTGACGATGGATGACCGGTTAGCGCAAGGTTTACGAACATTGTTGAAGATGAAACAACATCTCCCCCGACAATCGATCCGCCGAATTCAGAAAATGCTGCGTTCATACCGTTGTATAAGTCAGCGTATGTCTCGACTGAAGCTTCAGGCGGAACACCTAAGGTGACTAAGGCGTGGTCGGGAACGCCACCCATGGCAGCTATATCGCTGAGATTTGAAACCGCACACTTCCAACCAACGTCGAACCAGCGTTCGTCGACAGATCGAAAATGAACACCATCGACAATAGCGTCGGTTGTAAGCAGCATTTGGTTCGCTGGCGTTGAGACCACTGCAGCATCGTCGCCGATACCGGTTAGGACTGTGTTATTCTCTTCGAGAATTTTTGCAGAGTCGAGTTCAGAAAGTCGAGCAATAAGCTCGAATTCGTTCAGAATCTCACCATTATTATTTGTCGAAGACTGCATGTATGAAGCCAATTATATTGGCAAAGAGTGGATTCTTTCAGAAATCAAGTCGCCAAGACCCATAAATCGCTACGCTCGCCGCCTATAATTCGACCGGATTTTTAATATGAGCATTGTCATTTCAAAACTTAGGAAAAAAACTTGCCAGTAGTAAACGTAGCTCTTTACGCCGGTCGAACCGACCAACAAAAAGCCGATCTCGCCAAGGCAATTACTAAGGCCATTTCTGAAACGGCTGGAGTGCCCGATTCAGCAACCACGATCATATTCCAAGACGTCGAGAAGGCCAGTTGGTCAGTCGGCGGCGTGATGAT
>Ga0115000_10004961_pt1 | contig 10753 bp, 8 predicted proteins | sample ArcticOcean_MG_C_6_FD_89690 | JGI IMG/M metagenome (GOLD analysis project Ga0115000, IMG submission 89690) | Marine microbial communities from western Arctic Ocean - ArcticOcean_MG_CB8_128 | ecosystem: Environmental > Aquatic > Marine > Oceanic | place: Arctic Ocean: Canada Basin | collected... | reverse complement strand
GAAGCCCCAGCAGAAGCCGAAGCCGCAGCCGCAGCCCCAGCCGAAGCCGCAGCCGCAGCCGCAGCCGCAACCGCAGCCGCAGCCGCAGCCGAAATCGAAGCCGAAGTCGAAGCCGCCGAAGCCGCCGCAGCACAAGCGTTTAAGAAGAAGTTCCAGAGTCTTCGCCAGACAACGTGGGTAGGGGTACAACATGCGACGCCGGACAGCCCAAAGAACTTTCCCACTGTTGCCGAAGTGAACCCGGACGGCGCAGAGGTCTGGGCAGTGGACGACAGAAAGAGTTGGACGGCAACAAGCGCAGGCAGTCTCACCGCCGGTACCATGATTCTGATAGTTCGGTCGTACCGACCACCAACACCACTCCAAAGGTTTATCGGTGCCAGCGATACGTGTTTGGCGCTGATCATTGATCAGCGCGGGGGTGCGTGGGCAAACCAGAGCATTCGGGGACTGTTCCCGGACACCGAGCTCTTCGTCGTAAAGTGTAACGATGTGACGCCGCGACGAAAAGACAATCAAAATCGCACTGAACTGGAGGACGACGACATGTTTAAGATACAAGCCGCCAACTTCAGCAAATTCGAGGCGGCGCCGGGAGCAAAGGACGGGCTTGCGCTGTGGGACGAATTCGTACAAAAGGATAAAGCAAGACGACAAAAAGAAAAGGAGAAGGTTACAGAAGCCGCCGGCGAGAGCAAGAGCCCAGTCGCCGAAGCCGCAGCCCCAGCCGCAGTCCCCGCAGCCCCCGAAGTTCTAGTCGACGAGGGCGCAGCCGCCTTTCAACGGCTGGACGCAGATAAGAGCGGGAGTTTGACTGTAAACGAACTCCGCGCTCACATGCTCAGTCTTAAGGAAAACCCGGGCAAAGCGTTCGTATATTTGGACAAGTACGACGGCAATAAAAACGGTTTGCTCAATCTCGCAGAGTTTAAGACGCTCGTAAAAGAAGCTAATAAAACTCGCGCCGACTTTCGAGTAGACGAGAAAGTTGCACAATGGCTTGAAAGCACCAGCGCTGGAGCGTTTTTCAAACTAGTAGACACAGGCGAGACTGTAACCGTGACTCTGGATGAAACTGCACTAAACCGCGTAGAGTTCTGGGAAAATAACAGGTGGTCCAAGTACAACACTTTGGAGGATCTCCAGATGGAATTGAATCCTTCCAATAATGAGATTAATGATATTGGCTATATTTGAATGAGAAGATAACTGAAATACATTACATTTTTTTATGAGATCTGCATCCCGTGAGGGTGTCGCAAATGTCGCGCCAGGCTAGAGTGTAGGGTTTGGCGTGAAAGGCGGGTCGGCAGCACCTAGGGCAGAGCTTGTGTTCTTTTTTGTCCTTGCAAAATACGGAGGTGATGTGCGCGGCGCGACATTTCTTCGCGCACCAGTCGCAGTTGTTGAACGCCCAGAGTTTCCTGCCGGTACTGTCGATGCACTCGCCGCAGCAGAGGGAGGCGCCGTGCCACGGCGTGTTCTTGTCCATGCAGAAAAAGTTGGCGCAGTAGCAGCAAATGGCGTACCTGGTGTTTTTTTTTTCATGGGATGGAGAGTACGGTAAGCGGTGCGAAAAAGGGGGACAGCAACACAAAAAAACAGCAACATGGCGTACATTTTCTGTCTGAAAACGAGAATTCTGCCGATGAGGCTCACGGTCGTGAGGCGAGTGTCTTGGCAGCGTTTCCCAAAGTATTGGCTGTGGCGCAGCGCTCTTCCCGTTTTCGCGCCTCTCCCCGTAGCTCTGTCCGGTTTCGAGCGTTTTCTCCCGCAGTAAAACGCGCCCAGATCCTCGTCCGAGACGAGCGATTGGGAAAAGCCAAAAGCAACGAGTCCGTTGCTGGCGCGCCCGCTTTTTGGAGTGAGAAAGGAACGTATCGCCGAGCATTCTTGGCAGACGGCTGCGACGCCCATGAGATCGGGACACTGTTCGAGCGGCAACCCGTTGGGCACGGAGTAAACGCGGCGCAGCGCGCGTATCTGCTCCACGCAGACGTGCGCAGGCAGCCTGACCCAGTGCGTGGTACGCTTGTTCCTGAAAATAGACGCCAAAGCGCATACGTCCACGATGGTCTCGTCCCACGACCCGGCGCCTGCCAGAGCGACTTTGAGCTTGGTCTTGCTGCCGTCTTCGTAGAAGGCGGTTCTTGCTTCAAGGAGCGCGGGCACCAGTATGCTGAATTTGCGCAGTCTCTCCTGCGTCTGCGCGGAAGTGTCTCCGCGACGCTTTGCCATCCCGTAGAGCCAGCGCAGTGGCATTTCCGTATCTGCAACCCTGAGCGCGCCTTTCTGAATGAGCGCGTAGTGTTTGGAACGACCCAGCTCGGAGTCTACGGCGAAGTTCCGCTCGCACTCTGCAATGAGCACCTGCTCAAAATCCCGGCTCGACGGTTGACGCGAGAAGAGTCTTCTTATCTTTTGCTTGGAAACGCCCTGGAGTGTTTTTTCGAAGCGTTCCAGGTCCTCCGCGTCGTCCACGCCGAGAAGACTCGACCTGGCTCTGTTCATAGAGGAGTGCACCGTGGCGCAGAACTCCTCCCACCCGTGGAACTCTTTTAAAACGGTGCGCAGAGTGTGCGCGCAGTGGTTGACCATGTAGACAAGGGCGTCTTTGAGCGCAAAGAAGAGCGTTTGATGGTGTCTCAAGCGCACGAGCCTACCGACGACGCCACCCATATTTCCGTGTGCGTTGGACTCGGCGCCCTTGGGCTTCATTTGTTCGAACAGCAGACGCCTCGCGCGCAGGCTCGGCGGTTTTGAGCCCGGGAACAGCCCCAGGAGGCTGCATCGGACAGCCTTTTCCAGAAACTCGCGCGCGGGGGCGTGCGAGTACAGGGACGCCTGTATTTCGTCGATCAGGGATCGCACTTGGCATCTGTTCGGAACCGTCTTGGCAAGAATGCTGGCAATAGGATTGTTTTTCACGACGACGGCGAGAGGCACCGGGTGGAAGAAGGGCACCGACAGCACCAAGTAGCTGTAGGGGTCGAGACATTGCGCCGAGAGTGTCGCTCCCCTCTCAAAGGAAGGGTCGCGGTTTGAGCACAGCACGATGTGCTGGTACAGAGTAATCCGCAGCTCGCTGTAGTGCACGCCTTTGGGGTTGTGGCTCCACTCCACGTGTTGGGCGCGCAACCGCTCGGCTGCTTTTGCAAAATCCAACCCACTCAGAGCCTCGGTAGGCTTAGGGGGCTCGGCGGGCTCGGCAGGATCGGGAGGCTCGGCAGGATCGGGAGGCTCCGAAGGCTCGGGATCCTGTAAGTTGTTGACATTGAGAAGCGGGTGAGCCGCAAACAGATGAGTCAGTTCATCGCTTTTGTCTGCGGCTCCTTGAATAAAAAAGGACCCTCCTCTAGTGCGCGCGACTTGGCTGCGCTCCCGATCAAATCGGCGTCTGTGATGGCTGCGGGGGTTGTAGCGGGTGCGAGCATACTGGGGTACGGGTAACCCTCTTTCTGGCACCACAAGCGGGTTGTTGTGCCGCCCGAACTGCTGAATTCTTTTGCCCTGTACCCGCTGCACCTGTGAACCACGATCGGGAGCACGATCCCTTCGTATCTGTCGCGGCGTATAGGCAAACAATCCTCTTTGCGGTATTGTCCTTTGATATTGCAGTAGTTTGCGTGCGTCTGCAGACTTCCGTCGCGCACCATGCCGACCCTGTCCATCCGCAGCCGCAGCAGTGTTGCCGTGGCAGTATTGCGCAGGCAAAGCAAGCACTGTTTGTAGTCAGAAAACCCCTCTTTCCGCACCGCGCCGAGAATAATGGGCGGAGATACACCCTTGCGCGCGGACATTTTGATGCTCTCACAGCTGCGACCCATCTCGCACGCAAAGGGGCAGCGCGGGGACACCTCTACAAGCATGGCATCCTCCTCTTTGCGCGTAAATTTCGGAAGGTCTTCTCTGAGTTGGTCTACGCGAGCGTCCGTCTCGAGGCAAAACTTCTCTTGCGTAGAGTCCATAAACATTTGGAGGATTTCTGCCTCCAACCAGCCGTCGAAACCCGCCGTGCTGTTGTTCCGGTTCAGGTTTTGCGTTTCGGCTTCGACCGTTGCCTCGCTTGGCAACAAACTGCCCTCCATCTGCAGTATTTCCGGCGACGTCTCCATGGTCACCGACACCATTCTCGGTCGAATTGGTTCTACTGGTTTGATTTGGCTCCCCGCGGGCGCCTTCGGCTGCATTGCACAAATTGAAATTTTAATTTTCGCCGCGTCTTTCGCCTTGCGCTTTCTTCTGCGGAACACCAGCGGCGGTGCGGCGTCCTCCAAACCCCGGGCGTTTGGCGCAACTTGGGGGGCGCCCGTCTTTTTGCGCCCCATCTTCGCCTTCTTCGCCTTCTTCGCCTTCTTCGCCTTCTTCGCCTTCTTCGCCTTCTTGGCTGCAGGTTTCTTCTCGCCTTCCTTTGCGGAACTCTTCTTTCGCTTCTTTTTCTTCTTCCCACTCTCGCGCTTCGGCTTGGTGGGGTGTGCCGCCCCCGGTGCCGACACGGAGCGGGCGAGTGAAGACGCGCTCGACTCGGAGCGAGGTCGCATGTCCAACCCCCACGTCCCGTCGCTTCGTCGAAGGAGCACGCTCTGGTGCTTTATATCCATCACGTAGAGTTTACCCACAGACCGGAAGAATGAGTTTTTTTTAAAAAAATGGATGAATTTTCCGCTGATGTTATCATGTAGTACTTATTCCTACTACAATAAAGCATTTAATTGTCTAGTAAAGTCTCTGAGTTTACTTACGTCGAATGTTTGATTCAGACTTTTGGACAAACTGGTCAAAACATTTCTCTGTCTGCGCGTCAATTTAAACTGTTTGTTTGCACTCGTGATCATCTTATTGAATTGTTGGAGTAGCTCCTGTTTTTGGCGTTGCAGCTTCGTTGTTCCAACTCCCCTTCTTTTATCCATCTTAATTTTCATCTTAATTCTTTGCATCTTCCTCCAATCTTCTTCAAGTTTGGACAGCAAACCGGCAACAAAGACCCCCGTTAAGAAGGGTTTGGCGGCTGTTTTACCAGCTTTGGACCCAAGCGTGGGCGCGATAAGGTCAGAGGGGGGTCCAGCCCTCCTCTCTCCGCCGAATTTTCCATCCCACCCGTCCTCTTCTATGTCGTCCTCTTCGCCCTCTTCTCTATTGTCTCTTCTCCTTTCTTCCTTTTCCCATCCTTCCCACCCTTCTCCAAAAAGATTCCTAACCCTTTCTGGTTCATCTGGTTCATCTGGTTCATCTGGTTCATCAGAGCGAAAAAAATCTTCCGGCACAAGCTTTCTGTTTCCACTCTGATAAGCCCGCACTTCGCGTTTGGTTACAACCCCGTCCCTGTTCAGGTCCATGCGACGAGCCTGCTCGTCCGAGGTTTGAATTTGAAATTTTCTGTTCCCGTCTCTGTTTGGCAATTGCCTAAATCTTCGGTCTAAGCCTGTCGATCCTTGCAAAAGAGCAAGGGCGCCAGCCGTCATGGTCAAAATGCCGCAATCCTCCACTTCTTGGTATTGACCACCATGTGAAGTGTTTTTGTCGGTGACCCACGCGTAGGTGGGTTGTTTTGCAGGGACCGCCTTGTATTCCTTTTTCTTTTGCGAAGTCTTGAAGAAGGACATTTTTGTATGTTGTTTTAGAGAAAGGAAATGGTTGTATATACAACAACTTTTTTCGCGCTGATTTATACAGCATTTATTCAGTTGAATAGGCAGCACGCATTCATTCATTCATTCATTCATTCATCATTCAGCGCTGGTGCTTTATATCCACCACGCGTAGTTTCCCCACAGACCGGAAGGATGAGTTTTTTTTTTAAAAAATGAAGGAAATTTCCGCTGATGTTATCATGTACTTATTCCTACTGCGAATGTCACTATGTATGGTCACCCTCTTTCTTGTTCGACAGCACCGAGCACTGTTGCTGCGCAGGCATATTTTCTCCACATTCGACACAGTTCTGTTTGCGGTGGACGCGGTGTGCGCGGCGCAGCCGCCCGCACCTGAGCGCTGGGGTGGCGTCGACGCGCCGGGCGTTCCGGCGTCCATCGGCGTCGCACTGTGCACGATTACACCGCTCTTCGTGTGGATTGGAAGACAGGAGAAGCGAGCCCCCAGCGCGTTAGTCGTGAGCCTGCTCATGCTCTTCCAAAGGGTGACTACGGTCGCTCTGTGGTACAAATTGTTTCCGCTCCAACTCGCCAACGCGGCGGTGGCGGCGAAGTGCGTGTGGGCGTCCCTGCAAAACCGCGACGAACCCACACTGCCGCGCGTTGTTTAACCGAGCACTCTCCCCCCCACCGAAAAGTTCATGCGAGACGCGCGAGGCGCACCCAGGCTGCCGGGGAGGAGCCCCGTAGGAGGATTCCTAGCAGTACCTTCCATTGCGTCGGCTGCCTGTTGCGCCACGGCTGGGTCCCCGGGTCTAGCATCTTGGGGAAGGCGCCGCTGGGCAAAGAACGCCTGAACCATCCGTGAGAAACGCTCGGCGGATTGTCCCGATCCAGCTTTCCTGTACGAGTCGTAAACGTAACTCAGATCGAGCGCACCCGCGTCCGTCTGAAACCTCCCGCCAAAACGAGCCATTGGCTGACTAGTGTCGTAGCGGTGTGCCAATTTACTGCTTTCTACGCGCCCCACAGCAATCCGATTGTTTTCGCGGAAATATTCCTGCAGTGCCAAGAACGTCACCGTACCCCCGGCAAGCATGGAACCCCAAAACGAACCGCTGGCGAGCAAGGACGGTACAAAGTACGCTGTTGAACTCGCGGCGACGGTGGATAAAACACCGGCGGCGCCGATTGTTCCAGCTGTGCTGTCGTCGCGCTGGAACTCCACATAGTCCCAGGCGCGAACCACCCGGCAGTACTTTTGCCGCGAGAAGACATCCCCAAACGTGTAATTCAAGGATTTTTCGTGTTTCCCCTCGGCTTCGCTGGGACCGTATTCGCAAAGGCACACGCTGCCGCGCGCGATTTGCTGCGAGTCGTATGCCGAGAACCGCTGCCGCAAACCCTGCCGGCTTGTGCCGTACGTGGACTCTTCGAAAATCTTGGTTGTTTCGTTCACAGCACACCAAATAAAGTTACTGTGCTGCGCAGGTGGAATGCTCGCGGCGTTCAGAAAATCTCTTTTAATGGTTGCGCAAAACGCCTCCTGCTCCGCGGTGAGCGGGCGACGCGCGCTGTCCGGACCGGGCGGGCTCGGGGAGAATCGCAGCCCAGAGAATCTGTTTGCCGGATTTGCGAGCGTGAGCTCGTTCAGGAGCACAGTGCCAGCTGCACCGGGCGCAAAATCCACGGTATACGCCAAGTTGCCGCTAGAAAGACCCGCCAAACACTCTGCCCACACTTGGTCCATGGTGCTATTTTCGTCCGAATTCCACCCTTCGAGATCCGGGTCTCCGATTGCATCTTGCCGCCGCACATCGCCCACAATCGCTTGAAGGATTGCTTCGGTTCTTACCCGCGACGGGGTGTTTGGCGGCGTGGCAGCCCAAAAACGTACCGCCTCCACGAGGATTCCCCGCATAAGGGGGCTCAGCCTGTTACGTTCTTTTCTCGTCTTGGGTACGTATTGACGCGGCGCATTCGCGTTCGGCGCGTTTATGTCAAAATAAAACGTCTCGCTTTCAGGTCGAAAAAAATTTCTCAATGTTGTATTCACATTCATGGTCGTACCGTGCCGCACGGCAATGACAAGCGGCTGTTTTTCGTACTCTCCAGTTCCGGGATCGGCTCTTCTTGCGATCAACGACTTATATTCTTGCGCGCGACGCGCGCTCTCCACGCGCGTGGTCTGGATCCTGACATCCGCAATCGCTTTGCGCGACAGTCCAAGCAAGAGAACGCTGTATCTCTGAAGTTTTCCTCGAACTTCATTTGTACTCGCGGTTACTTGGATAGTTTGCGCCATTGCAACGCTGTTTATCATATCAAGCGCGGCTTCGTTGAACGTCGGAATAGAGGTTTCGTCGTTCAAGTCCGCACCCGCGCTCATCAACGCCTCGACGATTTGAAGGCGTGCCTGGATGTGCGCGTCAAGCACTTTTCCCTCCAGGATTTCGTCTACTCGCTCTATATTACCTGCATTGTGTCCGTATATTTCTACCGTGGTGGTGTCCACGACACTATCCATCTGGGTTTTTGAGGGCGTTTTCAGGGACTGGATAGCCACCACAGCGACGCTGCGTTGCTGCGAGCGAGCAGAACGAAGCAATGCCGCGCGATCTGTTGGACCCACATTATCTAAAAGCGTGGACAAGGCTAGGTTTAGCTTCGCCAGATCCCCCTCTTGTGCGGCTGAGAATACTAACCTTATCTGCTGTTTTGTCTGCTGTTTTGTCTCCGCCATGACTGAGTACTGAGTTGGGTTCCCAGAGACAGCAACCTTTAATATATACTACACAAAAAATCAAAACGGCTTCTTCATAATAAAGAAGACAATCTGAAATACACTGAGGCTCGAACAAAATCTAAAATAAAATAAAATATTGGTTCAATAAAATGAATGCAAACCTGCCCGAAATATTCTGACACTCAAAGAATACTTTTATTGCACTCCTCGCATCTTTTTAGTGGAAATAACCCCCAGCCAAATCAAACGTCTGCAAGCCTTACGATTGTTCAGATTTTTTCAGAGAGTATAAATGTTCGTTTTTTTGCTATGTGGAATTCCGAAACATGGCAGCCCAAGATTTTTTCGCCGACGTCGGCGAGGAGAACTTGGAACAGACCATTGTCGAAGAGATTAACATACTGATTTCTGAGTGTCAAAACAACAGCCAAGACGCAAAATTTGTCGCCGCTTACGCTCGGTATCTTGAAAATGTGAAAGCCCCCGCAACTGGAGAGCACATTGAAGAAGAGTTCGAGAACTTATGGACAAAATTCGCCGACAGCGCTGTTTACCACCCCCCGTACGAGGTTTCGTGCCAAGAGGGGTCTTGGTACGACACGGTAATGCGGCTGAACGGAACCCCATGCGTTGACGGTAAAATGACGCTCAAAGACACGCTGACTCGCCGCTTCACAGAACTTGTTCCGTCACAGCCCTCTGGTGCCGGTGGTGCCGGCGGTGCCGGTCGTCCTCCTTTCGTTTTCCGCCCAAGGCTCTGGTTCAACCAACCCAGCGTGAACGCCGCTTTAGGGGATGGACCGCCGCAAGATGTCCTCACGGTCCGCGAAATCGTAAAACAGTTTGAAACAGTCTACACGGAAAACAACCTGGAAGCGAGCGCCGGCACCAAAGCGGCTCACGAAGCGTTCACAAAGTACTTTACACTGGAATTCGACGCACGCAAAAAAATCATTGAAAAACGAGTGGCGGTGTTGGAAGCCCAATTAGCGTGGAAGATCACGATAAAGAATCAAAGCGACGCAGAAAGCGCGACGGCAGCACGGCGGACAGTAGACGAACAGGAAGAACAGGAAGAACAGGAAAAACAAGAAGCCGAATGGGCGCGACAAGGGGCACGTGCGGACTCAAAATTTTTAGATTCGACTTCAGCGGGTTTGAACAACCAACACAAAATAGACATGGCAGAGGACGCGCAAAAAATTCAGAAAATACGGATGGGTTTAGATAGCGATGCGCGGCACATGTTCCACATGTCTCCGGCGTACAGAGATTACGAAGCGAGGCGACGGCTGACAACGACCAACATCAACATGAAGTATCAAAGCGTGAGAGAGCGACTGATGATATCGTGGTCTCGCGCGGGCATGACAAAAGACATAATGAAGCAAATCGCGCTAGACTTGGAACAGGCAGGAACAAATAGGAACGAGGACGAAAGTAAAATGATCAAAGAGTTCGACGCGGAAAAGGAAACATTGTTGCGTGACTGGCAAAGCGACCCGACGGCGGATAACGGCAGTCAATTCGCATCCAGCACAACAATGCGCCAGCGCGCGCAAGCTTATATGAGCGCGGCGGGGGAAGCGACGGAGCAAGACAGAGATTTTATTATGGCGGCGCCCGACGACGACGAAGATGATTCCGCGGCGAATTACGATCAAAATACTCTATCGTCCGGTCGCGCCTACGCCGGCGGAGCGGCAGGAAGAGACAATAAAGGTCGTAGCACGAGGAAGGCGACGAGGAGGGCGGTGGACGGGAGAAGGGTGGACTTTCGAGCACAGCAGAAGGCAAGGGCGAAAAAAAAGATTACCGAGGAAGTAGATAGAGTTATCAACCGTTACACGGCAACGCGCATCCAATTAGAAAATGCACAACAAGAATACAACGTAGCAGCAAACAACGCCGCGCTTAAGAGCGAACTAAAGGAAGAAATAGAGATACATTCTCAGCTATTAAAGGCACTAGAACAACGGATCGAAAGTTTGGGAGGCGTAGTGCCAGCGGACCGGAAACGGAATCTACCGTCGGCATCATCCGGGATAAAGAAGAAGAGAAGGAAAAATAAAGAAGAAAATGCGCCAAAGAAGCCGGCAATTGAGCGTTTGACTGCCACGTTTGGCACATTGGCGGAAATCGAACCTGGTACACCCCCCGCCGCGGCTGAAGTACGCACCGGAAATCCACCGGCTGTTCTTAAAAAGAAACGGCGCTCGAGAGCGCGCAAGCTTAAGAAAACCGGCTTGACTACAAAGAAGACAGAACCAAGTATTGCGAGCAATCTTATTTTTTAAACTAGAAAAGGAAAAAAGAATGTTATCATACAAGGGTGTCAAATACACATTCGTGGAATGCTGCTTTTATATTCTAACAGGAAAAAAAACTCTTGCCCCCCAACCCAAGAATGACAAAG
>Ga0115000_10004949_pt1 | contig 10774 bp, 24 predicted proteins | sample ArcticOcean_MG_C_6_FD_89690 | JGI IMG/M metagenome (GOLD analysis project Ga0115000, IMG submission 89690) | Marine microbial communities from western Arctic Ocean - ArcticOcean_MG_CB8_128 | ecosystem: Environmental > Aquatic > Marine > Oceanic | place: Arctic Ocean: Canada Basin | collected... | reverse complement strand
TTGCAACTTGATGAAGGGTTGAGTGGTAGGTTTTTACTTCATAGGTCATTTTCGGGGTGACCCGTACTTCAGATAGCACCCAGTTATATCTATCACCTGATAGTATAAACTCATCACTTAGTTTAATCATCACCGTACTCCTTTTTTAAGGCTTCCCATAAGTCTGCTTCGAAAGACATGGAGCCTGTTGCTGATACTAACTCGTCAAGGTCAAGTCCATCATTATTTTCACCTTCAACTTTAGTTATTTCCCATTCTAGCTCACCGCCTTCTGCTGGGTAGCAGTCTTCAGGCATTGCGTTTACTCTCTCTGGTATTGGCATACTTATGATGCCTACATCTACGTCTAGGGTGAAGTCCCCAATCTTAATTGTTACATTACTCATAGATACCTCCATTGAATTACGGTGTATAGTGGTATGCCGTGTATATCGACATATCCGAGATCACCATCACGATCTACAATGTGCGCAGGCCTAATAGCCTTACACTCATTCTTACTAGCTAGTATAACCGATAAGGGTATACCGGGGGTTGGGGGATGATTTGCATCATTCCATTCACCTATTAAATTCATGCCAATTCCTCCATAGTAAAACCATGCTTTTTGGCTATCTTAGAATCTTCAATATAGGCGACTAGCTTGTGTCTTTTAGCTAGTCCTGACTTTACCAACGCGCTATGTCGTCGGGTCTTCTCTTTTTCCTTTATCAGGATTATTTCTTCCTTTGTAATTTTCATCACATTTTCTCCGGTTTTTAAATTCAGTTATTGAATAATCTGACACGTCTAGGTCAATCCAATATTCATTATTGGCTTCAGATTTATAGAGGAAATTCCTTTGTTCGTGGCTTACTTCATCGTTAGAGATTTCTAATGAATCTATTAAGTCTTCTAGCTTATCATGACTCATGACATACTCCTTTTTATTATTTATTTAGTTAAGTATACTCTATTTTAACCTATTTTAGTTCATTCAAGTACTTCTTTGAATTTACTCATACTAAATATACTCCTACTAATATACCTAAGATTAACCCTGTTGCCAAGGCGCAATAATGGGTTAGACCTACTATTAACTTATCAGATTTAACAGTCTTTATTACTGTCTTCTTTTCCTTGGCCACTAATTTAGCGACTTCATCCCACTCTTTAACTACGATGTCAGGGTTCAATCTACTTCTGGGCTTAAGGGTTTTCTTTAGTGTTGTTATTTGATTATAGATTCCTTTCTCCGTTCTATCCAGCTTTATAGCGATTGTTTCTGGGTGCATACCCTTATGATATTCATTCCAGATTATTTTACTCTCTCTAGCTGTGTAGGGTTTGTTCTTACGTGTTATTTTAGTATTACTCATGATTACTTCCTTTCGTTTTTAGTTATGATACTTTTTAACATTTTTTATATAAAGTCATCTGTGTCGTCACGACAAGCTTTTATAAACTTCCTTCTTTTTCTAGGATGCTCACGTGCATGAAATCCTATCCAAGCAAGTTCAGACATCATAGTTCCGCACATTTCATAATTTAAGTTTAGTCTTTTTCTATACTTAACTATTGCAGCTGCGAATACTTTTAGCTGTTTTTTATACTCAACTAACGATTGGTCTTTACCTGCATCATCATCGACAACTCTGAACTCAAAGTTTGCTGCGAAATATGCTAGGTCACTTGCCATTTCTATTAGATTTTCTTCTTCATTGGTCATACATTACTCCGTTTAATTAATCCCATAAGTTTTGATAGTACCTGCCGAAAAGCCTAAACCCTTCTTGTATTTTCTTTTGATCACTAGTGTCGAACATACCATCTTCCAGCATTTTATGCTCAAAAGCGTATATCATCTTATCCATAATTTCATCCCACTTATCTTTAGTTAAAGTTCCGGGATAACCATGATTAGTTTCTTTAAGCTGTTTAAGCATAGGAAGAATAATTTTAGCTAGTGTGTGATCCATGCTATACGTATCCCATCCGTCTATTTTAACTTTGACAGATTGCTTAGGGCTATAGTTAAACCAGCTGTACAGGAGTCCGTGATAGAACCTATAGGTTGGGTAATTTCCTATTTTAACTTTCATAATGTTTTACTCCTTATTGTAGTAATCTGCAGCAGATTGTGCAGAGTTAATTGCTTCAAGAATTTGCTTACAAGTTCCTAAAGATATGGCTTTTCCATTTTCTAATACTAGAAGGATATTGATTTTATCGGGATGCTTGATCTTTCCAGTATCGGACATTATATTTGCATTAACTTCGTTGAAGTTTAATGCAGTTGAATAAATTTCATTTAAGTTGGTTATGAAATGATTCATACTACTTCTCCTTAATCTTTTATTAGTTCACCTTCTAAATAGACTTCTTTTATTGTATTGTAGTCGTTAGCGTATAACTGGTATTTGTTAGAAAAAGCTATAGATTCTTGAGCTAGCTGTTTACTAGTGTAAAACCCTACTGTTGTTTTAGTTAATCCATCATTTCTAGGTTGGTTTAGAATATTTAGATATATTTTAGTAAGCATTATATTTTCCTCTTATTGGTTGTTTAAAATACTTCTACGAAAGCTAATCCTTATTTCTAAGGATCAGCCTTGAGGGAAATATTTCTAACTTAGACTAGAAGTCTTCGTTATGAAACAGTTCTGGAGATTGATCTACAATCTCACTTACTGCCACTAGGTCTTTAACCATGATGGCATTCAGCTGGTGACCATAGCCACTCTCTGAATAGCTTGAGGGATAAATCTCTAACTTCAGATCAACTATACTTCCATTGCCTATCATTGCTGATGAGGGATCCCTATCAGAATCTAATACCACTAGAGGGCGTTTCTGCACACCTCTCTGTGTATTAGAGTAGCGACGGAAGTTAAAGCCTGAAATAGACTCACCTCCAGCAATAGCCGCAGTTGGAACAATACCATACTGAGCCAGTTTGATCTGGTCATCAGTGCTGATATTGCTAAAGAAAGCGGAAACTTCAGCTCCATACCCGTTGTTAGCAGGTGTAGTTAGACGTGAGAAGTTTACTACTGCTGACTTAATTACTAATGTACTCATTTAATACTCCAATTTAAGATCTTTTAATTGAGAGATCTACCGACTATATCGGGTTCTAACTCATAGTAGAGACTTAATTGCCTCTCTGAAAGTCTGCGCTACAAGACTTTAGGGGATACAACTAGCTATTTTCATCTGTCCATTTATTATCTATATAGCAGAAATCTATATAGTCTTGGGCATTATCAGGATCAATACCACGTATTGGTTCTTCGTCTTGGTATTCACTTACAATATCAATTTTTCTTTGTAAGGATTCTGGTAACCTATTAATGAATTCTTCGAAATACGAATAGAATCGTTCATCAGGCCTGTCAATACTATCCATAAAGTACATTGCATTCCCTTTACCTTTGAATACTACAGATATGTTGTCTGACATAATATTTTCCTTCTAGTTATAGAGACTTAATTGCCTCTCAGAAAGCCCCATAAGGGCCTTGCAAGATTCAACTTAGTTTAACTTGCTGATGAAGTTATGGTCAAGAAGACCTTTTTCATAAGATATAGAGATAGCTATATTATGCTTCATATAGTTACCTAGCTTTATCCATGCATCAGGCACTTCATTTTCGTCGATGCAGAATTCACCTTCAGAGGTATTAATACCTAAGATGTGGTCATCTACATTACCAAAACTTTCAATCAATACATTGTCTAAAATATTCATAATACTTCCTTATTTAATTAATCAGAGACATAATTGCCTCTCAGAAAGCCCCGTAAGGGCTTTGCAAGATTCAACTACTAACTCGCTTTATGCTTATCTAATTTAAGCCTATCGTCATCAATGGCCATTTTTTCAGCCATTATTATATGGGCTTCTGATAGCTCTATAAACTCTTTTGATAGAGTTATATGCTTCTCAAGTAAGCTATTAAGCTCACGTAGAGTTTGATTACCATCGGTTAAGGCCTTGTTTAACTCTAACCTTAAGACACGAATCAAACCTTTGTCAGTCAATCCTTCAGTGTTTTCTAATGCATCCATAATACTTTCCTTTATTCATTAATAGAGACTGAATTGCCTCTCCGAAAGCTCCATAAGAGCTTTGAAAGATACAACTACATAAACCTTTTTATAAAGTTATGTCCACGGTCACCTACTCCATATTCAAAGGACACAACTTTCTCTCGTGACAAGGTGCTGTATGCTGAGGGTATTTCTAACTCATTTATACAGAATACACCTGCCGAGGTGCTTAGGTCAAGCACGTTGAGGTCTATGTTAATGAAGGAGTCAACCTTTACATCATTTAATACTGTATTCATAATACTTCCTTTTATTTATTTAATTAATCAGAGACTGAATTGCCTCTCAGAAAGCCCCGTAAGGGCTTTTAAAGATACAACTCACGATACTACTTCCAGCTCTTTTACGACGTAGTAGTCGTATGCTGATTCGTATCTGTATTCGTCTTCTAACGAGACAAATCCTAGGGTACTATCACGAGTTTCTTTAACCTTGTGATAGTTGTTTAGTTCCCATGCTACTTGCTTAGCTTGGGTTAAAGACGCATATACTGTTATGCTATCTTCATGCCCACCTTCGTAATGGTTGCAGCCCATTACTATTGATACCTTCATAATATTTTCCTTTATTTTTGCGACCCATAAATGACCTGCTAGGTCTAGTTAATTAGTAGCTTATTAATAGCTACACATAGTTGACTTGCTGATAGGTAAAATCATAGGTCAACTGCTATTTAATCTAATATTTGTGTTAATAACCTTAAGAACAATAAGGCATTAATGGAATATCAGAGAATATATTAGTAATATCCTGATACCTATAAGTTGAACTTATATAGGAGAGATATACTTGAGGGGAATTCATGTATAATCTAACCGCAGTATCAGGATATTCTGATATATTCTGGGGTATTTAGGGGTTCTTTGGGATGGGTTTTTGTCTCCCATAAAACCCCTGAAACTACCGTCAGATCCTAGCCTTTTAGCCAAGAATCTGACGTTTGGTTAATACTTATGCTGAAAGATTCCCCTTAGGGAACCCTTTACATAAATACTTAACATAAAGATAGGTCAACTCCATAATTGACTTGATAAAGGATCACTATATCCTTCATCTCTTGTAAGGTTATATCTCCTGCATCATGGTCTGCTACTACTTTCATAGCTAATGCAGAGTCTAGGCCATGCAGCTGCCTAGACTCATCTTCTACGCTATTAACGTAGTCATCAAAGTTGATCATAATGATCTCCTTATTAATGTTTATATTAATATTATAGGGTATATATAAGAAGAAACTATGTATGTTTATTCTTAAATTACCCTAAGATTACCCTATAATTACCTAAGGGAGGCCCCCTTCCTTTTAGGGTGCTATCCTAGGTTCGTTACAGGTCAAATATTCACCTTGTCACAGGTCAAGCATTCTGACTTGTCACAGGTCAAGCATTCTGACTTGTCACAGGTCAAATATTTACCCTAGGTACAGGTCAAATATTCTGGTAAAGATTATCGATGAAAGCTACCTATACCTTAGGCAGCTTTGGGCGATAGCCCTCAGTGCTATATGAGGTTCAGGATACGCCTCTGTGCCTTCATCCCTTCCAGGATGATCTTACAGAAGTTTAGGCTTTCGCTGTATTCTGAATGCCTACCCTCATTTAGAAGACCTTCTGTGAGCAACGCAAGCTTGTCGAAACAAGCCCTGTGATTCTCCCATGTATGGTCTCCATCGCTCCATGCACTAAATAGTACTTGGGCGCGAAGGTAGGAATCTTCAGACTCCTCAACCTCACAGAACCACTTAGCAGGGTTATTACCCCCTGCCACGTAGAACTGCACTGGTACGTTCTTAAGACCCTGTAGCTTAGACCATAAAGCTCTAGCCGAAGCTAAAGACTCCATGCGGTCTATTCTACACACCTTAACAGAAGCGTCACTACAGTAACAACTTATGCTACGACTACGAGGGCTAAACAGCACCTCCCGTAATAGGGTTGGTGTTGCCTTAGTTAGCCCACAGTTGGTAGCTGTGCTAAACTGAGTGTTCAACTTCTGGTCCTGCCCTTGCTTGTTCATACTCATCTCCTTTGCACGGGAATCTAGTGTGCACTAGTTACGGCCTTAACGACCAAACCTCTCCTTACGAAAGGCCTTTGCTGAAAGAATCTCTAAGAGATTTAACCTAGGTACAGGTCAAACATTCTAAGAGATCCTTTGGGTAAAGGCACTTAGTCATGCATACCAATTTGATATGCAAGGCGAAGCATCAACAGATGTACCTTGTGCTTCCAAGGCAATCCAAAGAATGTAACATAGCCGAAAGGCATTGTTACATCCCATGGCTGCTTGACAGCATGGTACGAAAGTTCAGAATAGTAACCATCACTATCTTCTGCACCTTCGTTGTACATCAGCCCTGTTGAAAGCCGGGCTATGGCTACTGCTATATCCATAAGGATACCTCGTCACGTTATTAGGGTGTGACATACCCTTAATGCTTATACTGAAAGACTCTAGTAGGAGCCTTTTATATAGGCACTTCATAGATCGTAATATTCGTTATCACGACTACGATAGTAAGCTAACTCTTCAGCATACCCCTCATTTATTTTAGACCTACATCTATCACAAATGTCGGAGCAAATACCGTGGTCTTCAGGGTCACTGAAGCACGACAATATAGCGAAAGAGCTACACCGATCACAATGTCTCTTTATGGCGTAGTATTTTTCTACTGCTGAACTATGCTTTTGAAAGCATGGCTCACAGAAATACAAATACTCGGACCCAAAAGAATCTGTCTCACCAGTAACAGTAACTACTGATGGGCGATCAGGGTGGTGTTCGCACATATCCATAAAAATACCTCATCACGTTATTCCGGTGTGATAAACCGTCAAAGCTATTACTGAAAGGCCTCCTAAGAGGCCCTTGGATAATACCTTTACTCTGATCTAATGCGGTTGAATATAAGAATATTCACCCACACGAAGATCAAAGCTGCCATGATAGTAGTAAACTTGCTTACTACTGCCCCAGCCACTATTACTATTAAGACCTGTAATACGGCCATAACCAGTAATAGCGCCAGCATGGTTAACTTCTCCATGTCTTTCTCCTACGTCACGTTATTAGGGTGTGACATACCCTTAATGCTTATAATGAAAGACTCTGTTAGGAGCCTTTTATATAGGCACTAGTAGCCGTAGCTACCTCTGCTTATCTCACAGGTATCTCCTGTGCGGTATATATCCGCACGGGGGACACCCATTCTAACCCAATGATCAATACAAGGCTGTGAAGCCTCATGTTGAGCAAGGGTTTCTTGAAAGTTGGTTACGCCTTTAACCACAAATATACCTGTAATAGATATAGCTGTGATAGCGCAACCAAGTATCAAGCAAAACCTTATTGCATCCATACCCTCTCCTTCGCCACGTTATCCCGGTGTGACATACCGTTAAAGCAATTACTGTAAGACCCCGTAGGGCCTTATGTAATGACTCTAATAAAGATCTTCATCTTTATTGAAATCACGTATCGCATCGATGATTATCATCACAGGTAGTATAAGACTAAATACCCCCATGAAAATAAGCTCACCATAACTAGTGATATAACCTGCATATAGGAATATGCCGGATAACCACATCATCATCATGGATGTGAACAAGCCATCTATGAGACTTTTTCTTGCGCGTTTATTGTTCGCCAACCACCATGCTTTCATAGCATTGCCTCATCACGTTATTAGGGTGTGACATACCCTTAAAGCAATTACTGTAAGACCCCGTAGGGCCTTATATAATTACTCCAACAAGTTACCACCCCCCGGGATTAGGGGGTGGGTGCTAAGGGGCTTCCCCAATCCGTTCCTCGCTCTTCGGGGAAGCTTAAAAGAGCGAGACCGGAGGTGTAGCTCTCCGGGCCATCCCCCACTGTACTTCTACGACACTACCTCTGGGGACCATAGGGTAGTGAAGGGTTGTTGAGGGCCTGCAGACCCTCGGTGGGACTCCCTATTCAATTCCGACACACCCCAAGGGAGCTTAGGGGCATGAAGCCGAGGACGTCTCCTCGAACCATCCCCTGCCTGCGGGATGGGTACTGTACAAGAACTGATGCACATACTGAATACTCCTCAGAAGAAGAGTATTTATATGAGCACTAACTCATCCAAGCTTTAAGAGACATGTCACCATGTATCTCTTCTTCGGACATGACAGGCTCTATCATGCAGAACCAGCGGTTAGGGTTGTTATTCCCAGCCGCTTGGAACACAAGAGTCTTGTCAAGCACCAAACAAAGCTTGATTGCGGACCACAAGCCCCTTGCGTACTCCAAGGACTCACAGTTATCCACTCGACAAAGCCTAACGTAACCATCGGAGCACGAGGCTTCAATGGTACGAGTAGCCTTGTTGAAGGCATAACCAGTTAACTTAACTGGACCGCTGTTGCGCAGGCTAACGTTACCTGCAACCGTGTTGAATGAAGTCATAGACTCCTCCTTGGTTGCGACACCTTGTGATGCCGATTGCGTCTCAGGCCCCGAGACAGAGGGGTGGGGGTGCCCGAAGCTAGTCCAGGTACCCAAACCACAACACCCATCCTAAGCCATACGAAACAAGAAGCCCCCTAAAAATCCCTAAAAATCCCTAAAAATCCCTAAAAATCCCTAAAAACCCCTAAAAACCCAAATTAGCTACTAACATTCTCCCCCTATATCACCCACCGACAGAGGGGCACCCCCCGTTATATCCCTGTTTAATGTAGGGATATCTAAATTATTTTAATTTTTTTTAAAAATTTCGACTTTAATATGAAATATTTTGACTTTAATATATACTAAAATATACACAATACTATGCCCACCATGCATCTCTGCATAGCACCCTTAGAGGACTATAGTACTTCTGTCCCCTCCGAGGTACTATAGTTTCCTCTCTATTCTTACTTCATCTCTATAGCGCCCTTAAAGATATGAATCTAGATGATGATGGTGCTAAGATGGCTAATGAAGTAGTTATTCTTTCTAACCTAGAGAAGTTAAATCTAAGGAAAGAACAGTTAAGAAGACAGAAGCAAGAAATGTTTAAGACTAACTTTGCATCCTTTGCTGAAGCAGAAGTTAAAATTATTACTAAAGATAGTGCTCTAGGGTTTGTGGCATTTAAATTTAATGCTGCCCAAGAGTTAATCAATGCTAAGTTAGAACAACAGTTAAAAGAGACTGGTAAAGTTAGAGCTATTATTTTAAAAGCTAGACAACAGGGTATTTCTACCTATTGTGCAGCTAGAGTGTTTTGGAAGACATATTACATGCCTCATACTAGGTCTGTGGTAATGGCTCATGATGGGCCAACTTCTGAAGCACTATTTACCATGGGTAAGAATATCATTCAGAATATGGATGCTAAGATTGCTTTATCTAAAGGTAACAGTAGAGAGATACAATTTGAACACAATAGTTCAGGGTATCGATTATATACTGCTGGATCACCTGAAGCTGGAAGGGGAACAACACCCACTATAGCACACTTATCAGAAGTAGCATTCTGGGGACATGATGAAAAGATATTAGCTGGACTATTCCAAGGGATAAGCCAAGCTAATGGTACAGAAGTTATTGTAGAATCTACTGCTAATGGTGCTACTGGGGAATTCCATAGGCTATTTAGAGGTGCTATGGCTGGAGAGAATGAATATATACCTGTATTTATTCCTTGGTTCCTAACCCCTGAATACCATAGAGAAGCTCCAGATGGGTTTGAATTAGACCTAGATGAAGAAAAGTATAAAGACGATTATGAATTAAATGATGATCAAATGTATTGGAGAAGACTCAAGATTGCGGAGGGGGGTGCTTTAAAGTTTAAGCAAGAATATCCTGCTAATCCTGAAGAAGCTTTTCTAGTATCTGGGTCTTCTGTATTTGACCCTGAGATTGTTAATAAATTATTACCATCTACCCCCATATCTACCCGTGTATTTAATCTACAAGCGGGTGTATTTGATGAGGGAAGGGAAGGTAGTTTAGAGTTGTGGCAGTACCCCAATTGGGAATCTAATTATATTGTATCAGCTGATGTATCTTTAGGGGTGGGTCAGGACTATTCAACAGCGACAGTTATGGACACAGACCGTCAAGTGATAGCTATGTATAGGAACAATAGAGTTGATCCATCGTTATTCGGGGATGTGTTATTTTACCTAGGCAGATATTTCAATAATGCTCTGCTAGCTGTAGAATCCAACTCTATGGGTATTGCCACCCTAAACAGATTAAAACAGATGAGTTATGTTAATCTATATTATCAGACTAAAGCTGCTAACATGGATAATACTGAGGGAGATCGACCAGGATTCAGAACTACTAGTGCCTCTAAACCTATGATTATAGGTTATTTGAAGAGAGCTATTGAAGATGAAGATATTGGTCTACCTAGTAAACATATGATATCAGAACTTAAATCTTATGTGTCTAATGAGAATGGTTCAACTGGAGCCTTACCGGGTTGCCATGATGATACTGTTATTGCAGTAGCGATAGGATTAGAGGTGCTAAGAACTCATGCTGATAAATTAGCTGGGAACAGAGTATCTTGGAAGCAAAAGAATCTACACTATGTTAATGATTCAAATTGGCTATAGAGCCTGAGAGATGATGATGACTGATAAACCAAAAAAACCTAGTAAGAAAGACCTTAAAGTTCCGGGTACTAATTCGTATCCTAAGTACGT
>Ga0115000_10004947_pt1 | contig 10777 bp, 22 predicted proteins | sample ArcticOcean_MG_C_6_FD_89690 | JGI IMG/M metagenome (GOLD analysis project Ga0115000, IMG submission 89690) | Marine microbial communities from western Arctic Ocean - ArcticOcean_MG_CB8_128 | ecosystem: Environmental > Aquatic > Marine > Oceanic | place: Arctic Ocean: Canada Basin | collected... | reverse complement strand
GGCTAGGCGTTGCAAGGTCGGGTACGGTGGGGCAAGGTGCGGTGAGGTTACTACGCTATGAATTTAATACGGTGAGGCTTGGCTTGGCTTGGAATGGCTGGGTTTGGTGGGACAAGGTTAGGTAAGGTTATATACTACGCTATGAATTTAATATGGAGAGGAATGGTGATGTGGGTTGGGGTATGGTTGGGTAAGCTGGGGCAAGGTTAGGTAAGGTGAAGGTTTGGTACTACGCTCAAATTGAATTTTATATGGAGTGGCGCGGTGAGCCTTGCTGTGGTGAGGTGCGGTCTGGTTTGGTACGGTTTTACTACGCTTATATTTAATATCATGAGGCAAGGGATAGGGTTGGGTACGGTAGTGCGTGGTTAGGACCGCTCTGGCAAGGCGTGGTTGGGTACGGTAAGGTAAAACTCTACGCTAGAATTTAATACAGTGAGGCTTGGCTTGGAATGGCTGGGTTTGGTCTGGCAGGGATTGGTAAGGTGAGGCAAACACTACGTTTGTTCAGGATATATCAAAGTTTTTTTAAGCAGAAGGACGAGACACGGTTTAATGAAAAATGTCCCCTCTTCACTCAATTTGTGGGCCCGATTCTCGTTGGTTCTTTTGGGAGTGACATGGACAATTGGATTACCTATTGCATTCGGCTTCAAAGAAAGCTACAGCAGATATTATTTTGACTCTCCTTTTCTCTTTACTGCCATTTTTTGCATTCTAGCGGTTGGAATATTGACTCATAGGAACAAAGAGTGGACATATCCGTCCATATTCTTGATTCTGGTGACATTATTAAATATGCATGATTTTCCTTTTACTCATCATGCCTGTGCGGTAGTGTTTTTTCTTAGCTCTACTTATGCAATGTGGAATGACAAACGGGTTGGAGGATTTGGGGGAGGTTCGTTATGTGTTTACCCTTTATTCGTTATAAGCGCATTTTGGTTCGAAATGATCCAAATTCTTCTAATATGCATTTTTCATTTAATTTACAATATCAGGCTGTTCAAAGCATTACAAAAACAATGAAACCTCTTCCAGACAGGATGACTCTAATAAAGCTATGACAAGTATAAGCGAATTCGAAAGATCGAAACCAAAAAAAACCTATGAAGCTATAAAACACTTGCGGTGTTATTTAGAAGCTGCTATAGATTACGACAGAAATGAGGTTCCAGTTCAGGACATTGCAGAATATCTGGACAAAATCGAGGAACACTTTCTCGCGGGGGAATAATTTAATAAGTACGGATTGTCTAGGCTAGGCTAGGCATGGCTAGGCAGGGTACGGTATGGCGGGGTACGGTATGTCAAATTTGCGGAGAGGCTTGGTTAGGTATGGCTAGGTCTGGTTAGGCGAGGTATGGTAAGGTTACGCACTACGTTCAAAGAATTTATATGGAATGGCGGGGTTGGCTCCGGCGTGGTCGGGTAAGGTGTGGTCTCTATATGGTTTGGTAAGGTACGGCTCCACTCTATGCATAAAAGGATCTGTTTTGGGGGTGGCTTTAATAAACAGTACAAGTAAGACCCTTACATACCCTCTCTTTACCATACTAATGGTCTCTCTTCTCAATTATTTTTATTTTCTTCTCGCTTATTGTTCAGGCATATCTAGACAATCATAATTCATCCATTTTGATCGTCTATTTCCTTCGCCAATCACCAGTGACCCACAACACCAAATAACCCCCAAAAACAAGGGTTTTACCCCTCCCAACGTATACCTTATACCATATAGATATATAAGAAGATATAGACCACTCCATATAAAGAACAGAATTGGGATGGGTAGTCTGGAGAATTTATTTATTTCCGTAACAAGCCCAGAAAATTCTACAAACTTATTCTTGACAGCATATAGACACAGAGCCTCCTTGGTGAATTAGAACGTTTTGGTAAGCCCTCGTAAGTGTAAGTATGGTATGTCAGGCTATAGATAATATCTATTTTAAGTTATTAGAAGTTTTACACAGGTGGGACGTCTAAATGTGAATAGGTGGTAGACAATGACCGAAGCACTCTACGTATTAACCGTTGGGCTAGTATATTTTCTCTACTGGTTAGAGAAGAAGAAGATAGAGTATTTCCCTGAAGAGTTTTCCCTCACCCGATTTTTAAAGGGTAATAAAGACACGGACGCTATCGGCCCCGACCCTTCAGCAGATCAAGTACAATCCAGACTAGACAAGAAATGTAAACAGAAACCACGGAATAAGTTAAAACCTCCAAGTACATGTGAGGAAATGATAGCAGATTCGAAAACGGATGCCCATTTTAATGCTAAAAAGTGAGTTATTTTAATGATTTAATAAGTCTTTTGAGATAATCTATTGAAATAAGAGTGAAACTTGAAGTTTTTAGGTGTTTTTCCTTGACTAAAAGATTTCATTCTGATATAACCTAAGGTAGATGATGGTAAACGCGAAATTAAAAAAAAGTAATAAGAAGAAATACACTAAGGAGCAGTTAGAGTTGGCCCGAAGATATGAATCTTGCTGGAACTACCACTTTAATGAGCTCTCCAAGGAAATCCAGATGGAAATCATCGAGGAACCTAATGGGAGGCACTCCAAAGCATTTACCAAGAAAGTAATAGAAGAAGCAGAGAAGTCTAAATGATTAGACGGTGGGGTCACTTTTTCCCTCACCCGAATTTTAAAATTAAATAATATACGGCACGGTGGGGAATGGTCCGCTGCGGCTAGGTGCGCTGGGGTGCGGTAGGGTAGGGTTTAAGAGTCACCCCGAAAATGCGTCACCCGAATTTTGAAATCAATAAATATGGAATGGATTGCTTGGGTACGGTTAGCTGGGGCGTGGTCAGGTTTGGTAAGGTAAAATTCCACCACCCGAATTTTTAAAACAATAAATATAGGGTTAGTTCCATTTTGGAACATACCACCCGAATTTCTAATTTAATAAATATAGGTATGGATTCCGGCTGGGTTAGCCGAGGCTAGGCGGGGTTTGGTACGGTGAGGTGCGGTTTGGTTATAGGAGTTACCCTAAAAATGGAACAGGGCAGATTATACAAAAACGATAAATTAGAAGTGCGTAAATCTCCAATTCATGGATATGGCGTATTCGCTAAAGAAGGCATAGGAAAAGGAGAACTTTTAGAAGAGTGCCACTATATAAAATTAGTAAAACCCGCCTCTGATATTAATATATGTAATCGAATGTTTTGTTGGCCCAAGCAGGATAAGAGTGATCTGCAAAAAAAGAACATAAGATATATGACTTTACCACTTGGTTATGGGTGCATTTATAATAGCTCTTCATGTGATGGTATGAATAATGCAGATTGGGATTGCGACACAGTCAGAGACATATATGTGTTTAAAGCAACAAAAGATATACCCGCAAACACTGAAATATTAACATACTATGGAGACACGTACAAAAATGCATGTAAGCTTGTTTAAAAGGGGGCTCAGATTCCTACCACCCGAATTTTTAAATCAATAAATATGAAAGACGAGAAACAACCTGAGTCGAAGCCAAAAGCTAAGTCTGTGGAGGAGATGAGTGAGGAGGAGCAGTTGGCGGCTTATGAGGAGGAGATGAAGAATTCCGACTGGGGACATCAGCCGTGTTAGGGATTTGATTTCCACCACCCGAATTTTAAAAGCCTAAATATGGTCCGGTTTGGCGTGTTACGGAGAGGCGAGGTCAGCTTAGGTATGGTATGGCAAACTTCCACCACCCGAATTTTTAAAAGCCTAAATATAGGTCACCCGAATTTTAATTTCTTAAATATAGGGGTTTTCTCCGAAAAGTTATATCATTCATATACGAAAACTTGAGCATGAATATAGACAATGTCAATGATAGGAGTGACTGGGAAAAATCCTTTTTGACCCCAGCAATACAAAGTCAAAACGTAGATTTGGTTCTAGATGAACTCGGACATCAGGGGCATACAAGCATATTTACATTACCCCTATTTAATGAAGATTATTGTAGGCAATTAATTGATAAGTGTGAGACCTATGGGAGATGGGGAGAAAGAGAGTGGGCGGCTTACCCGACTAACGATATCTGGCTTGAAGACATCGGGATGCAAGAGATCTATGAGGATGCAGTGCTTCGGCCACATGTCTATCCCGTGATAGCTAAGGCATGGAGTCTCGGGCCTCCATGGGAGACACAGACAGTGGAAGCCCAAAATTTCGTAGCCAAATATGACACTGAAGGCCAATTTCACTTGGACCTGCATCATGACGATAGTCTGGTTACTGTAGTCGTGAGCCTTAACGACGAGTTCGAAGGTGGAGGGACTTACTTCTATAGACAAAAGATGCTTGTAACACCTAAAAAAGGGGAAGCTATTTTCCATCCAGGTAATATTACGCACAGACATGGGGCCCGTCCTGTCACTAAAGGGGCAAGGTATTCTCTGGTCTCGTTTATTAGACCTATGTTTGAGGAGTGATGGCCAACGTCTGGGCTAAGCTACGCTATGGCGAACGTCGGACTGGTTTGGGCGGCTTACAACGCCCAGTAACCTCTGCTCCATCCCACCTCCAATGATCATCCCAAATTTGGATAGTCTTACCCTTATAGTTTTTTTGGGCATATTTAAAAATCCCAGAAGTACCTATTAGAGTCTCGAAGTCTTTGATTGCTACCTCCGCCTTTTTGCCGCATTTCGTAACCAGCAAAACGTGAGTAGCTTTAATTGGGGGGTTGGGGATCGTCAATCCTTGGATGGTCTTCGTCTCTGCTCTTTTACGTCCTCTACTCATAACGTCGAGAGTATACCGATCCGCCTAATCTTAGTCAAGAGTAAAAATGAAAAAAAATGAGGGAGGGAAATATGGTAATGACTGTCACCGTATCTCCACTCCCTCTTAGCAGTGTGTTATGAGCAACTACTAATCTTTGTTCCTACTGGTCCCATGAGCCTTTCCCAGCGGGAAGATCTAACGAAGCATAGCCTTTAATCGCTGTCTTGTCTAACTTTTTTTTTATTGGTCCCAATAGTCTTCACAGGACCAAGCCATGAATCTCATTACGTCCGTAAACTTAATTTTCGGTAAGCCATAGCCTTGTGACGCCTTTCCTACAATAGATATAGTATCCTTAGATTCGTACTCTGATAGTCCCACTCCTAAAGTGAGTATCCCCATTTTGTAGGAGCAAATTATATCCAAGTCTCCCGACGTACAGATCCAGTAGTTCTTTTTAAATAGATACGCCGAATCAATAGCCCGTCCTCTAAGGACCGAGTATCTCTCTTCATCTACTACCTCCATCTTCATCGATCTTGTTTAGGAACTTTCTCCCCTGATCTGTTATTACACGCCCAGAACCCTGCATTATCTCTATAAGATCATTCTTTTGCAGATATGATTCAACGCTGCGTTGGAGAGCCTCCTTCGTAAGCCCCGTCTTCGCTGATAAGTTAGTGAGAGTCGCCGGTTTTTTGCGATCCTCTAAAACTCGTAAAACGAACATCTCCATTTCATCCAGACCCATCGGGTTAATACCGTAGGCATAGGTGAACTGCTCCCAATCCGCAGAACTAAAATGCTTTTTACCACGAGAAGCAAGATAATTCCTAATCAGCATCGACATCTTTTGAGCCTCACGAGCGTTACCCCGCAGAACAGTAGCAATGTCATCGATCACTCCGCTTCCAAACGTAACCCCCTTTAGTCGCCGTCCAAGGATGGTCGCTAATTGAGCGTAAGAGTACTCCTCCAGCGTAACCTTTTGACACCTGTCCATAAGTGCCACGAACACCTTTTGAGGCTCTGTGGTGGCGAATATGAAAGTATGTCTCCGAAAGTCAATGACGACCTCGCCTTCATCGTGATGGAAGGTATAAGTATTATTGTCGGTAGGGTTTAACATACTCAAAAGAGCGAACTCTACATCCTTCGGCAACTCGGAACACTCATCAAAGAAAATGGTGATGTCATTGTTGGCAACGTGTGGAAGCATAATCCAGTTCATCAAATGCTTTACGTTCTTAATAGTAGAGCAGTTGATCTCTAAAAACGGTTTCTTCTTATTGCTGTTAGGATAATTCAAATGCTCACCAAACGCATTAGCGAGGAATGTCTTGCCTGTCCCTTTCGGGGCGACAAACATTAAGTGAGGGCAACGGCTAGTTTGCTTGTAGCCCTTGAGGTACTCGATTAAAGCACGGCAAGGTTTGCGTTGCCCGATTACTTCGGGAAAGTATTTTGATACTTCGTCTTTCACTGGGGAAAGAATATTATTTAGTGTGTCGCTCATAATGTCAATACCTTATCAGAATGGTTAAGTGTTGTCAAGACCTTAAATAAACTTTTTTATTTCATCACGAAGTCAACAGGAGTAGTCATGTCTCGAAGCTCCGCTACGGATGACTCCAAACGCTGTTCGTCAATATCTACTTCCACGTACTTGACAGTGATTCCCATCTCTTTAGCCCAACGCCTATTCACTGGTATAGCGAACTTGTCATTAGGGACGGCGTCCATCACTCTCCATAGAGGGACGAGTACACAAGAGGTTGCACCTTTAGTTCTTCCTGATCCTTTCTTTTTCATGGCGAGACTTTATATTAAAACTTAAAAAAGAGCAAGAAGAAAATAATATATTTTAGGTGTTGACAATAGAAGTGATCTGTATATAATAGGGGCATGAACGACGTACTGAATAAGACTTACCAAAGATTGCACTCAATAACCTGGAAGAACTACTCGAGTGTCGGGGAGATGCATGACGATCTAGACAACCTATTAGTCTTCATAGAGAAGAACGGAGATGTTGACACTTTGGGGCTACACGCTAAAGGCGACGATGGCGTCTGGAAGAAAATTGAAAATAATCAAAATTAACTGTTGACAATAATTGGAATCTGTATATAATAGACGCATGAGCAACGGTACTACCGAATTAACAATCGAACATATAATACCCGATTCAGAAAACTTGGCACACGCGTTGTGGCGAGTCGAGGGGAAGCGAATGCCACCCATGGAGTTCAATTACCTCAAAGAGGCAGTTGAATGGGTTAATCAAAATTACTTTGATAGAGATGAGTCCTAAATGAAGAAAGTAGATATATATTACAATGTACGCAAAAAGTGTTTAAGCGTACGCGATGCCACAACGGGACTAGTGGTCAAGCATACTCACGCTATCAAGCTGGTAGCGGGTACGCAGGGTTACGAAAGAGATATCCAATTTAAGGTAAGCGAAAAAGGAAGACAGCGCGTACTGAAAGAGAAGCGCAAAAACGTTCACGCTTATGTGAGCGGTAGAGTGACGGATTTAGGGAAGGTTAGAAGCCTAGAAGAAAGTAAGGCTCGAAAGCCAAAGACGCTGCGGCAAGTAACTTATAACCCTTATAAGCATGAGACCTTTGTAGACGTTAAAACAGGCGAGGCCGTCCATTGGGCTAAAGAGGTTTTTATCGATGACCGAAAGGTATACATCGTAAAAGAAAGTAAGGCATAGATCTTTGAATTTTGAATTTAGGGGACCTCGAATCCTCTAAGGAAGTGACTGAACGCGCTGTTGTCATAGCAGCGAAGGTGCGGTGCTACGGACTAGGAGAACGACCATTCTCTTGGGGGTCTGTAGGGTCGGCGTGAAGTAGGGACAGACATGAAATATCTTGCCTGTGACCCTGAAATCATTAGAGGTAAACAAGAATTCCTCTCTTCCACTAATTTAGTCTGGAAAAGTTATTGACAATCCCAGAACAATACCATAGAATATCTACAGTGCTGAGTTCAACGCCGCCGATTCGAAACTTTGGGTATTACCATCTCCAAGGTCACAGCTTGTCCACATGGCGTGGTGGACACCTACTAGTCGTTCATAACATAAGAGGGGAGGGCTAACGCCTTCCCTTCTTTATTTTTAGTGTCACTCTTAATCAAAGTAAAGTAAAAAGTTTCGTAAAAAAAAAGTTGACGTGAAATTACATTTGGTTAACATTAACGGTTCTTGCGGGAAAACCCTTCGCGCTAAATATTAATACTTAAAATAATGAGTACAGAAACTAAAGATATAAATAATACGGATGATCGACGATTCTCTGTAATTAAACCCGAAACAGGGATTGAGCTTAAAGACGATATGCGTCTCGGCCTTAAAAGAGATATGTCTCTTATCGAAGTAGGAGAATCATTTCTTCTGTCTAAAAAGCAACGACCCATGGTTTGTGCATACTCTAAGAAGTTAGATATGAAATTCAAGACCCGTGCGTTGTCAGATTCGACCGAACACATTCGCGTTTGGCGCACCGCATAGAATAAGTCTCTACATGATAAGAGCCACTCTTAACGGGGTGGCTCTTTTTGTGTCACCGGATTTATTAAAGCTTAAATATGACACCGTAATTTCCCTCCTCTAAATATGGGTCACCGGATTTTTCGAGACCTAAATATGTCACCGTAATTTTTTAGACCTAAATATAGACTTAAAAGCTTCCCAGAGGACACGCAGTAAGGTTGCGTCATGACATGAGACTCTCATATCTTTATCTATTTTTATTTTAGGTGTCATTCCTTTAATCTGCAATTGTTGCATCTTTCGAATAAGTCTATTTTGCTTGTGACTCTATCTACCTTCGCTTCGAACTGCTCTCGTGGCAGGTAGGAAAAGTCAGGCAGCTTTGGCAGTGGCGATTTATGGTTCATTCCACGACTTAGCATCTCTTCGGCTAATTCGTCATGCCTAGACTGGTATGAAGTCAGTTCTATTTGGACGACAGGAGATACGCGATTATCTATGCGGTGCTTCTTATTGAAAGAAGGTATAAATTTATGCAACTCACCGTGTTCGCCCAATAAATGCTTATTGCACAAATGCTTTGGATCTATCATCCACATTCTCATAATATATCCTTTAGGAAACAGGCTTCGGCTGTGGTTTCATCGGGATTCCATAGCATAGAGCCTTCGTAGTCTCCGCTATTTCTCTGTGCGATTTCTTCGGCCTCGACTCTACTTCTAGCTTCGATGATTTCCTCACCGTGGGTGTAATAGGTCTTGCTCCATGTTACTGTGTATAATTTCATAATTATGCCTCCTTTACTGACCACTCCTCTGTATCTAGTGTCTCTAATGAATCAGTGCCGCTGAGATAATCACCGTCACCGTCAACTACCTTTTCAATAGCTTCTTCTTTGTCTTTAGCGTCAACCAAGACTTGTTGAATATGAATTTCTTTTACTAATACGATATATTGCATTTAGTTCAACTCCTCCAATTCACAACGAATGTCTAACCCGAAATCATAACCGCTTCTGTAATAGAGGTCATTCTCCAACCTATTCCAGTGATTCTCATTCTGAGTGCCTACTAAAATAGCATCCCTTGTTCCTGTTTTGTAAGATTGTAATTCTTTATCAGTCATATTTAGTTCGACTCCTCCTTTGGCAACTGTCCCTTTGAGTTTAATCCCCAAGTCTCTGGTGCGAGGCGGGAATTTTCCGCAATGACCGTGTGAACTTCTGCTCCGTCAAGCCACGCGGAAGAGACTTCGGTGTCCTCTTCTAATTCCTCCCACGCCTTTTCTTCTGCTTCAGCGCGAGTCTTTGCTGTTACCACAATTTGGCGATAGGTTTTTGACTCGAACTCTACTTCATATTTTTTTTGTTTTGTTTTGTCGCTCATACTGGTGATGATTATACACGATTTTGCATTCTTGTCGAGAACTAAAATAAAGTTTTTTTTACTTTACAAAGATTGTTTATCGTGTATACTGTCCCACGTTATGAGCACACTAAAAGAATTAAAAGTACGAACAGGGGGGCTTTCCGTGCCTAGCAAGATGCCTTGCTATGGTTACTCTATCCCTGCTGAAAATTGCATCACAGGCAGCAAACTAGCCAAAGACCCACGCACTATCTGTAGCATTTGCTACGCCGCGAAAGGGCGTTACCTTTGGCCTACGGTTTCCCAAGCCTTAAAGAATCGTTTGGCTACTCTCCAGCTTGAAACTTGGGTGGACGATATGGTTGAATTTATTTCCAAGAAAGAAAAGAGCGGTTATTTCCGTTGGCACGACTCGGGAGATGTTCAGAGCATTGAGCATTTAGAAAACATTGCCGAGGTAGCAAGGCGTTTGCCCGAAATTAAATTCTGGTTGCCTACTCGTGAATACGGATTCGTATCTTTATACAATAAACGTCACGGGGCGTTTCCTGACAATCTTTGCGTCCGTTTATCGGCTTATCTTAAAGACGGCCCACCGCCAAAGGCACTCGCTAATCGTATGCAGTTGCCAACTAGCGGAGTGTCTACAGATGATGGATTCACTTGTCCTTCTTCTAGGCAGGAAAACCAATGCGGTGATTGCCGTGCTTGTTGGGACAAGGGAACAGAAAACATAAACTACAAGGCACACTAGCGAATGGAATTGTTTGTCATTTTTGTGGTGGTTTTTACTACTTACGCAATCAAAGAAGAAGACGATTATTAAATGAGTCGTAGATAAATAAACTTAAAAAAGTTCTTGACTAATAGAGAGAAACCTGTATAATAGGAAATATGAGCAACGAACCAATAGTAACTTATGACGCTCCCTTGAAGGGGCAAACGTACATACAGGAAACCAAGAAGAAGATTCAAAATGACGTTAGGTCTTACTTGGAAGTTTTGTATGCATACGACGAAGATAAAGACGAAGCAGAGGAAATGGGCGACCACCTTTGCAAAATCGTAGCAGACAACTTTAAGGAATTGGAGAACTAAAATGACAACAAACACACCATCACACGAGTACAAAATCGTAGTTATTGGCAAACGCCGAGTCAAGCTGCCAG
>Ga0115000_10004946_pt1 | contig 10778 bp, 14 predicted proteins | sample ArcticOcean_MG_C_6_FD_89690 | JGI IMG/M metagenome (GOLD analysis project Ga0115000, IMG submission 89690) | Marine microbial communities from western Arctic Ocean - ArcticOcean_MG_CB8_128 | ecosystem: Environmental > Aquatic > Marine > Oceanic | place: Arctic Ocean: Canada Basin | collected... | reverse complement strand
GATCATCGGCAGAAGGCTGGATGGGATTACAGTTACAATATGATACTGCGCAGGCTGAAGAACGAGCAAAAAAGATCAAGGTTACCCCTTATCACGGAAACCTTATATCTGCCTATCAATAGAGAGGAAGATCATTTTACGCGAGGCATATGCGGCACATCCCGAACGGTTCGTGAGAAAAGTTCCAGAGCCCGCACCCTTGCCAACGGCGGTCTGGATCAATCCACCCGAACATGAAAAAAGTTTGGAAAAGTACACTAATTAATCACGTTTAGTGTCTCAAAGTCAGTGACACATTCCGGTAGATCTAAAACGTAGAGAAGTAAGATTTACTTTAAACAAAATACCGAAACCAATGGTTGTTCCAATATCAAACAAACTAGCTCAGGTGTTTGCTCAGGTTCCGTGGCCCATTGAGGATGAAGGGTTGCTGTTCCCCCGGATTGTCAAAGCAAGCATTAACCATTGGCGTAAGCCGAGCTTTTACTAGGGCACGTTATCCCTGGTTCAGCTTTCATAAGCTCCGGCACACTGCAGCCTGTTTTCTTCTAGCGAATGGGATTGCATTGGAAACGGTATCCGCCCTACTCGGACATAGTTCTATCAAGGTAACGATGGAGTTTTATGCCCGGGTTAGGCCAGAAGCATTGAGGAAAGCCGTAGGGGTATTCGATGTTTGACCCCCTTTTTTACGGCCATTAATTTGACGGCGCTGTAACCTATTGATTTTAAGTAGCCCCAAGGTCTACCGAATAGAGGCCGTATCTTATTGAAATATAAGGGCACCACCGGGTTGGATGTTATGAGTTACCCCCATAAATACCCCCACAAGACTTTAGTGCCCTCCTCTATGTCAGATCTGATTATTTATGAATTTTAGCCCGATATCATGGGTTAACTTAATCATCGACCCAGAAAACTTACTTTGGTTTAAATAGCCTTATGAGGTAATTGCAAAAGTCCCAGCGTGATTGCCCAATGACCCATATTTGCCCGCTTTGGAGGGATATAAGGGGATTTCACCATAGTTTTGCAATTACCTCTTCTGACTGTGAGTTTGCTGGGGCAATGCTGTGGCGGAAAGTTTCTTCCACACTTTAAAGGTAGAGTTGATTCACGGAAAAACTTACAATACCCGTCAGGAAACCAAGACAGCTATTTTTGAATATATCGAAGGGTCGTACAATCGGCAACGCAGACATTCCTATCTCGGTTATCTCAGTCCAGTAGACTTTGAGAAAAAGAATGTGGCCTAATTAACTGTCCACTTATTCGTGGGAACATCACCTTGTGACTTCCAAACTCAGAGTAAACGGGTACTCTGCCCAAACCACAAGAAGGAGATTTGCTTTTGAAGATGTATCCACAAAGATCTTCCTGCGTCAGTGAGTTAACGCGACCTTTAATATATTTTTGCATTGGTTTGGTCCAGTCCGTTTGAGTCTTCTTGCTTATCATTCGTGACTTTTCCAAATTTCCATAAAGAGCAACGGTTTCTCTTGGGACTCCCATACCTACTTCCATCTCAGGACAGAGAGAAACATACTCAAAGTATCTGGCAAGGCCCTCACGAACATATCGATCTTGTTTATGGTCACCGTTCCAGCGAACCTTTTCTCCTAGCAGACAACTACTGACTCCGATCTTTATTTTACTTTTCATACTTTCTTGCTCCCCCTTATTAAAAGCCAAACCATGGCTTTACTGTATAGGATGCGTCTTCACGTCAAAGGCCTTTTTCATTTTCGCTCAATATTAGCCAGAAAAACCCTGATAATCGTCTAAATATCTGTATAAAATTTGGAAATTCCCTACTTCAGACCCAAAATATCTAGATATCCCACCATTTTTTTAAAATATTTAACCCTTTATTTTCAGCTATTTACAATAAAACCTATATGTCCGTATAAGTTTTTTAAGACAATACCTTGACAATTATTAAATATTTGTCTAAGTTAATACCTATGGCATTGTATAATTTTGATTCATTTCAATTTTAAATACAGGAGAAACAAGATGAAAACGCCACGAAACATCTTAAGCGCTCTCGCAATCGCAGCCACAATGACTTTAACATCCACCGCAGCAATGGCTCATTCCGATCACGACCATTCCACAGTTTCTTATAAATGGGCAATGTCTAAAAACCTCCAAGCCAAAATAGGTAACCGGATTGATTCTGCCAACCCGACTTCTTTGTTGGGTTTGAACCACTTCGAGCAGAAAGAGTTGACGCATTACAGCATCAACGTTGGCAACAAATTCAATACAGAAACTCGGGGAATCAACTTTCTAATGGAAAGAACTTCTGCCGGCATGAAGATTGTTGACGCCAGCAGAGTAGAAAAAGTTTCTTACATGAGTCAGATTCCTATCAAGAAGGCCAATATGCTTTCTAAATTTTCCTTGAATCACCAATCACATACAGGTCACAACCATGCATACCTTCCTTATGAATGGACTTTTGGTCTGGCAACGCAAGGAAAGATCGTTAGAGGAATGGTTCAAAATGATAAGAACGTTTTAGTAGGACTTAATTCGTTCGAGCAATCTCTTTTAAGGGCGTATGACATTCGCCATGGAAATACTTTTCAAACAACTATCTCAGGTCACCAGTTTTTGATTGAAATGACTTCTTCTGGAATCAAGGTTGTCGGTCACGTAGAAGTACAAAGTGTGGCCACGGCTCCTCATAACCATGAAAAAATATAAGAAGCCATTTAACGAAAGAGAAAATAATGACTAACGAGATTAAAATGGAAGATTACCTTTCAATCGGTGAACTTGCCAGCATGACCGGAGTGGGGGTTCACACGCTGAGAGTGTGGGAAAAAAGATACGGCGCTCCACATTCTCAGCGGCTCCCTTCCGGCCATCGAAGATACCCCAAGGATGAAGTACCTCGCTTAAGGGCGGTTGCCAGTGCCCTGGAATCAGGTTATCGGGCCAGCAAAGTCGTGACGGCAACCCTGGAAGAGTTGCAGGCCCTGATGGGACTGAAACCATTTGTTGAACCTAAATCAGATGATACCTCCGCAGAACAAGACGAGCTGTCATCGAAAGAAATATTGATAGAAAGTTGGGTTAAGGAGGTTCATGGTTATCAGGATGATGCACTCCTTGGCGGTTTTCATGAGCAATGGGGTCGTCATGGTGCCCTGAATTTTATATTGGATTTTGCCGTTCCTTTATTGGAAAGGATCGGTAAAGGTTGGGAAACTGGAGAATTGGGAGTTTCCCATGAACATTTTGCTTCTGAGTGCCTGGTGAGTTTTCTCAGTGAAAAATGGAGGCAATTGAATATCAGGAAAAATGGTCCAACAGTATTAATCACTACTCTACCAGGAGAGCTTTATAGCCTTGGAGTTCTAATGTGTGCTGTGGTTACTTCTGCTACAAACTCCAAAGTGATCTATCTGGGTATCGATAATCCTGTTGAAGATATTCTTGCCGCAACAGAAATCTACAAGCCTGAAATAATCACCCTGAGTATATCTCATGTGTTAGATCCTACAACCGCTGAAAATTTACTTATTAAGATACGAAAAGAACTTAATTCAAAGACTGTATTGGTAACAGGTGGGAAAGGGAGCCCTTATAAAATTCCGGGCATTTCATATTTCCCATCTTTTTATAAATATTACGATTTTCTGAGCATCTTCAATCAGCCCGATAAAGTAAAGGTCTAGTTGTTCACAAAATCTATAAGTAGAAAAGGAAACTAAGCGTTATGGAAAATAAAAAAAAAGCAGTACTTCTGGTGGGACATGGAGGATTGCCTCGTGACATACCTTCTGAAATTGTTGAGAAATTCATGAGAGTTCATAAGACAAGAATAAAAGCCGGGGGTCCTATTACCGAACAAGAAGTGGAGCTTGATACCACTATTAGAAAGTGGCAAAGAACTCCAGAAAGCGATCCATATAAATCCGGGCTCGAGTCTCTTGCTTCTCACATGGAACCAATGTTGAAAGGCTATGAACTAAAAACAGCTTATAACGAATTTTGCTATCCGGCGATTGAAGATGCTGTCGATGAATTAGTAAAGGAGAATGTTTCAGAAATAATAATCGTGACCACAATGATAACTCGTGGAGGTTCTCACTCTGAAAATGAAATCCCTGAAGAATTACAAGCCTTGAGCTTAAAGCACCCGAATATAGAAATTCAATACGCCTGGCCCTTCAGCATGGATGCGTTTGCCATGTTTTTAACAACCCATGTCAAAGTTTTTGATCCTTTGCAAGCAGTTAACCCAAATTAGAGCTCGTAAATGAAATCGCAGAAATACATCTAAAAGGGAAGAGATTTTATGAAAATTATTAAGATCGCCAGGCGAGTGACAGTGATAGGTGCTTGTATCTTTTTTCTAATTCTATTTGCATATATTAATTTCGCATCTGCCTTGAACTGGAAGGATAAAGAATGGGTGGAGGCTAGCTGCCCAAACACTGCCATAGGGACATGGAAATCTGAAAACCCCAATTTCCCCAATGGAAAAATATTAAATATCCAGAAAAACAAAGTCAGCATCATTGGTAATCATAATTCTGGGGAGAAGTACATCCATAAGAAAGGCTCAATTCAAGTGGGCGGGAAATTTATCGAAATGGTTCTTCAGCCTTTGGAAAATGAAAAGAACATTTTCTTGAAAATTCGACCTCATTTAATCACTTCTAAAAGTGGTCATGAGAATAACAAACCAATTACTTACAATTGCATGAACAAGGTTTTTAAATTTGATTCTCAAAAGCACGCGAAATTCGATAAATATTCGAGTTGGGACATTTATCAATTAAAAAATGATTGATTGAAAGAATGCCCGGAATTGCGGTCTGAAGGGTTTTGGTGTTTGGACTATGGCTTATGAATGCAAAATATATGACAAAAACGGAAAACTGAAAAAGATATTACGCGGCAACCAATTAATTTCAAAAACGGATCAGAATTTTTTTAATCAACCATCAACAAAAAAAGCGATGGAATTTGTTAAAAAGTTAAAGGAACCAAAAAAAGAAGCTGACCATGAAACAAAATTTTACGACAAACAATGTGTGGTATGCAGTCAAGAGTTTCATCCCAGGCATCAAAATTCTAAATATTGTTCGCACGAGTGTCAGAAGAAATTGTACTTGAAGAAAAAAAATGAGGGAATTACCAAGGCTAAGAAAAATAGCAACTAAGGAAGCCCAGCGAAAAACCTCAGGGCTTTGGGGTCTCAGGCTTTCAAAATTATTACATTGCCGATAGTTTGAAGGTCGGGTCGCTGGGTTTTCCCACTTTTATAGAATACGTACTGAATAACTAATATTTACAACCTTTAGGAAAAATTATGAAAACTATAAAGCGTGTGCAATCGTCATTGATTATTTTTTTTGCTGTTGTTTTGCTTTTTCCCATAAAAGGCTTCACAAACCCAGTCCGTAAAAGTTCAGACATTTTAAAAGTCGGGAAACCATTGCCCGATGCAACATTGAAGTCTTATGGCACCGCTGATGTTCAAATAAAAAACCTTAAGGGCAAAGTCAAAATTATAAGCATTGTCCCTCAGCTAAATACGCCTGTTTGTGATAAGCAAACCCACGCATTTAGTGAGACCAATGATGGACTGGATAAGCAGGTCGATATCATAACTATAAGCACCAATACAGCCGACGGCCAATATATGTTTTCCATGAAGGCTAATATTCATAATCTAGTTTTTCTCTCAGATAACCCAGATTTTCAATTTGGGCGTAAGACAGGATTGCTTATTGATGGAATGGGTGTATTGCGGAGGACGGTAATTGTTGCGGATCAAAATAATATTATTCGCTATGTAGACTTTGTTCCTGGAGGTGGACTTCCAAATATCAAAAAAGCTTTGGAAGAAGCCCGGGGTTTATTGTAGAGCTCCAGGTTTAAATGTTAATTAAAAATTGGAGGTGGATCATGTTCCATGAAGTTCGAATTGTTGATGCAAAAAAGCATTTAAAAAAAACAATCTCTTCCAAGGAGTTGAGTCGAAGGCATTGGACTGAATTTGTAGAAAATCAAAAGAAATTTGCTTCACCCCGGAAAAGTAAAACTAAATCAACATTACAATAGTTTTTGATTGTTATGTTTTTGGATAATTGAATAATTGATCTCATAGAAAGAAGGCAGTCATGAAAGTCATGGTAACGGGTGCTACGGGATTTGTAGGAAAAGAGCTAATCAATAGGTTGGATGAAAAGGGTCATGAAATTGTAGTTTTGACAAGAAACGCTGAATCAGCAAGGTTTCACATGCCAGTTCATTGTGATATCCAAACCTGGAACCCCGAGCTGAGAACGGCAGAGTAATAATGTACCAGTGAGCTTAGGCCGAAGCAAGAAATTTTCTTAGAGAAAAAACGGCGAATTAACTTTTATAGAACTACAAACAAGTATCCATTCAATTGCAAAGGTATTGAATTTATCATGAAAGTTCTGGTTACAGGAGCCACAGGATTTGTTGGCAACGACTTACTAAAAGCATTGCATATAAAAGGCCATGAGATTGTCGTTTTGACCCGCAATATTGATGAAGTGGGTTTTCGGTTACCGGTTCTGTGCGAGGTTTATCAGTGGAACCCGGAACAAGGGCCGCCGGAATCAAGCGTTTTCAAAGGCGTGGACGCGGTCGTCCACCTGGCCGGTGAAAATATCGCTGGCGGACGGTGGACGAAAAAGCAAAAAGAGCGAATCCGTCTTTCGCGATTGCTCTCCACTCGCCATCTAGTACAGGCCATGGGCGAATTGAAATCCAGACCCAAAGTGCTGGTGTCCGCGTCTGCTATCGGTTTTTATGGCGGTTCGGGAAACACACTGTTAACGGAAGATGTTCCTCCCGGAAACTGTTTTCTAGCCAAAGTCTGTCGGGACTGGGAACAGGAAGCGATGCATGCCGAGGAATTTAATATCCGCGTCGCTTATCTGCGCACAGGGATTGTCCTTGGAAAGGAAGGAGGAGCCATGAAGAAAATGCTTCCTCCCTTTCAAATGGGGCTGGGCGGTAATTTAGGAAGCGGCAAGCAATGGATGAGCTGGATTCACGTTCAAGATTTAATTCAAATGTATATCCATACTATTGAAACCGAATCGATAGAAGGAGTATACAACGCAGTCAGCCCTAATCCAGTTTCCAATGCGGAGTTCACCCGGACTCTCGGGAAACAACTCCAATGCCCGACTCGGATTCCTATTCCAAAATTGGCATTGAAGGTAATATTCGGAGATATGGCCGAGGTTCTTGTTGCCAGTCAAAACGTCTCGGCGGAGAAAATTACAAGCACTGGGTTCCGTTTTAAGTTCCCGGACCTGCCTTCGGCTCTAAACGACATCGCAGACAACTCCTATCAGAATTTTCAAATTGAGCAATGGGTTCCACAACCTGTCTCTAAAGTGTTTTCTTTTTTCAGCGAATCAAAAAACCTCGAAGTTTTAACTCCGAATTTCCTAAGTTTTAAAGTTCTACGCCAATCGACTGAAAAGATAACTGAAGGAACCCGCCTGGATTATAGCTTTCGTTTACATGGAATACCTGTTTGTTGGCAATCCTTAATCACGGATTGGCAGCCAAATTTTTGCTTCTCAGATATACAAACCAAAGGGCCTTATTCTGTCTGGGAACACACGCATGAATTCGAAGAGAAAAATGGTGGCACTCTGATGCGAGACAACGTCCGCTTTAAGGTCCCTTTTGGCGCACCAGGAGATCTGCTTTTGACAGATTTTATTCAAAAAGATTTGAAGAAAATATTCAATTTCAGAATAAAGAAAATTGAAGAACTATTGGGGCAAACACCCAAACCCACATCATGAGAACTCCAGGTATAGACATCACGAAGAAACATTTCGTTGAAAACAAAAAGGGAGATCCATCATGAAAAAAGTATGGATCCTTTTCCACCTCATGTTTTTTTTGGCGGGACTTCCGGCAGACGTTCTGGCCCAGCAGGAGGATATTTTTCTTAAGAAGAAATCTGACAGCGCGATCAAGCCTCTCGTCTTCCCAAAATCAATGCATGTCATCGAAAGCCGACCTGAAAAGAACCTCTATTTTATCTATGAGAAGGATCAAAAACAATTGGTTGAAGAGATTAATGATGGCGACATTGCCGGTGCAACTTCCTTCACATTGGCCATGAGCGACCCCAAGGTCATCCGAAAAACTCTTGTGTCCCTGGATAGAGCGCGGATCAATCCATCCGTACATGGGGAGGACGTTCGAGGGGCTGTAACACGAAAGATATTAAAGGAAATTGCGAAGAAAGCTTCCAAAGAAATGGTTTTTATTTTTCGCCGCGAGATTCGTATTCTTTCTGATTTTCCGGTTCCGCAATCGGTTTTTCAAAAACCTGATCAATTGTTTAATATTCAGCAATCAGGGCATTATTTTTTTCGTATTCGAAGCCTGGGAATAGTGTACCTGGCAAAACAGAACAAGGTTCTTATCGTGCCTTCAAATGAGAAATCGAAATCAACTTTCGGCGAAGGAGAAAGTCTTGCACGACATCAGGTGATAGCCAGGGTTCATCAACTTTCCCGCGAAGGGTTGGAGGAACTTGCGGCCTCTGCCAAAAAAATTATAAAGGATAACGAATTTGTTGTCCGGCGTTCAGCTTATTAATTTACATCCATTAAACAGGGTGCATTTTAACTATCATAGAAAGGATACAAAATGAATATAACAAACCGAGGAATCATAACTCACGAATTTGAGGAAAAAGATGGTGGAACTTTAATAAAGGATCACGTTCTTTACAAGGTTCCCTTTGGTATAGCAGGAGATCTGGTTGCGGGAAAATGGATAAGGAAGGACTTGGAGTCAGTATTCAACTACCGTTACAAGGTAATAGAAACTTTATTAGCGCATTAATAAACCAGAATTCAAGTATTCCAATGATATATAAAAAAATCCAGGAAAGGGCATAGTGTCTTTCCAAAAAAAGCATCTATAAAATTGAATACTTCGGTTCTTTGTTTAATCGATAAACATATTTTTTTGAGGTCATCATGAATAGTGTTGAGTTACTCGATATAACAGGAATATTTTTATTATCTTTGATAATAGGTGGAATGTTCTTTTTTGCAGCTATTATGACGCCATTGGTATTTACAAAACTTCCTCCTGAGGTTTCCGGCCCATTCATACGGCAAACATTCCCGGTTTATAGTAAGGCTATGGCTGGAATGACCCTCGCTGCGGCAATATTTCTATGGGATTTTTCTGAGGCAGTTCATCTCGTGACGGTGTTTATCCTTTTTATATGGGGCTGGCTATGGCTAATGCCCAGAATAAATCGTTTTCGCGATGATCACTTACAAGGAAACCAAAAAGCTGGAAGGACTTTCAATATTTTACATAGGTTGAGCGTGGGGGTTAATCTAGCTCAAATGGGGATTATAGGGTTTGTCCTTTATAGAGTAGTAATTCAAGCCTGACTAATAAGTGATTTCAATATAATTTTAGGGAGACACAGTTACTTGAATTCCTCAAATGAAGAACGCCTTTTTGGATTTAGTAATTCTGTTTCATTTTTTCTATCAAGAATATTTAGGAGGCACCATGATCCTACAGAAAAACAATCTATATTCCGTTGAATGTCATACCAAAATTGCCAAAGACTGTTCTGAAAACGGAGGATGGTGCGACAGCGAAGAAGAAGCTCAGGAGTGGGTGGAGGATGAGTGCTGGCTATTTTCAGGGGATGGGTGGTTTTGCAATGAATGCAACTCCCACTTCATGAGAAACCTATCTCAAACCCGACGCGACAAAGGCCTGGATTCACTGTTACCCGATGGATGGGACGACAATCTGGAAGTCGGAATTAACACAGTAAGATAGGTCGAGCTTATAGAAGAACAAATAAATATTTTGACTCAATCAAAACTGAGAAGAAAGAGGGTCGTACGTGTGGTTAATAATATGAAACTTTTAAATAATACTCAAAACATTAAATAAGGAGAATTCCAATGAAAAAATTTAATCTATTTTTAGCCTTTTTACTGACAGGGGTGTCAATGGCAGAGTAAATTCGTACCAGTGCGGCGGAGTAAAAGTGTACCACTCGGGTTAAAAAATATAGGTTATTAGATCATAATATTTGTAGCATCAGGACCCACAGGCTAATTATCTATCAGTTTTCAAGAAACAGAACCGCAAACTGATTCAAAGCTTGCTTCCATAGTCGGATTGGCATCGTCCATTTCTTCGAGATATTCCTCAACCCGTTACTACCCCATTAGTTTTTCAAATAACACCTATCCGCCAGTTTAAAAGAATCCAACGATCAGTGGATTCTGTTGGGCGGGCTCCTGTTCTTGAGTGCATGGTGATGAGAAGTGGAGTTGGAGGCTCCACGACAGCCCCTATTCACCCTTTTTGAATCCTCCCTATCAATGACAGCTACCTTATACGGGGTGAGGGGGTTAAGCAGGAGGGAGGCCACAAGGCCGATTAGGGAGGATGGCTAAGGGGGAGGGGCGAGAATCTCCATGCTCGGATGCAGTTACTGCAATAACAAAGAAGGATGTGACTACGACTGAGCAGTCATCAGACTGAGTTCCATATGGAGCGACTCTCTCGGGCACTCTCTTACTGTGTGATGTCTAAATAAAAAATAGAGGCCCGAAGGCCCCTATAGGTTAAAAGGTTATAGTGATGCTTTGAGCATGAGGATTTGCTCTTGGGTAGACCTGATTCGGCAAGTAGTTTGTTGGATTCGACCATGGATTCGATCTGTTGTTCGAGACGTGCTGTTACCATTGCGTCTT
>Ga0115000_10004945_pt1 | contig 10779 bp, 8 predicted proteins | sample ArcticOcean_MG_C_6_FD_89690 | JGI IMG/M metagenome (GOLD analysis project Ga0115000, IMG submission 89690) | Marine microbial communities from western Arctic Ocean - ArcticOcean_MG_CB8_128 | ecosystem: Environmental > Aquatic > Marine > Oceanic | place: Arctic Ocean: Canada Basin | collected... | reverse complement strand
GCAGCAGGACCTGGCGCACAAGGCGGCGATGGCCGCAGTGAGGGAGCTGGAGGCTGGCCTCTCGGAGGAGGTGATCAAGGCGGCGGCCATGAAGGCCTACGCCGAGGCCCTCAGCAAGGCCGGGCTCGAGGCCTAAGCCTGCCACATGCGGGGGGGTGTGGGGTGGGTGTGATGCAGTAGTACTGAGTAGCTCGATGAACACTGAGATGGCGGTCGGTAGTGTCTGAGTAGTCAAATAAAAATCGCATTCTAAACAACTGTCTCTCGACCCCTGGTCCGATTCATCACAACACACTCGCTAGCACACAAATCTGTGTGCTTACTATGCAATGCCATGAATTGTCGCCCTCTTTAGGAATGATGGGTCAGTTCCTTCCGATGCTTTCTTATCGCGACCACGAGGTCGATCCAGGTATGAGCATTACGCATGACGAAGGAGAAGCGCGTAGGGTGCGCTTGCGCCCTGTGTTACGTGCAGCTGTCGGCAAGGCTGGTATGGCTACGTTCCTCGAGGCACACGAGAAGGCGTCACTCATTGGCATGATCGCACCTTCAAACAATGGTGGAAAGTGGGAGCAAGCTGAACGTTCGAATGCCTTGAATGGATTGCTTGACCCTAAGGCAGGCAACCCTCCTTACATGACGCTTGTTGCTCCTACTGTTCTGACGGTCAACACGAAAGAGGCAGACCAGCTCGATGAGTACGAGCGATCGACGTGCATTGCGCTGCGTAAAGAGGACCGGCTAGTCGTGCCAGGCAAAGCTGCACATGAAGGGGTGGGAGTGCACATCGTCATCACGTGGCCCAAGGATGCGTTCCAACTCGACAAGGGCAAGTATGCTGCAAGGGTTCGAGTGCATCGTATCGGTGAGGATTCGGTACGATTCTCCGCCACGAGCTCTGTTGGCATCAGCACAGACAATGTGATCGTGCGTGGTCTGCCTGATGTGGTGCTAAACCGCTTGTTTGAGCCAATCAAGCGCGAAGGCTCCCCAATGGACCACCGCCTACCAAGCAACACAATTCGGCTTCCGAAGGCCGCTGGAGAGATTCCAGAAGTTATGCAGCTACAGCTTGCTGCGTTTGCGCAGTACCGCCTGAGAGCACAGGTGCTTGTGACCGCTGCTGGTCCGTGCGAGTCCAGCCGTCCACTGACCTTTGAGAACATGCAGGTGAAATGGCTCACCACAGGCAATGGGTCCAAAGTGAAGAAGCCACGCATGCAGGTCAAAGCGTACTTCCACAAGACAAGCGCCACGTGCTTTTGCGGTGCTCACAACCTGCCAGCCATTGAGCAGCGCATGCCAAATGAGAAGTTCAGTGGAAAGTGCGAAGCCACCATGTCGATGGACGTGTGCGGACAATCCATTGGTCAGGACGAGGATTCACAGTGTCTGCTCCACCGTTCAAAGACGGTGCGCAACTGGGACTTTGCTCCTGGCGTATGCTGTACTCTATGCAGCGTGTCCTTCAACTGCCACCACGAGACAGCCAACAGCGTTAGTGGCAAAGGATCTGCCCCTGGCATGTGGCTGCCATGTGCGCTCGATCCACTGGAGGCCAAGGAGTTGTCGATGCTGCTCGGTGTGGTGGCTCGGTTCGACAAGCAGTCGCGCCCATTGTTCGATGGCAAGCTGGCTTCAGACCACAAGGAGAAGCTTACGGCCATGGTGTTGGACGCAGTAACGGAGATGGACGGGTTGGTCGCGAAGTTTGACAAGTATGCATTGCAGCAAGGCCAACGTACGTCGGACGCAGACCTATTGGCGTTGGACTTGTTGGCAGTCGACAGGCTGCGGACGGGCAACCTAGTGCAGGCCAAGCTCATTGGCTACCAGAAGGCAGCCAAAATGGCGAGGCGACAAGGAGAGGTGTCGCAAGAAGAGAAGAAGCTTGCAAAGTTCCATCACTGGATCTTCCCACGGCACGACTCGCAGTTCCTCATGAAGAACGAGGTGACGCTCGATTCCATTCCACCGATTGGCAAGCGGGGTTCACCAACGCTTTCTGTAGCACCTTCGTTCCAGGAGGATGCAGGGCAGAAGCGTCAGCGCATCGAGGACCCGACCTTCGATTACGAGCAGATGACAGAGTACATAGACCCGCACGGACTTGCAGAGGCGCGCCAGCAACTCGACATCCTAATGGCAAACCCTAGCATTCCAAAAGCGCAGCGTGACCGTGGGCTGCACTTCCAGCAGTTCATGGAAGTATGCGATCGCGAATACGGCGACGAAGTCGACGGTCCTCTTGGATTGCCTGCACGACCGCTGGTGTGCAAGTACAGGTCTCGCAACGGTGGAGGACGCCTGTACCCAACTGGCATGCCAAAGGCGCCTGCATGGAGCAAGGGTGAGGCACGCAGTGTCTGCATCCAAGCGGCGCCGCGTGAGCTCAGGCCCTTCATGTGTTGCAAGTGGGGGAGAGACTTCGACATGAAGAACGCACAGCCTGAGATGTTGAGGCAGATGTCAATGCACCTAAAGTGGACAGACAATCGTGAGTCACCGCATCTTCCCGAGATGGAGAAGTGGTGCGCAGACCGCGAAGAGTACATTGAGCATGTCGCTGAGGTGCACTCGCTTCCGACCGACGAGCAACGCCACTTCGAGTACCGCAAGGATGTTGTAAAGGAGCTGATGATCCGACTCATGTTTGGTGGCGCTTACAAGTCTTTCATCAATGACCTGTGCTCCGAGTTCCGCCGTGATCCTGACTTTGAACCGCACTCGCCGCGCGTGGTGGCGCTCGCGGCAGAGCTTCTTGTGCTGCGCAAAGTGGTCTTTGAGTCGACGCGTTGGATGGCCTTCGTGGAGAAGGACCGCGCGCGGTTGATCAAGGAAGGGAAAAAGAAGGACCAAGATGCAGTTGACCGCTCAGTCTTTGCGCGGATTGCACAGAAGACGGAGAACGATGTGCTCACGGTGATGCGCAAGTTCTTAATGGAGAATGGCTGGACGCCACTGTCGCTCTGCTTCGACGGTCTGATCGTTCAGCATCGTCCAGCACGCACTCTCGATCTCAACGCTATGAATGAGCGAATACTGCGCGACACGCGGTTTGAATTGAAGATAGTGGAGAAGCCACTGTACGGAGCCGAGTATCCGGTGCTCACGCTGGACCGCGCTTCATGACTTCACCTACTGAACCAATCTGCGACGGCATGGGCTGCTTCAGCGCTACGTTTGCCCTTTTGGGCCTGAAGCTCTTGTTCGGTTCGAAGTCCGTGACGATCGGTTCGGTTGTCCTTCTAGCTGCCATCTCTGCAGCAGTTGCACAAGCGTGGGTGGGTGGTACTGGTGCATGGGTCGAGGTGAGTGTGATGAATTTTGTGAACCAGACCCTGCACAGCGGGTCGTGGCTGGGAGGTGCGTTTGGAGACACCCTGCTGCGCAAGTTCGCGCACGGGCTGAAGCCGGACATGTTTCCCAGTGAAGAGACAGAAGTGAACGAGCTCTAGTACAATGTTACTCTAAAAGGACTGTAGATCACTCGTCAACATCAAAATTGCTTCACACATCCCCTCAAATCCAGTGTCTTTCAAGTGCACCTTAACCCGCTGCTTGCGGTCAATGCTGTAGACCAGCCACTCGTTGCGGTGAGGAATCAAACCCAATCGTTTAATGTCCGTAGCAGGGTGCGTTGTCTCTATGAAGGGCAGCTGCACGCGGCCACGGAAGGCGTCGTTCTTGCGCACAACATCTGAGCTGCCAGAGCGCCCTCCCAACAAGATGCAAAGCCCAGATAGCAGCGCGCTCATCTTGTGCACCTCTTTCGGATCATCAGACCAGCTCCACTCGGCACCGCGCATGGCTGCCTCGTGCGCCTCCCCGAGGATCACAGTGTACTGCTCTGTGGCAATCCGGTTAGGTTCCCTTCCAAGCAGCGGCGTGCGCCTAACGCCAACTACCGACTGCGGCAGCGTGAAGCTCAAGATAATGTCCCGCAGCACCTGTTGTCCAGCCTCCGACTCTGCAGCGTCGGCGACGGCAGCTAGCTTCTCTCGCTTCATGTCGTCGTTCACGCGCATCATGAAATTGACAGAGCCCAGTGACAGGAAGGACTTCTCGTCTTCTGGGCAGTCGTTGAGCATGTTGTACTGCAGCAGAAGTGTGGAGCACCTAAAGAACTGTGAAGCTAGGGTGATCACCTGAGGCAAGGAAGCATTCTGACCCAAGCGCGCGCCCTCCTGCACGCATGCTCGACAGATCATATCTGGCGATGGCTGGAGTACGCGCCCCCATTGGTCTTCCGCTGTGGAGGCTGCTTCGTTCATGCGCACAAACAACGTAGCATTGTTCCAAGCTTCCAACTGGGCGGCTGCAGAGCTCGCGACGTGTGGCTCGGGTGCTTGTTCCACCACGTCCTTTAACGGTTCGCCCGGAAGCGCAGTCTGCTTGTCTTGCACGATCACCGACACCTCTGACGGCGCATTGTGTACCAGCGACGGAGACATGTCCCCACAGTGGCCAGTGTCCATCGGTTCGGGTGAAGGCTCACGGAGTGTCTCTCCTTCACAAAGCACTTGCAGTATGAAGAGAAGTGCCAACGACACAGTAAGGTCGTCAAGTTCTGATCCTTCAGATCCAAGGATGATCCGGCGCTGCACCGAGATGCCAGCAAAGAGCAAGAGCATGCGACAGTCACGATCCGTGGTTCCGCCTTGATCGATCAGCAAGTTACGAAGCTCACACATGTTTTGCACCGCAGACCTGTGTGACTTCACCGGCAGGGGGGCACCTTCCTCCACGCACATCTTTTCGTGGATTTTGGCAGCCCAGCCACGCATGGTGTTACGACGGTGTGAACTCGCATGACTGTGCTCACTTCCCCGGTCCATCTCATCTCCCTCGAGCGACCCGCGAAGAGACCCAGCGTCGTCGTCACCCTCATGCAACGACGACTGACTAGAACTGCTTACGGAGCTCATGGCTCACTTCTGCCTGCACACGTACATCCTTACACACTACAGATAGCGAGAATGTTTATCCATGTTGATTCTGTTAGCTCATTGTTCTCTAATTCTCCGCCACATGATCCGACCAGTGCTTCGACATGCAACACCCGGTGACCACTATCCGGATCTTGGGCTTGGCCACGTACTTGGCCAGCTGGTGAACTGGCTCATTGTACGCATTGGGCAACTTGTTTGGTGCAGTGCCCCAGAAGAAGTTGTTGATCTCATTCTGGAATTCTCTGCGTATTTCTTGAGATGCGTCGTTGAGGGCGTAGTCGTACGCGTCAAAGAGCACCGTATTTTCCTCGACATTAGGGAAGCAGCTGGTAATGTCGACGACCGCCTCTCCATCGTCGATGTCTCCATGAAAGTCGTCGTGGTCCGGCACGTCGTTATCTTTGATGGCATCCAAAACGGTCTTCATGTAGTCGGTCTCCCATGTCTCAAACTCGTCCCATGGATGAAGCTGCCACTGTATCCTGCCGTCGTCGGTCCAAGTGTCCCAACAGCAGAACCCTTTCTCCATCCACTCCTCTGCGCAGAACTTGTAGTCTTTCTTGAGCGCATTGCGAAGGCGGAAGGGGAGCTGCTCGACGCGCATTGTGGAGCGGTCCCACTCGTCCGCGTGCGGAATAGGATCTTCCGACGACTCGATGCGCAGCCGCTCCACTTCCACCAGGTCCGAATCTAGGAGCGTTGTATCATTGTGCTGTTCGCTCAAGAGTTCATCCATCAGCCGCTTCTTCAACTCGGGCATGCTTAGCAGATGCCTCACAACAAGGTCGTGATCCTGGTCGAAGACTTGCTCCAGTGTGCTTTTCAAAGCAAAATCGAGGAGCGACCGTGTTGGTGTTTTCTCATGCGTTTCCATTCGCTTCGCTACTTCCTGAAAGTGGGCGGGGGTTGGTCTCTCTTTCTTATCGCTAGAGCACAGACTTGACAGGGCTGTTCAAACGTGCAGAAGCGTACACGATGCCTGCGCGGTTCGTGGAGGTTACCAACCCACTGGAGGCTGCCCGCAAGTCTGGCTCTCTCAGTTACGTGACCGACAGACTCACTCTAAATGTCAGTGGTTGGAACCCGTTCAACTTCACGGGGTTCGCCAACATGACGATCGACTCTTTCTCTACGAACACCTCAATAGTTCAACGTGTATTACACGCGGCAAACAACCTGTCTCTACCGACCGGGATTGCCCGCGCATTGATCCTCGCCGCGATTACGCTTCTGCTTTTGCAGAAGCTGTATTTGTTTTGGCTTGCGCGAAAGGCGGTGGCCGCGTACGGGCACGCACACAGCGAATAGTATTAGGCGTCACGTCGCTGTGTTGATAACAAATCATTCAGATTGCTCATCAGTTTTAGTGCCTCCAATGCAGTTGCGGTGGGAATACGAGGTTCTGCCCCGTCGCGCTCCAAGCGTGCGCCTTCCTCCCTGCACTCGTCACCATAGTGGGAAAGGGTCTTTACAACCCACATGTATATTTGTCGCGCGTCCGAGTCTAGGTTGAACTTGGGGGCGTCTGTGCCAGCCACTGCCGCGACTGCAGTCAGTGCGTATTTCAGCGTGTGTTCTGGATCCTGGTCCACTACCGACACTTGCCTCGGTTTTTGCAAGACCTTTTTAGCATGCACCATCACCTGCCTTGCTCTCTTGTGCGAGGATCGTATCGATTCATCGGCAACCAGAAGAGTGGACTCAAAGTCGAGAGGAAATGAGGACAAAGGTGCTGAAGTGGGCGGCTCCTCGCCCTCCTGCATGAGCGACCGATCCGCCTAGTGTCAGGTGGTAACACTGAACCAGCCAACCTAGCGATTTTGTATTGGAGTTTACACCGCTATAGATTTACAACAGCCGCGCCCTCTTTCTGACAAAATCATGTCTGTGAGAAATGCCGAACCAGAGACTGTGTCGCTTGCAGTCCTCGACGCGTGTGAGCGCGCTGCACGCGACGTGTCCCCAGACTACGACGATGCACATGACAAGGATGCTCAGTTCATGCACCAGGCTATGGCCAACCTAAAGTCGCGACTTCGGGTGTTGAAGCACCAGGCTGCTGCGGCATGGAAACCGGAGTTCTGCAATGTCCTTGAACGATGCCACTCTATCTCAGTTGATCAAGCAGATTACGAGGAGAAGGAGGGAGTGCGCACGCAGAAGATGAAGTGTATGGCGTGTGGCCGGTGGGAGCACTGTTGCAAGTACGCGCTTCATGGCCTCGGGTTCTTCAAGGCATCCGCATTCAACAACGGGGCAACGAACACCCTGCAAAAGGGCTGGAACGACTTCATCGAAGAGTACAATCATATGCATGACGACGACTATGTAGATTACACCCGGCGGAACAACCTACCGCTCCAGGACATGGGTACCTACACCGTCGGTGCTACGTGCCTACGCAAGGCCGAGCTATACTACATGATCAACACTGCAATCCTCGAATGTTGCTACGAGGCTCACATTGCATACAAGGAAGCTGCCACGAAGCAAAAGGACACTACCAAGTTAGACAAGCCGTTCACTTGGGTGTACGCCATTCAAGAGAATGTAGACGGCTTCATGAAGAAGATTGAGGAGCTGGAGCTCTCGGTTGCAGACGAACGCCGGCCGATCCCGGAGTGGGGCACCGACCAGGGGATGTGGGAACAAGTGGAGAAGGCGCGCATGAAGGCAGCCGGTGGGGACCAAGACGAGAGACTGCGTCTTCTTCGAGAGCGTGCAGATCGCTTGCTGAAGAAGGAGCAGAGCATTCGTCACCCTCCAGAGTCAGAGGACGAGGACGAGGAAGATCAGAGCGACCAGGAAGACGATAGTGCTCAGCCACGCCTTCTACACGCGCGCCACCGCGGCGCACATACGAGGACCATGTTGGAGAGCGACGAGGACGCCGATGACGCTGAGGTCGCTGAGCACTGCGCACCACCGGCGGCAGCAAAGAAGCGTGAGAAGCGCAAGTCATATGGCAAGCAGCCAGCCAGGTCCTCGCGTCGACAGCGCAATCTCTCACCCGAGGAAGCGGTCGCATTTGTGAAGGGGCCGCGCAACGAGGGGCGTACCACCTCCCGGGTGTGCAGGGATGACCTGGGCGACGTCGACAAGGAAGTTGATACTGCATCCGATGAAGAAGCAGACAATGTTGAGCTACCATCTGAGTCGATCCGAACTGTGCGTGGTCTCGAGAACCCGATGCGCATGGGCTCTCGCCGCCCAGGTCCAAACGCCATGAACATGGCTGGCGAACAGCGTGCTCCGTGGGGTCGCTTGCCTGCACGCCGCAATGCCTTGTTTAATCTCGGTACACTGCAGCTTAAGCTACTACGCGAGGGCAGAGACGACGATTCGGCGGTCTGCACGAACGCTATGTTTACCATCCAGGAACTGCTGAGAAAGGTAGACGAACTGGAACATAGCCCTCACCTGTAGGGTCGGTGGCATAAGGCACTGAGCAACCGGTTTGGATGAGTGAGGATAGTACGATGTCTGTGACGGTGATGTCTGCTTCAGAAGCCGGACCTCATTCGTCGTCGGGGGTGTCAACGATTGCAGGGGATTTGTATTCGTTGTTTTTGGCACCGACTCCACAATCGACTGCGCTTCCATCCCCTTTGGTTCCCGCGTCAGCGTCTGGACCGCCCAGCCAGGCACCCATCGGATGTGCGATGAAGGGCGTGACACCTACCGCCTTTGTGATCAGTGGTATCAACGGTGACACTGGCCGCCTCGCCACTGCAGTCGACGCCACCATACCCATGGCGAAGATCGCAGCAGCGAATGGAAATCGTATACATTACGTGTTTGTCAGCGGAACCAATGCCAAGAAGAGCGTCCTGGAGAACCTCATGGGCTTTGCAGCGAATGGACTGCATGGTGCCAAGCCGGCAGACATACACTTCATTCTAGGTCCCAAGGAATTGCAGATGCTACAAAGTGTGGTAGAAGGGGTGGGTGGTGTAGAACAGGCATACCTCAAGCGCGCCAAGTACATTGAGTGCATTGGGCCACCAGACATGGATGCCAACGGGTCGCATGGGATGTGGATCAAGTACAGCAGCACGCGGGGTGGGGCGATCGTAGGAAAGATGCCTGACGTGGGCACGCAGTGGGCAAACTCATCACAAAAGCTATCGCTGATCGAGTGGAAGGATCAGCTGAACAAGCGGTGGCACACAATAGCCAGCAACGCATCGACGTTACCAAAGGAATACCGCATTGAGTACAGCTTCTGGCTCGCCATGTCACAAATCGAGAAGGAGGATGCAGAACCTAAGCCGGCGGCTGGCCTTGGCACTGAGACGTACGGCTCTGTGGCGGTGTTTGCGCGACGTACCAATCGCGTCTTTGGCACGGTAGGAAGGACGCTGTTGGTGGACAAGTCGTCCGGCAACCGCTTCCCTGCACAGACATGGATCGAGCTTGGTGTTGCATCGGACAGCATCTACTGGACCTCCGCAACCTGGTGCCAGAGCACCAGCAAGGCATTCGCCAGAAAGAACAAGCTTGTGATCAACCGCAGCGAACCTCTAGACGAGCTCCAATACTACGTGAGCTGCACACTTGGCTCTCTTGTGCAGCACTCGGAGCAACCCGATGCGCTTGCACAGCCTGTGTTTGCATGGCGCAACTTCTCGTCGATGCGTGGTCGCATTGGGCCATGCGTGAAAGCCGGAAGAGCTGGCGAAGAAGTACTGCGCGTAATACAATGGACACATGCTACTGCTCCAGAAGTGGTCATGATGCTGCCAGAGGCATACGTGCGCTTCATGCTCGAGTCTTACTTCCAGGATACACTTGGGCTGACGCGACTTGCAGGCAAGGCAGTGCACGGAGAGATGGTGCTGTTCGAGAGCGACATCGTGCAGATGAAGCTTTGCGACCTGTCTGAGGCAGAGCAGATCCACGCAGCACAGCAGCTCGGCGCACGCATCTGGAAGGTGAGTGGTTACCCCGCAAAGACCGGAAGGCAAGCCTACAAGACCTACACGTCGACAGCAGATCCACTGGCGGGTCTTGTGGTGAAGTGGGTGTTTGCGCCTGGGTTTGACGCAGCTGAGGCACGGGACATGCCCACGCTTGCTGTAGACAATGGGGGTTACGAGAAGGTGTTTTAACATGGCATTTTTAGTTTTCTACAAGAGGGTCACACTCACTGACTCACACCGCCACACCAAATCACGCTGTTCAGCCACCCATTTACACCGGATCTGGGTCTGGTTAGACCCTAGATCAAGGCTCTCAAGTCCTTTATCTAGTACCCCTGCTCCTCCTCATCCGAGTCCTCGAAGCCTTGCGGAGGTGGGCTAGCCACGCGGCGGGTGCCATCCTCGCCCATCACCAACTCGTTCAAGTCGGCGGGGAAGTGCTCTTCGTGGTGATCAGACTCATTGTCTGATGCTTCATCGCCGACTTCCCCAAAGATCGAGTCGTAGAGAGTGCCCTGGCCCGAGGGGGGCTTGAAGCACTTGCGGCGCGGCTCGCTGTTGGCCGACTCATCATCGGTGCCCGAGGCGGACAAGGAGTCGTGCACGTCTCCGTCCACGCTATCGTCGTCCACCATGCGCTTCTTTGCATTGCTCTTGCCCTCGTTGAGGGGGCCAGCCGCAGCAGCAGCCTCTTCCTCAGCCGCCTGCAGGAGCGAAGGCGATGCAGGGTTGAATGACTTGGGCTGCTTCTTGTAGCGCGGCTTCGCCTTCTTCGGCTCCTCCTCGAACCGACGGTCCACGATCTCGTCGTCGATCAGGGGCGCCTGAAGCTCTTGCTCGTCGAGGACAATGTCGTCCTCGACATCGTCTTCCTCCTCGCCCTCCTCGCCCTCCTCGCCCTC
>Ga0115000_10004944_pt1 | contig 10783 bp, 9 predicted proteins | sample ArcticOcean_MG_C_6_FD_89690 | JGI IMG/M metagenome (GOLD analysis project Ga0115000, IMG submission 89690) | Marine microbial communities from western Arctic Ocean - ArcticOcean_MG_CB8_128 | ecosystem: Environmental > Aquatic > Marine > Oceanic | place: Arctic Ocean: Canada Basin | collected... | reverse complement strand
TAACTTAAAGCTTATATCATTCAGAAACACATCTATCAAATACAATTACCTTCATAGCTAACCTAAAACTTCTATTAGAAGTCATAGTTTACAGTATGGTATTTACTACGGGCTTAATTTGTTGTGGTATGGATATATATACTATATTATTTTTAATTTTATGCTTTTGATCCTTATATTTACCCTTTTAAGGTTGTACCTCTCAACCTACATTAACTACTGATTCTCTGTGTTTATACTAAACCGAGTCTTCGTCTCAATTACTTTATTTCTATTTTTTATCTCGTTTATGACATTAAATTATAGTTTAGATTTTTATTTTGAAATATTATTTATTGATTTTAAAATTTTTTCGGAAGGTTTATCGCCACTGACTAATGTACCGTACCTACTCAACTATAATTTCGATAAGTTATGGTCAGTTAACGTAAACTCCTTAAATCTACTACAGGTATACACTTACCCTTTTATTTATGTATTTCTTGTAGTAACAATACTTTCAATAGTCTACTGCCTGTCATATAATACCGACGACTTAACAAGTTTTATGTTTTACTGCCAATTAATACTTTTAGCGGGTTACGTACTCTTTTTTACAGACTCAATTATCTTATTTTTTTTATTTTACGAATTTTTACTAATACCGTCTTTTTTTATATTGTATAAATTTGCAAAAACTCGAAGAGCTGTGGAAGCAGCTTACTTAATGTTTTTTTGGACACAATTTGGGGCTTTGTTTCTCCTATTTGTACTAATTTATGTATTTTTTGTCTCTAATACTTCTCAATTTTCAAAAATTACCTGTACATTTTATAATACATTCGAAATTAACTACTTCTTTGTATGCTTACTTATTGGATTCGGTGTTAAATTACCTATTTGACCTTTTTATGGATGATTACCTAAGGCCCATGTTGAAGCTTCCACTAACTTTTCAATATTTTTAAGCGGTGTGTTAGTTAAGTTTGCATTTTTCGGCTTCTTTAAATGTTTAGTCTCTTTTCAAATGGAACCTACATTTATTTATGTTTACCCCTTTTTACTTATCGGTATGATTGACGCAATATTTAAACTTTTTTATCAAATTGATTTAAAGAAGTTAGTGGCATACTCAACTGTAATTGAGATGCATTGGTTAACTATATGTGTTGTTAGTGGGCAATCAACACTTATGTTAGCTAGTTTTTGTATGTTAATAAGTCATGCCCTACTCTCAACAAACTCATTTTTATTAGTCGACGCAATTGCTAGACGTTATAAAACACGACTACTAACCGAAATTAGCGGGTTAAACTACTTATGTCCAAAACTTTTTCTAGTAATATTACTAAATACTTTAGTTTTTTTAGGTTTCCCAGGTTCAATATTTTTTATAGCAGAGTTTCTATTTTTCTCTTTTTTCCTAGACTTTTTCCCAGTATTAGCCCTATTCCTAATATCTTTCCTATACTTAATCGGTCCCACCTTTTTTTTTAGGTCGTGACTAAACGTAATGTTTGGGTTTTCTTATTCGTATGTGTCATCTATACCCGTAGACTTATCGACTAGAGAATTTTTAGTATTTTTTGGTGTAATAATCTTGATGTACTGGTTAGGTATCTCGTGACAATTTTTCGTATATTAAAAACTTAATAAAATTACGTAAATACGAAAATACCTACCTACTAACCTACCATTTAAGTTTCAAATACTATGCATATTGTATAAATGTCAACTTTAAAACAGTCGTATAAAAGAACTAAACTCTTTTTAAAACCGGGTAAAAAATATTTAAAATATAAAACTAAATCCCGTACACCAATCCTAAAAGTATGCCCTCAAGTCAAAGGTATAGTTACAAAAGTAGTCACTATGTCCCCTAAAAAACCCAATTCTGCGGTTAGGCATGTCGCAAAAATAGATTTAACTAATGGACTACGGTTAACTGCTAGATTACCCGGTAAGGGTTATTTATGTGGTAAGTATAGTAGGGTTTTAGTAGAAGGGGGTCGGGCTAATGATTTACCTGGTGTTGGTTACACTGTTGTTAGGGGAGTTTATGACTTTTCACCAGTTATAGGTAAAATAAAGCGTAGGTCAGTTTATGGTGTAAGTCGACCTAGTGGATTCTCTAAACATATAAGACGTTCAATACGTAACTAGTGTTGATCTATATAAAATTAAATTTTATAGAATAATCAGTACCTTAAATAAAATGAAATTAGAATGATTATCGTCGCGAGTATCTTCAATAATAGGTTGGGCTAGGGCTGGTTCCTTATGACCTTTAACCTTTGGTTTAGCATGTTGTGCAGTAGAGATGATACACGCTGCAGTTAGTAGGTATGATATGGATAGGTTCGGTATAATATTACGGGCTTCACCCCGAGCAGCAGATTTAATTATAGTAGCTGGGACATTAACGAATAAAATGGCCCCTTGCCTCCGAAGATTATACGAGCAAATGGCGGAACCTAGGTGAGTATTATCTATGGGTAGTTGTGCTAATGGTGGAGGTTATTACCACTACTCTTACTCTGTAGTACGTGGTTGTGATAGGATATTACCTGTAGATGCGTATGCACCGGGTTGCCCCCCTACTGCTGAAGCTTTAATATTCAGTCTAATACAACTTCAAGGTAAAATAGGTTTTATACTATCTGAGTTAAATATACAGTCTGAGTGGTACGGAAATGATCATATATAAATTTTAAAATAAAAATAATAAAAAATAAACCCCTTAATAAACCCCTAAGTAATTTTAAAAAAAAATTACCAATAAGCTTTAAATTTAAAATTTTTCGTAAAAATACGAGATTTAAAGATTTTAACTTAAGTTATACAAAGTTTAAACGTAAGAATCCGGCTTCTATAAGTAGACGTACAAGTTATAAAAACTACCTTATAGTAATTTCAAACTGAGTTAAGCCGTTCCTAAAACAAAAACAAATATCCGCTTTTGTACAAACTAACCACGTGTTTAGCCTCTCATCGCCTATTGTATCCTTAAATGCAATTAAACCTAACTATGTACCGTCCACTAGTTTAGGTAAGGTATATGGGTTTAACTTCTCGATACTAAACCGTAGTTTATACAAAAAACTCTCTAATGAAATTAATTGTACAAAGTCCCGTACTACTATACAATTCTATTCAATAAAATCTTTAATATACTTTAATAACCTAGGTTTAAATACTTTTATGGTAAATTTTATGAAAACATACTTTTCGATCCACTCTACCAGTAAAGGATTGTTAAGTCCTTGCCTACTTTTACATAGCCTAAATCGTAATAGTTTCCAGCCTATATGTAATAATAATACACTTATTTGGTTAAATACGGTGTTAAAAATATCATTAAATATGAGGCAATGGGTGATTTACAGTATTTTATTTTTAAGGAAATAATTTAACCCCCTATAATTACTATAACTGTTATTTGACAATAATTTTAATAAATTTGATAGCATAAGTGGTAACGCCCTACAAAAACTTCAAAATAGTACTAGTCTTCTAACCCCCTTTAAAAAATACTTTATGCGTCCGAATAACTACAGTAGTAAAACTCAATCGCATAAGCAAAATTACCATAATTTAACGAACTCCTCAACTATTAAAAAATTAGTAACTTCTGGGGCTTCTAGAAATTCGTTTTTGCTAAAACAAGACCTACCTATACAGTTTAAGTACAAATATTTTTTTTACTCCCATAAATCTTCGCGAGGAAGATCAAGTAAGTCTAATGTATTATGTCGTACAAAAGGTCGAATATCGGTTAAACGCGCTTATCCGTACTCGTGTAAATCATTTAGATTACTCTCTATTGCTTTTATAGCGGGCTATTTCGTGGTACCCTTTAAATTAAAATTCTACTCACTAGTAATACTATCTTCAGGTAAAGTTACTTATGTAAACTCAAGTAATAACCATTCACTATTCAAGGCCTCTAAATTATACAGTGTTTTTGAAACTAACCTACTTTACAGTAATAAGTACGACTACTTATCAACTCATATAAGTATACCTCAATTATTTTTTTTAATAATACAATTACCTAAGTATAAACATATAAGTAATCTTGAAGTTTTTCTCCAAAGCGGTATTAAGTATGTAAGGGGTATAGGTTGCGGAGCTTTTATTAATAAAGTTGACAAAAATTCTGGCCTTAGCTTAATAAAATTACCTTCAGGGGTGCATAAAGTTTTTTCAATATTTTCAGTAGGATCAATTGAGGGTGTTCCATTTTTTGGTAAAAATGTATATAAACCTTCTAACGCCGGTTTTTTTAAAAAATTAGGTAAAAAGTCATTATCAAGGGGTGTGGCAAAGAACCCCTTTGACCATCCTCACGGGGGTAGGGCAAAAGCTATCAAATACCAACGTACGCCTTGGGGTAAAACTACTAAGTATAAGTAGTCCTTAATTTTATATATGTTGTATGCTAGTAATATATCAAAAGATAAAGCTAACTTGTCTAACTCTAAAATTAAATTCGTCTCCCCACATATATGACGTTTAATGTATTTAACCAACTCAAGTAGTGTTTACCGTACTCTAATTAAAAAAATATACAGTGGATCCTCAATTATACCTTTTATGTTTGTAAGTCATGAAATTTTTGTATACTCCGGTCTAAAGTGGTTATCTAGGACAATTACACGTTGGACGGTAGGTTTTAAGTTTGGATCGTTAACTTGGAATCGTAAATTAGCGCTCTATAAACTAAAACAACTAAAGAAGAAGTAAACAAAACTTTCCTTAAAATATGGGAAATATAACCTAGTTATAATATATCTTATTTTGAAGTTTGAACATATATTACAAGTTTATTGATCGAAAGGGTTTTTTTTTAGTGGTAAGTTGTTCTACGTAAATAATTTAAAATTTAATTCCTTTTTTAAAAATAACCTATTTGGGCTAAAGTTAAGGTTTATAAAAATCCTAAAAAAAAGACTCGAAATGACAACCTTTTCATTACACTACTCTAACTTATATTTCTTAATGGATTATTGTTTTTTTTTTAAAAAAAACGTCTTTAAACTAATTAACATTATTTTTTCACAAATAAGTAACGTTAACACTGGCCTTTACGAATTAAAAAAACTAAACATAATCCGTAAATACTTAAACAAGTCTTACCAAGGGTATTGCCATGCTATTGGTAAACCAGTTCGTGGTCAACGCACTTGGTCAAATGCATGAAACTCTTTTAAATGTAATAATACTTTAAGAGGCTTTATTAATAAGACGAGACGTATATCATTGCTTAAGGGTAAAAATTTTAGCGATAAAATTAACTTTAAAGTAGTTAAAAAGAGGTACTCAAATAAAACCTCAAACCTAAAACCTACTTTAAAGAAAAGTAGTAAATATTTCTTTAAAAAAACCTGGTATTAAGTAAATTTATACTAACATTAACGGAATCTATTTATATAAGGTATACACCCAATCGCACTAACCGACTAACCCTTAGTACCCTTAAAACTAACTGCCTAAAATTACATAAAAATAAACACAACCTGAATCCTATAATCACAGATTATGGTATAAGTAACTATAGTAATAACGTAAGCTATTACCAAACTTACTTTACTCAAAACTTTAAGTTAACAGTTAGGGATTACACAGTTACAACCTCGATTAACTTATTCCAAATTATAAATTGTTTAAGTTTTTTAAAAAAAAAAATACTATACCCTAAAAACTTAAATAAAACGGGTAATATACTTATGCACTTTAGGCCTAATAAAATAGTAACTAATAGTGCCATCCTCCGTAAATTACAACTATTAGATATATACAATATTGCAACGTCTTATATAAATGCCACTAGTAACTATGTTATACCGTCTATAAGTATAAATTATAAAAATATTATTAAAAATTCGATTTTCAAAAAAAAGCCCCTTTTTTTCTCTAAAAAAACGTATACACGTGAGGACATAAACCTACACTTATTTCAATCCTTCAAAACTTATAACTCTTTAAACTACTCTACAATTAAGGAAAGTGTAAACAAGTTAAAATATACCCGTAATATGGTATACCACCCCCACTATAACTATATTAAAAACATTAGTTATATCGGTATAAAACCTAATCTAATGTCCACCACCCCTATAATAAGTAATTGTGGCGGTAACTACACCTCTAATGAACAATTTTTTTTAAAAAAAATTAATAACACCTTGTCCCAGGTTAACATAAATAAAACCTACCGTACCCCATCCCAACCGCTTTATAATATAAACGCGGTGGGTATTAAATTGGGGCAAAACTTATTACAAAGCAAGCTTTATGGGTATAGGAGGGTACCTTACCTTACAGTATACTATCAAATTAACTCAATTAACGTGTTTAAACTACATAAACCTAAAACACCCTACAATAAACACCTTATAATAAACTTTTATAATAACCTAAGGGTTAATGACTATTACGTAACGTTACTACCCTTCTTGTTTAAACACCTTAAGGTTGTAAACTTAAAAATCCCCTTTACAAATAACCATAACCCTAATTGTAAGTACTCAAGTATATCTTTAAGTAGTAGGGTAAATATAAATTTTATTTTATCAAATATAGGACTTTTTTTGTTAAAAAACTTTACTATGTATATAAATTTTATAAAATTTAAAAACTTGTTTTTATACAAATTTAGGAAAAATAAATTTACTTTCCCCAAACCTAATCAAATTAAAAATTTAATTATACGTCGTAAAAGTTCACTAGTCCTGTACATAACCTTATTTAGGAGGGGTCTAAATACTGCAAGTAGTTACCCTTATACTTTATTAAGCAGTGTGGTTAAAATACAGGCTTTGTCTAACTTCACTAAATATTATTCTCTAAATAATACCCAAAGGGGCTTTATTAAGGATTTATTTAAAAAAGATATAACCTCTACTACCTTAACCGCAAACTATAAATTAGGCCTAACCCATGTTATACCGCCTTATAACACGGAGTTTAAAATTAATCGGATACGATTTAAGCCGGGCTACCAAAGATTATGGAGGGAAGCTAGATCAGCACTAAAAGACCTTTTAGGGTTAAAATTTATATACCAAAAACAATTAACTAAGTATTTAGTTAGATTTTATAAAAAAGTTTCAATACCTTTTTTTGCAAAAAATGAACTAAAGTTTTATAAAGTAACTATATATTCGCAACTAATACCCGACTATAACACATTTAATTTATTTTTTAATTCAAACTTATTTTTCTTAAACGGATTACCTATAGCAGATAAGGGTATAGTCTGCGTTGTCAACGACTTTGTCCAATTAATAGTTTCAAAATGATATTACATATACTCAAAGTGACTTTCACATTGACTACTCTTACGACTTAACAAATTTAAAAAATTAACTTATCGTAAAGGTCTTTCAGCTAAGTATAAAGTTATGAAAACCCGTAAACAAAGAAGTTCTACCCTACCTGATTGATTATTCTCTACAAAATACGACTTGTCCGATATTAAACCTTTTATAGAGATTGATTTTTTTTCATTATCATTTACTATAGTTTATGAACCGTACCTCTCTTATTACTATACACCGTCTGACACTATGTCTTATAGAACAGCGGTATATAGACTTTACAATTGGAAGTATATAACTTAACATTAAACCACTGGGTTTTTATCAATAATTTTTTTATGAGATCAAGTACTTTTAATTTTTGGCAACCCCCATTCCCGTCAAATTCTTATGCAGAGCGTAAAGTAAAGAGTTTTATATTAAATTTTGGGCCACAGCATCCAGCTGCCCACGGGGTATTAAGGTTAATTATACAGTTAAGTGGTGAACTTGTTGAACGTGCAGATCCTCATGTAGGTTTTTTACACAGAGGTACTGAAAAATTAATTGAAAAACGTACTTACCTGAAAGCGGTACCGTACTTTGATCGATTAGATTACGTTTCGGTAATGACTCAAGAGCATGCATTTTGTTTAAGTGTGGAATCTATGCTTAAGACTACATCGCACACGGCTTTGTATGTTCAGGTACGTGTTCTTTTTGATGAATTAACTCGTGTACTAAATCACCTACTCGCAATATCTTGCCATTCAATGGATGTGGGTAATATGGCTCCTGTACTTTGAGCTTTCGAGGAGAGGGAACGTTTAATGGAATTCTACGAACGAGTATCTGGTGCTCGAATGCATGCAGCTTTTTATAGGCCAAATGAGGTAGATTGAACGGGGTTAAATTACCAATTTTTTTTAGATGTTGTATTATACACAAGGGACTGTTTTAAATCTTTAACGGAAATATTCGCTGTGTTAACTACTAATGCGATATGGAAGTCTCGTTTAGTTGGGGTCGGCTCATTAAATATATACGACGCTATCTCATACGCTGCTTCAGGCCCAATAGTTAGGAGTGTTGGGGTACGTAAAGATATAAGGTTGTACAAATCCGAAACTTATGCGTCGTACTGGTTCCTCTCATTAAATAGTTTTTTAGGTAAGAGGGGTGATAGCTATGATAGATTCCTTATACGTATACGTGAGATGTATGAGAGTATAAATATAGTATTCCAAGTTCTTAGTAACTTAATAACATTCTCAAAAACCTCACAAACAACTAATAATAAATTAGATTTTTTTTCTTTTTTTGAATTTTTGTATAAACATAGGAAAGACTCATTAAACAAGAAAGTAAAGTACAACTCTATGGAAAATTTAATAACCCACTTTAAGAAATACTCTGACGGGGTTAAAGTACCTAAAGGTTTTTCTTACGCAGCTGTGGAGGCACCTAAAGGTGAGTTTGGTGTAACTCTAGTTTCTGACGGTACACTTAAGCCGTATAGGTGTAAAATACGTACACCGGCTTACCACCATATGCATATAATGCCCCGTATGGTACAAGGTCATTATCTTGCCGACTTAGTAACAGTTATGGGTTCTCAAGATATAGTCTTTGGGGATGTAGATCGGTAACGGAGGTTACTACATCTAAATATATTCTATATAGTGTCACGGCATAATCTATGAAATTTAACTAGTAATTACCAAAGACAACTTTTCTTGAAATTCGAACTAAAACGCTCTATATTAAAGTCTTTTAAAGTAAATCGTAATATAACTTACGTAAAACGTTATCTATCCTCATTCTACCTAGTACATATACCCCGTAAATCGTCCATATCCTTTTCAATCCTAAGGTGTATTAAGTCTGGTAGGGTATGGAGTGTTAATCGTAAGACGGGCTTAAGTAGGTTTACTTTCCGTAAAGATTCCTATAAATCAATACTACCGGGGTGTAGTAGGGCAAGTTGGTAAAATTTAAAATTTAAAACTTATGGTTACTTTTACTATAGAGTCCTATTTCCTAATAATATTCATCCTAACAGTAATTCCGTATAGTTTAGCAACATTTTTTTTCCTAGTTGATTTAGGGTTCAGGGTTTATTTATTTATATGGAGTTACCACGATTTACTAGTCGACTTATCCGAAATATATGCTATTATAGTTTTTGTATTCTTATTGTTAAGCTCAATCATAGCACCCTCAATTTTAATACAATACAGTAATTACAATACCACAAACTTAACTTCACAAAGTAGTAATAAATATTTGCAAAAAAGTTCCCTATTTATAACCTATACCTGGTCCAGTAAATTTATCGCTTCTCTTTCTAAAATAAAATAAAATACACCTATTTTATATTATAATTTTTATACTAAGTGTTTAGGCTTAATTTAGATATTTTTGATATTGTTTCTCTATTCTTTTCGTGGTATATTAAACCGGTTATATCAGATCAAGGTGTATACTTATATTCCCAACTTTTCGTCTTCCTAATACTAGTATTATTAATAAAATTATCCCTCCTACTATATTATAATTTTATAGATCCCATACTGTACTGCATTTCATCTATCAAAATTACTTCATTATTTTCAATTTTTTTTGGATTAAAATTTATAATTTTTATATCTTTATTAATTTTTTGTAGAGGTGGTATACCGCGTTATAGGTACGATTTTTTAACTAAACTGGGTTGGATAAAAACCCTAAGTTTAGTCTTAGCCGTCTTTATAATTAACCTATTATTATCTTACCTCTAAGTATTTGTAACTATGTTTAATGATCTACTATTAATTTTTGTTAAAGATTTACGGAAACTAATATCAAAACTTGGATTACACTTGTCTATGTCTATTCAGTTTTATCTCTACTTCCTCTCCATACTTACTAAAAAAGCAACCTTATCAAAAATGTTTATTTGAAAAATAAGTAACTTTTCTGATCTTTATTGATTTTTTTATACTTCAAAAGATATAAAAACTCTAAATCTACTCATTAAATAATTTTTTTTTGGAAATTAGCTTAATCGGTAAAGCATTAGATTTTGGGTCTAAATAGTATGGGTTCGAATCCCATATTTCCAAAAAGTTTAATGCAAAAATGCCCTTACTCTTATGTCAGCAGCCATTATAATTTACTAGTTTTAAAAAAGCGTAGGGTTAAAAAAATTATATATTCTAAATCAATAATAAATATAGTTAAACTACTTTATAGGTCAGGGGCTATATCTTATTTTTCTATACTAAATTCGACTACAAGTAAACAAATGTATATTAAGTTTACGGTATTCTTTTATAAAAATATATCCTTCTTTCAGAAATTAATACAAGTATCAACCTCATCAAAATCGTTCTATATAACAAATAAGTCACTCAAATTAACCCAAAAAATATTTAAATCAACTATAATCTTTATATCTACCTCTAAAGGCTACCTAACTCATAAAGAAGCATTGTCTTTAGGCTTAGGGGGTAAAATAATAT
>Ga0115000_10004941_pt1 | contig 10786 bp, 6 predicted proteins | sample ArcticOcean_MG_C_6_FD_89690 | JGI IMG/M metagenome (GOLD analysis project Ga0115000, IMG submission 89690) | Marine microbial communities from western Arctic Ocean - ArcticOcean_MG_CB8_128 | ecosystem: Environmental > Aquatic > Marine > Oceanic | place: Arctic Ocean: Canada Basin | collected... | reverse complement strand
GTATCTGTTAAAATTTTAACTGTTTTATCTTTTGTCCATTTACCGTCTGACAATCTCATCATATCATCTTTAGGATAGTAATAATCTACTTCCTGTGATGCAAAGATTGCTCTAAATAACCAATCGTAAGAAGCCTCGCCACCTTTCGACCGATATACTTCTTTCATTTGTTTAAGAAGCATTCTCCGATCTGTTGCTGCTTGTTTTGGAACATGAGTATAAAATTCTTTCTTCCAAGAATCATCAATAAGACCCTCTAATGTTCTATCAATATCCGCAAATTCACTTAATTCTTTTGTAGCAGCAACTGGGCCCCTTGTTCTAAAACCTTCTACAGAACCATCAGGAAAAACTCCTGCTAAAACACCGTTTGCAAAGGTAGTCCAAGCACGAGAATCTACTCCTGTAAGTTCTTCTCCGTATGTGAAATTGGTATTAGTGGTGGGCTTTAAATAGGCAATAGTTTTTCCTGATACACCAGTAACAACTGCTTCTGCATCAGTAGTATTACCGTAAACAGTTTCACCTATTATAAATGATAATTCATCATCTTTTGTAGTATCTCGTTCTGTTTCTAATTGAATACGATGATTTACTACTGCACCTTCTAGAACACGCGGATCAAAATGTTCATTCTTATTGCCATCTGGCATCAATTCAGTATTTATTTCATCTTCAAAAATCCAGTAGTCTGGCTCTATTGAGGCGTCATCTATCCCCTCTTGTACAAGTTTATATTCATTAAATGCTATTCCTTCAAAATAAACCTGATGAGATTCCATAAATTCATAATACTTCTCAATGAAGAGTTTCATCTTCGGATGATCAGCAGTTATAAATTCAGGAACAAGAGTTTCTATTAATGTTGAAACATCTTGTCTTTCTTTTATTTTTTTCTCATACGCCATTTATTTTGTCTCATATCCAGTACGGAGGGTAGAACCATCTACAGTACTATGTACTCCAGAAATATATGTTCCAGAAGGAGAATCATCTAACATAGTAACATTAATATCATTATCTTCCATTAATAAAATTTGTTCCCGTACCGGTTTAATATCTGATGATGCAGGAATAACAGAAATGGTCATAGGTTCAGTATTTCCGGTGATGATAGTCCCTATAGCTTCCGGTAAAAATCCAGTAAGGTTTACTTGACCAACTGAATAAGTAACTGTTCCTACATTATTTGCAACAAGAATTCTTTCTAATCCAAATTTTCTATATACTTGAATATATCCATTCTCATCTTGAAATCTACAATCTTCCCATACAGTATTTGCGTTGTCACGATATGTAAATTTACTACTTGTAATAGATCCCCAGAAAGTATTAGAAGGATGATATATTTCATTAGAAAATTTTAAAGTATATGCCGCAGTAAGTCCTATTGCAGGATAAAGATATCTTTTTAATGATATAGCAGTTTGATTACTTGCAATAGAAATTTCTGATTGGTCTATCAATCTAACCAAATTCGAATATCGAAAAGCCTTATCAAAATCTTTTAAATTTGTTGCACTAAAAGATTTAATTGTAGATGTTATAGTCGCTTTAAGTGCTGCTTCACTATTAGCTGTTAAAGAAGAATCATATTTTGCCGTAGTATCAACTCCCAAATACATATAATCTGGATCAACAACTACAGAAGTTACACCAACAACATTTCGTTTAGATAATATTGCCTTTTCAATACGAGATTTTGCTGCTGAAGATAAAACATTTCCTTGTCTTGGTTTAATTGCAACATATACTTTTCCATAAATGGGTGGATCACTATCTTCTCCTCCCCAAGCTACTACAGATTGTGCAGCAGGATAATCCCTTTTAATTAAACTAATATAATCATAAACTGTAACACATCTATTTTGCGCGTCAAAATTTTTAGGAGCATTAAATTTAATCTCTTGTATATCAGCCGAGGCTGCTCCACCTCCAGCTGCATCAACAGTAACTATTTTAACATTTGAATATCCACCAACATCGGCTACAGTAGTGAAATTTTTACATCCATTTGTAGCAGTTGTGTCTGTTACTAATCCCGCTAATGTAATAATATTTCCATTTGATACTTCTTTTCCTAATATTCCATCTCCAAATTGTACTTCATATAATCCCTCATCCACTTCATCTAAAAAATAATGTCTAGAAGTAGAGTTAACAGTAGTAATATCATTTGCTAAATCATACGCGAATGATGCCGATTCTGTTTTAGAAGTTTGTACAGTTACCGTTAATGTATCTGTATCAATATTTGCATTTGGAAGAAGATATCTTTGGTCTACATCGGCAGTTTCTGCTGTGTATCTATATGAAATAGGTATTCCTTGTGTTAATTCAACATCAGATACGGTATAGATGAGATTAGCATTAATATTAAGTGCATGTGAATTAGAGGTACACCAAATATAATTAATACCATCAACATCTCCTTGAAATTGTGTAAATCTTGGAATAGTTATAACCGCAGGATTACCCATTGGAGTAATCGTAAGGTCTACTACCGCCTTTGATCCTTTTGCTGAACGTGGTAAATATCCTAAATGTTTTGCTTTAGCAACTACTGAATTTCTAAGTGTAGCAGAATCTAAAAACATTTCATTTGCTACCATGTTGGCATAATATGCATTATAATGTGTATTATATGCGAGTACATCTAAAAGAACATCAAAGGATGACCCTCTAAAATTATAACCAACAAATTCATTTTGATTCTGTAAAAAACCTATAAGATTTTCCTTAATCTGAGTAAAATCTAATTCTGATACATTAAGCTTTCCTTCTACGCTAGCCATGTCGTCCTATGTCCTTTCCAAATAGACTTCAGTTGATGCCGTTTCTGAACTATTGTCTGGTTGATATTCTATATAAATTTGATATGCATTGTCTTCTTCCATACGAATAATATCTACCTTTTGTACAATTGCTCTTGGTTCATATGTGTCAATAGCATGTTTTATTGCACTGGCTAATCTTGAATCTGTTAAGGCTCCAAAATTTTCGAATAAAAGATTAGATATTCCTCCTTGTATATCAGGTTGAAATAATCTTTCATACGGACTTGTTTTTACTATATTATTGATTGACCTATTAATAACATTATTTTTTTTAACTTGTACTAGATCACCATGTGCAGGATGACTTGTCATGTCCATATCAAAATCTACGTATTCTTTTCCGTGTGTTGTGGCCATATTTACCTCTGTATTATTTAGTTAAAACCAATGTCATTATGTGTGAGGATCTAAATCATCGGAATCTGTATAGTCTAGTCCTCCTGATCCGGCATCTCCACCGAACGAAACAGTTCCTCTTACTCCTATATCTAATTTTCCTGCAATTCTCTTATTCTCTATCGATCCTATTAATATCGGTGCTAACCTATCAATAGCGTTAAATCCAAGAACTTCCACTCCTACAAATAAAACACCGGCAGCATAACCTAAATTAGAAGGTAATCCTGTCGAACCTACTATCGCAGCTGCCAACCCAGAGTTACCATTCTTCTGTTTTTCTATATGAAGAGCATATATTCCAGCGTTAGATAAATCTACCTCAAAGAATTTTAAAAATTTCTCAATAGTTGCAATCATCTTTTCTAAATCTGTTATCAATCCTTGGAGCACATCAATAATGTCTTGAATAAATTTACTTGATGTGGCGGTATATCCTTTAACCATTACTACAAAATTTTCTATATTCTCAAAAAATTCATTCCACATTGGAACAAGTTCACCTACTTGAATACTTTTAAAATTAGGCTCTACGGACTCCATTGGCACAGATAATTTTTGGCTCGATACTGTACCATATTTTGGATATACTCTTAGTGGTTGTTTCTCTCTCCTAGCTGCTTCATCTGTCGCTGTTCCTCTTGCCGCGAGCTTACTTTCCTGTAGTCCTGAGTTCCTCCCTGAGTTGGGCGGACCCGGCAACTGAAAAGTTTCTACACCCTTAGTCATATAATTTGCCTGTTTTTCTTTTCCGACTCCCCAATGACCGTAAATAGCTTGTTCACGAACAGCATCATTTTTGGTCCAATCTTCCACACCATCCGCCTCTTTAGTAGGAATGGGTTTTATTTCTACTAACATATCCTGAAAACGTCCATCTGCATTCATATTTTCTTCTCTTAATCTTTCTCTTGTGTCTCCCATATCAGCTGTTTCTGTAGTTAAAACAGTAGAAACAATTGAAGTGTCTTCTTTGCTAACAACTTGTATTATTTCACCTAACCCTCCAAAATGGATTCCTCTTATAACATCTCCCACAGCAAATAATCCATATTTTGAATCACACATAGTCAAGTTTAGTAATTGAGTTGGAGGATTTCCCCATTCGTTATAAGCATCCATAATGGTTCCACCAACAGATTCCATGAATTCCGGTATCTCTTCAAAAAGTTTAGAAAATGCGAAAAAACTTTCTACAAATACTTGATATGAAGGTGCAGCTATAAGCATTACTATAGCAGAAGAACTGACACCACTTAGTTTACTACCTTTTAAATTTGGTCTACCTGACCACATGCAACTATTAAGTTGTACCCTATCGACTTTATAATCAGCGTCAGTAAGACCTTGATAGTTTGCGTGTGATGGTCCTACATTATATAACGCTAATCCATATTCTTTAACTTTAGGATCCCAATCGGAAAAAGGCTCGCCGTCTTCATCATATACTATTTCACCCTTTGCCGGATTTATCAAAGGTGGACCCGACAACTGATTTGTTTTATATCTAGGAACATCTCCTTCATCATTTAATGCTTCTGCCATAGTTTCCAACACTTGCGTTGCACTATATTGTGGAAAAGGGGTCATTTTTAAAAATGGATCAGGAGTATCAAAATCGCCTCTGAAATAAGGATTCCATCCTCCGGCCACCAATTTTCGTGGCATTGCTAGTTTTGGTTCATAGTCTCTAAATGAGCCACCACCTGAGTCCATTGCACGGCTCCTAACATTAGCCTTATATGTCGTTGTCCCTTCTGCATTATTAACTGTAGGATTCCAATATAATTCCCGGCCGGACTGGTCTCTCAATATTTCAAAACCATAAGTTTTTATATTTTTGGTTTGGACATTTTTCTTCCAATAAGGATCGACATAAAGATAAAAATATCCAGCATTTTTCAAATCTTGAATTGCTTTAATTGTTTCATCTGCGAGTATTTCTAAAGCCTTCAAAAATGGATTAGCTGATTGTAATTCTGAAATCACTTTTACTATCTTCATAGCAGTTGTCGCGAAATCTGAAGCAGTACTCATACCTTCAGCCAATTCTTTTGCAGTTGTGGCAATATGCTTAATTGAACCTGCATCTGCAATTGTCCATTTTTTCCATTCTGGAGCAGGCCCGGCTTCTCCGGCTGTTAATGCATCGATTTTGCTCTTGTCCAACACATATTCTACTCCACCCTGTTTAAATGTTCCCGTTGATGAATCGAAACCAAATTTTTCAGCCATTTTTTTCCTTTTCCTTTTCAGCTTCAGACGCTAAATATGTTTCCCAATGTAGTTTTCTTTCTTTGAGAATTACCAGATACATTTCAGTTAATTTTTTCGTCTTATTTAATACATCTTTCATATCTGTTCGTTCAGGGTTTGCTTTTTGCCATTCAGGTGCTTTTTTAGACATCACTATACTCCTTATCTCTACCATTATAAATTTCAAATTTATTTCTTGCCTTTTTCACTAAATCAATTAATGAGCTCAATGATTGAACATCTCCAATCAATTTTCCTAATAGATCAATATCTTTCCCCAATAAATGATTAACATTATTGTAAAGGGATTTACCATAAGGGACTTGGCCGCCAGTCGTGTTCGATGAAGGAATTCCAGATACATAAATTGCGGGTGGCGCTCCTTGTCCTTGTGCTCTTGTTCCTGCACGGGTTGGAACACCAATACGTGCATCTATTTCTGCTACTCTTTTTCCACAATTACTACCGAATGTTCCCACCTCAGTATGAAAAAAGCTCCATTCAGAATTGGAATAAGTAATTGCTGTCCCTTTTCCAGAATTGCCGTTATTTTGCCCTGTTCTACCTTGAGCAACAAAAGTATTACGGTAATTTGTCAATGATGTTGATAGTGATGCTAAATCCCCATATGGCTCTGTAGCCAAATAAGTATCAAAATCTGCATCAGATATTCCACTACCTCCTGCTTCAGCTCCTGAAATTATAGGATCACGAAAAGAAACAATTGATTGTAAATCACCGACTGTATCACGTATAAACTGTACATCGGCATTCATTGTAGTATTTGCATTACCTCCCGACTCATATATGTGTTTTTGTGCAAAATTATATCGACACACAAATGCTGATACATCTGTACGAGTAGTAGCCACCCAAGTATTAGATCCACTATTTACAGTTACGGTATTAATTCTATAATGATTATCATAAATGTAATTATTTGCACCCTTTGTATAATAATGTCCTATAGTCTGTCCCGCAGAGGGTGTGTCATTATATGGCCAGGTTGTTCCACTTAAACTAGGAGTAGTAGTATTATCATCTACTGGTACAGCTCCAGCTGCCCCAACTCCAATTGATACTCCATCACAAGAAACTGTTGTTGATTGTACTCTAGTAACAGCACCCGATAATCCCGATTTATCAATAGAATGAGGGGGTTCTCCTTCAGCTGGCATTGGCCAATTTGCAACAGAACTACTTCCAGAAGAATATCCTGCATTAGCAGGTAATTCATAATAAAATTTTTCAGCACTGTCCGTATAATATCTATGTTCCGGTAATGCACCACCTGCGTCCGCTCTCTTATTATCCCAACGAATATATCTTCCTGAATAAACATCTTGTCTTCCCAATGCAGGAGGTTGTGTTCCTGTAAGTTCACCATTCTCTACTTTATACGTTCCGGCAGTAGGCCCTATAGCAGGTTTAAAAGGATTTAATTCTACATAAGGATAATATATCTCATTATATTCTTTACCTAAAGATGAAAAATCATCTCTTGCAGCCTTTGTCAAATCATTAGTCGCATTAGCAGAACCGTTATTAGGATCATAAAATCCTAAAAGGCCAATAAATTGAGAAGTATTAGCAGTTAACGTATCATCAGGACCCTCATCTGTTCCACTATAACCTCCTACACCATTACCAATAGGTTTCCAATTATCATTTTTAACTATTCCTTCTGCAGTTATTTTAACTTGACAAAAAATATCATCTTTTGCATGACTGAAAGGAACACTATTAATTGTATAAGTTATTACACCGTTTGATTCTGATTTTCCTCCATACGTTATAGAATATGCTTGTTGTGTATAAACATTTGAAGAAGTTGAAAGTTCTAATTTAATACCACTCGGTCGGCTAACTATTGTGCCTCCTCCGCCTGCAAAAGTAATGACAGCTCCATCAATTCCTGTTGTTAACGGAAAAGTTCCTCCTGTTAAAGTTACAGTATTCATTTCTTGTGTTACTGTACCTATATCATAAACTAAATCACTAAGTCTAATTTTATTTTCTGCTGCTTTCGCGGCGAGTATCTTTGTCGGGCCATAATAACCAATTGGAAGATTTGATGAAGTTATTACATCTCCATGTTTTACTTTTGCCATGTCTTCATCTGAAACCTCAGTAATTTCTTGTGTATTAGCTGTAGCTGTTCCTGTAATAGTGAATGTATTTACAGAATCTTCATGTCGTTTTAAATAATGTGTTCCTCCAAATGAAGGCCCCACAGGAGTATAATTATTATTACTTCCTGGAGTTAAATGATCATCTAATGTTAGAGTAGTCAATTCATTAAATGCTCCTGCATTAATTATATTTACTGTAGCAATATTCGCTTTTGCCCAATTATAATTCCAAGTATTAGCCGCCGCTTCTACCGATACATCACCTCCCCAAGTTATAGTATTACCAAAAACTATCTCTGCATCAGGTGTTGTATATGGAGCAATATTTTCAGTAACATCTACTAATTCACCATCTACTCTTGATCTTACAAGATAATAATCTCCAACAAAAGTACTAAAAGTATTACTACCCTCTGTTTGTGTCGTACCCGGAGTAGTACTTAGTGTGATTTGATACTCATCTAAAATCTGAGATGCTGCAAGTCCCATAAAAGATGTATTTGGTTCAGTAAGTCCTAAGGCACCATTTACAACCTCATATGTTGGAAAAATGAATTTCTTAAAAGCAGTTTGTATATCTCTTGCCCCATAACATATTGCTCTTTGTCGTGCAAGTCTTTCACATATTGTAGCGAGAGAATAACTTGCATTTGTGACTGATGCTTCCATTAATAACTCACCCATGGTGGATGTATTAGGAGTAACTAAATTTGTATCATCTAGAAGTAGAGTATCGGTACTATCTTCCAATTGAAGAAAAATGGAATAAGTACTAGAAGTAAATTGTTCACAAACAGCATTCAGCATGGTTTGCGCGAATTCTCTTGTCAAAGTAATAGAATCTAAAATACCTTCACGTGCAAGTAAATGATTATTTGGTGAAGATTCTAATTCTGATACAATGTCACCGATTTCTTTTTGTATTGCTCCTGCCATAATTTCTCTCTATGATAAAGGTCCCGAAAATGGTACTGGCGGTGTACCGGGAAGCAACCCACTTACTACCCAAGTTTTTACCCAATCTGCTAAAACACCTCCAAGGTTTTGGCCGAATTCCATTCCTGAAGCTGGTTGCTCCGAAAACATCTTCATTAACGCAGGTATATGAGATGGTGGAGTAACCGGCGGACCAATCTGAAATGTACTCATATATGTCATTGACATAGAAGTTAATTGTGTTCCTATTGCTTGACCTATACTAACACCTACAGGTAATTGTCCTTGAAAAATTTGGCCAATATTTACTCCAAATGGCTCTGGCATAACAGTAGCAAACGGTTGTCCTCCGGCATTCATCGACATAGACAAATAATTTTTAAATGCTTTTGTTATATTTTGTCCTGGAGTTAGAGGTATTGCAGGATGCTGCATAAAAGACATTCCTAATTCTGTTTTCATTATACTTGGTACTAATGCCATTATTCGAAACTCTGTCCAACTTTTAAAGATTTTAATAAACCTAATTTTACTGCTTCCGGTGGTAATAGCATTCCAGATGGACCTGTTCCAGTTGGATGTGTGTGCTTTGTTATAATATCTATTATCTCATCCATAAACTGTCTTAGAGTAATTACCAATCCCTGAACCTTTATTTTACCAGAAGACTTAATACTTACCTGTCCTAACAATCCTTGCATATGTGCCTCACCAGACTTAGTTAATTCAAATGAGGATAATAAACTTGATTCTTTAATACTTCCTGCTAAAGTTGACCAACTAACATCTCCTAGTAATGCAGATCCAGTAATTCCATCTACACCCGTAGTTGATTTTATTACAATATCGCCGGGAGGTAACATTGATATTTCCGATGCAAGACCATCTGGACCCAAAAATAATTCTATACCTCCTGAAAGACCTGCTTCAACAGATTCTATTCCTATTCTACCTGCAATCGCGGTTGCTTTCATCGAATAATCGAATTTCGCGGCTGGCATTATTCCTTGAACAGTTTGAAATATGGAATCTGTAGCGTTAATAGCATATGAGGCACCTGCTTGATTACTGAAAGAACCAGTAGTATTAAGACTTATAGATCCCGTGTTCACCATTTTCCACGTACCACCTATCTTATCTAATTGTTCTCCTTCTGTGGTATTATGGGAGTGTTTTGCATAGCGATAAAAATGTGTCGAATTCAAATCAATTTTATTTGAAGCTTTTATATTTGTATTACCGCTATTAACAATAACATCATTTCCAGGATTCTCAAGATTAAAAGCTCCGGCACCCATTGAAATCAAATAAGAACTTCCTATTTTGTCATGTTTGTTCCCTTTAACATAAACTTCTTGTTTACCATCAATAGTTTCACAATCTCCCAATTCAACATGGGTAAATCGTCCTCCTAAAATAATATTATAATAATCATTAACTATTTTATCTACTTTAATTCCTACTTGATGAATTTCTGTAAAAGTTCCTGTACGATGATACCAATGTAGTCTTTCATGTCCCGGAGTATCATCCATTTCTATAATATGTCCACTTTCTGTTTGATGAACATGATTATAAGGATATAATGCCGCCCAAGGAGGGAAAGGTTCTGACCAAGTACGCCCTGATGCACATGTAATGTTTACTTGTCCTTGTTGTCGATTAAGAACTTTTTCATGTACAATTCCGGAAATAAATGGATCGGTATAATTGGAGTTTCCTCGCATTCCCCGTGCTAGTCTATTCGTAGTAGGCTCTTTAAGGTAATTTAAATTTCTAGTATTTGAAATTAACGATTCAGGAATATTCTTATCTAACGGAGATAAACCTGTATCCGGAAAAGTAGACCTAACAGGATTTTCTACTACTTTAACAGTAAATGCTGGATTTGAAGTAGTAGGGGAACTAATTAATTGTGTTACAGGAAAATTAGAATATTCACCTTTTACATGTGCGTCATGAGTTGTAGCTTTTGCTCCTTGTTTAAGTAAAACACTTTCTGATATTTTTAAATCTTGTGGATGCTGGGTCGGATCTGGAGCAGCATTATGTACAATTGTAGCAGGCTCTCTAGGAACTGCCTGGCCGGCATCTCTACTAGTCATATTAAAATTTAATTGCCGCGGGCCAATTTCATCCGGAAAATCAGGATGTCCAAATATGTTTTGATCACCATCTGGTAACCTTGGATCAAGAAAACCTTTCTGTAAGTTACTACCCTTAGCATCT
>Ga0115000_10004940_pt1 | contig 10787 bp, 9 predicted proteins | sample ArcticOcean_MG_C_6_FD_89690 | JGI IMG/M metagenome (GOLD analysis project Ga0115000, IMG submission 89690) | Marine microbial communities from western Arctic Ocean - ArcticOcean_MG_CB8_128 | ecosystem: Environmental > Aquatic > Marine > Oceanic | place: Arctic Ocean: Canada Basin | collected... | reverse complement strand
GAGACGGGCAATAAAAATATTTACGATGAAATTCTTGCTGAAGATGTAGTTTTTTATTCCCCGGTGGTGCACACCCCTCAAAGAGGAAAAGAAATAACTAAAATTTATCTATCTGCTGCAGGTAATGTCTTTGGAGATAAAAAGAAAGACAGCAAACCTAAAGAGTCATTTTCAAACTTTAAATACACCAAAGAAATTATTGGAGAGAGCAGTGCTTGTTTAGAATTTGAAAACACTATCGACGGCATTCATTTAAATGGCATAGACCTGATTACCTGGAATGAAGACAACCTCATAACAGAATTTAGAGTGCTAGTTAGGCCTCTGCAAGCAGTTAACATGCTTCATAAGATGATGGGTGAGATGTTAGAAAAAATGAATAAACAATAATTTAATATGCAGTATTCTTTATCTAAGAAAATTGCGGCTTGGTCGATTCATGTTTTTACTGTCTCGGGTATTTTTCTAGGATTTTTAGCTCTCCTTTCGTCCATCAATAATGATTTTACTCAGGCTGTCTTTTTCTTAGCTTTAGCTCTGTTTGTGGATGGTGTTGACGGAACTCTAGCTCGCCGTGTTGACGTGGAAAATGTTACTCCGTCTGTGGATGGTTCAGTTTTAGATAATATTATTGATTACTTTAATTATGTTCTTGTTCCAACTTTTATGATTCATTGGTTTGGTTTTTTAGGAGAAAATTATTCCTTACTTCTTTGTTTTTTAATCTTAACGGTGTCTTCTTATACTTTCGCCAATAAAGGAATAAAAACCGATGACTATTACTTTAGTGGTTTTCCTGCTTTGTGGAATTTGGTGGTTCTTTATTTTCACTTACTGGGCACTTCTGAATTAATGAATATAGCTGTAGTTTTATTTTTATCAGTTTTCACATTCATTCCAATAAAATATGTTCATCCAATGCGAGTTCTTAGTTTAAGAAAAACAACTTTAATGATGACATTTTTTTGGTGTCTAACCACCGTCTATTTATTGTTGGCTGTGGATTCTGTAAACGACATTAATCGATCATTGAATGTGGAGTACGTTATCTATTGTGCCTGGATTGTAATAAACCTGTATTTTCTATTCACTACTTTAAGGCGTTCTTTTCAGTCATAAATTTTTTGTAGGCATAAAGTGACAAAAGATATTTGCAAATGATTTGCCGTTTAAAGGAATTGGTCTGCCGTGCAATAACTTAGCACTCTCATAATACAAAACCTCTCCAGGCTTCAGATTTACTTCATGTTTTCTGTAAAAATGATCTTCTATGACTAAAGGCCAGTCTTCACTTACTTCTTGATCAATGTTTATTATTGCACTGATGATATGAGTCTCTTCCCTGTCTCTATGAGGTATCAATACCGCTCCTTTTTGATAAATTCTAATCCCATAAACAAAAGTTGGTTCCAAGGAAATCCCACTCCATTCTTCTAAAGGCCCTTTAAGCGTACTGTGAATTTTTTCTTTTAGATCAACTGGAAGTTCAATTAATTTACTGGCTTCATCCTTTGATTCTGGAATGTAAACAAAGTTACCATCAATCTGTTCTTTCTCATCTTGATTTCTATTGTCAGAATAAAAAGCAGAGATTTCTGTGAACAAAGGCTTATCAAACTCTGTTTTTGTAAAACCTTCTTTAGTGTAACTCTTTTTCTTTATTACATTACTACTAGAATAAATTTCGTTATTATTTCTTTCCCTAAACCACTTTGTAATTACAGCCTTATTTCCTTTAATAACAGGATGCGCTCGATGCATAGTATTCGGGTTGACTAGTCCATCTTTAGTCAGATTATTCCATGCAACAGCAGAACCTTCTTTGGGATTAAAGGTGTGTTTGAGGTTAATAAATTCAGTTTCACCTCCTTCTTCAACATCATTTAAGTAAACCATGAAAGTGTAGGTTCTCTGTCCTCTGTCTCCTCCAAATTCTTGCATTTGATCTTCTTCAAAGAAATCAGTGTGGGCTTTAAACTCTTCTCCTATTTCGTAGAATTGACCTTGAATAACTTCAGAAAATTTTTGATCTATTCCTAAAAAATTACAGATTCTTCTGTCTATGTCCTTAAGAAGTTTGTTATCGAGATTACCTAAGTCACAAGTTTTACTTGTTCTGTAACTTTGATCATCCTCTTTATGATTAGAGGCTATGGTCGAGGGTCTAAGACGTGTTTTTATAAGCTTGGTTACTTCTTTAGATTCTTCATGGTTAAGAAAGTTCTCAATTGAATAAATTTCAGCTTTATTAGTGTTTATTTTATAGCTTCCATCTGCAGGTAAATTAATTGCATCTAATTCAAGATCGGCTTCTTCCATCAATTGGTTTTTGACTAACTTATATCTTTGGTAGAGTAATTTTAGTCTCTTAAAAATTGAATCCTTTTTTTCCAGGGGAGAGGGATTGATAAAACCAGGTTTTGTTTGAACGTTTATAGGATTGGCTAGATATTTTTTGACATCTTCAGGATTAAAACCTTCGTTTAAGAGTATTTCCTCTATTTCACCAAGGTCACAACCTCTTTCGATATTTATATTTATCCAGTCTTGCCAGTCTTGGGAGATTTTTTTCTTCATTTTTAGAAACAGGTTTTCTATTTAGTTAGATTATTACTTTTAGACAGATTTGTCATAATGAAAGTTGTTAAAGACATGTATAATGCCATTCGCTGAAACGCGGGTATCGTATATTGGTATTACCTCAGCCTTCCAAGCTGATGAGGCCGGTTCGATTCCGGCTACCCGCTCCAGCTCTGATTATCTTATCCCATTATTTGACGCCAAGTCGCTACATCTTGAATCTTTAGATACATGTTATTTTCTTTTGTTTTTCCCATTGTCTGGAACTCTTCAGGGCTGTAATGATGACCAGGATACAAAATGGTTTCATCAGGTAGGTCGGCTAATTTCTTAAGACTGTGGTACATGTCATCTGAGTTGGATCCGGGCAAGTCCACACGTCCGCACCCTTGAATAAACAGAGTGTCTCCAGAAATTAAGTTCTCATTAATTTTAAAGCATTGAGAGCCAGGAGTGTGGCCCGGTGTATGAAGGAATTCTATATCATTTAAACCTAGAGTCAGATGATCGCCTGATTCAACTATATTAATATCACTGTCCGATATGCCTGTTACCTTCTTTACGCCATCAGCTTCATGTTTATTTACAAATATCTTAACTGGATTTTTTTCTAATACGTCAGCTATCCCTTCAATGGAGTGACCCCCCATGCCTCCTCCAATATGATCGGGGTGGTAATGAGTGACTAGGATGGATGAAAGCTTTAAGTCTTGTTGTTCTATAAAATTAAGTAAAAAGTCTATGTCCCAAGCAGGATCTACCAAGGCAACTTCTCTGGTTGATTTTGATCCGATCATGTACACAAAATTTTCCATTGGACCCAAAGGTATTTGCTCTAAAAAAAGATCTTCATTATTCATAGGATTTTAGATAATTATATTTTAAAAATTTAACCTTAAACAAAGTGGTTTTATTCTTAGTTTTTGTTTATTGTTAATAGAAGAATATATGAATATAGGTAAAACATTAACAATTATTTTGTGGTCGGGTTTAGGTATTAACTTCTGTCTAACTTTATCTGCAATGACTTCATTTGGCGGATTTATTTTTTTAAATAATCTTGCACTTATTTTAATAACAGTGCACCTAGTGGAATGTTGTGTTTTTTATAAACGTATTTCCTTAGCAGAAAAGAATCCTATAAAAGGATTAGTTCTGACTCTTGTGTTTGGTGTGTTGTACATAAAGGATTTAAAAACTGAAAAATGAAAGACGTTGAATTTAAGTTTATAGAGAGTAATGGAATTAAAATTAGATTGGCCATGATGGGTGAAGGTCCTTTGGTTGTTTTCTGTCACGGTTGGCCTGAGAGTTGGTACAGTTACAGATATCAATTACCGGTTATTGCTGCAGCAGGTTATAAGGCCGTTGCTTATGACGTAAGAGGTTATGGAGAATCTGACAAACCTCATGAGATAGAAGCTTACACAATGAAAAATATGACTGATGATGTCATTGGGATAGTCGATGCTCTGGGATACGATACGGCAATTACCATAGGTCATGACTGGGGAGGTCCCATTGCACTTAACACCGCTGCTTTAAATGAAGATAGGATAACAGCAACAGGAACTATGTCTGTTCCATTTACTGGACGAAGCCCAATGCCACCATTAGATTTATGGAAAGAGATTTTCAAAGATAATTTCTTCTATCAATTGTATTTTCAAGAAGAAGGCAAAGCTGAGAAAGAGTTTGAATCTAATCTTTTAAGAGCCCTTTATACAACGTACACAAACAGCGATGGAAGAGGCATGAAATTTAATTTTGAAAAAGGACAAAGTGGCCTGGTACCTAAAAAGGACAAACATTCAACTTTCCTTGATGGTCAAGAAGTCTTTGACGACTTTCCTCAATGGTTTAAGCAAGAAGATTTAGATTATTTTGTTAGCCAATTTGAAATAAGCGGATTAAGAGGGCCTTTTAATAGGTACAGGGCGCAAAATATTGACTGGCACGAACTTCCGGAATTAGAAGATGCTGTTCTTCAACAGCCAGCCTTTTTTATTACAGGCACATTGGATCCGGTTAATTTCTTTATACCGTCATCCGAACCTTTAATCGACAGGATAGGAAAAAATTATAAGAATCTTCTTTTTGCTGAAGAACTAGAAGGCATAGGACATTGGACTCAACAAGAAGCTCCTGAAGAAGTTAACTCAGCTCTTCTAAGGTTTCTAAAAGAAGTCTCTTAGTTTGCTCTGTTTAACCCTGAATCAATAATCCAAAGAATTAAGCTGCGGTGAACTTTTGTACCAGGATATCTAGAGTTCTTCTTCATCATCTTTTCAATTTTTCTTAAAGAATCATAAGCAGCTGCAGTGGTTATTTCATCGTAATAATCAGCTGCTAGTATGCTTATTAATCTTCTGACGTAGGTAGTTTGAAGATTTTTTCTAGTGTAACTAACTTCGAGGTTTAGATCTTCTTGAAAAATAGAAAGAGTTAAGTCATTAAAAAATTCATATATTTCATAGTCATTACCGTAAAGAGAACTGTCGGTAATACGATACGTTACCCAGGGACTTAAGAGTTGATCAAAGATTTTACTTTGTATGTTAAGTATGGCTTTGTGAACTTGTGGATCTTCGTGCTCTCCGTAGAGATCAAAACCTCTTCTTTCTATTTGTAAAAGATTTAGCAATTCACTATTAATTGGAAATGCATTTACTGAGAAAGCGTGATCAGCAAGAACTTTCATTGCTTGCTTTTGTTTCAACAAAGGAACGGGCTGATAGGGCAATTGATTATTGTCTTGAAGGGGTGTCGATCTATTAACGTACACACCACCTATGTACCTAGAGACAGTATCTAAAGATCTTCCAGTTTCCCTTAAGAGAATCTTGTATGCATTTCTATACTCTTCCCAAGAACTTGCCTTACCAGATAGCGTTGAAGGAAGATTAAAAATGGTGTCGTTAACCAGCTCGATACGCTGTTCGGCATAAATTATAGGTTCACTTGATAGATCGTTAATCATTGCCCTTGGGTCTATTCCTTTTCCAGGAGATCGCATGTCTTCAGAATCATTCGCAAACATATGTTTATGGAGATTTGATTTACTCAATAAAGATTTTCTTTGCTGTGTTGTTAATTGAGGTTTATAGCCAAATTCAATAGCCCATAAATCATAAGGACCAGTTCTTGTATCGTAGTAATCTCCTTGCTTTACTCCTAGAGGTGCAAGATTTACTGCTGGGTATTCCATAACAGACCCTGTTAGGCCTACTTTCTGCGTTAGTTCTTTGTTATGAACTTCTTTAGAGTCATGCAAGAAGCTTGCTTTGAAGTTATGGTTTAACCCAAGTGTGTGACCAACTTCATGGAGGGTTAATCTAATAATGCTTTGTTTTAGAATCTCAGGGTCTTCTTTGTCTGACGAAGTTAGATAGCTCATCATATTGCCTTCTTGCATCAGATTACCAATCGAACAGTCTAAGGAGCCATGTGAGTCATTAAAGATATCGTTAATGGTCAGACGGTTAGTTGCGTAGACCCATTCGAGCATGATATCTGCACCTATGATTTCGCCTGTTCTCGGATTAACAAAGCTAGGACCGTAACCTCCAAAAGGAGCATTAGGAGAAGATGTCCATCTTAAAACGTTATATCGTATATCTCCAGCATCCCAAGTGGCATCGTCAGGCTGTATCTTAACTTCAATTGCGTTTTTTATACCTGCTTTTAAAAAAGCTTCATTCCAAGCTAATAGACCCTCAGTAATGTAATCCCTGAATTTAATAGGAGTTGTATTTTCGAGCCAGAAAGTAATAGGTTTTACGGGTTCAGATATTTCCAGGTCTGGATTCTTCTTTTGTAAGTCCCATTTATGTATTAAGTCCAGATAAGGCGTTGCATCATCGGTTGAAAGGTCAGTTATCTTTTCAGAGAAATATCCAATGGATTGGTCTGCTATTCTTGGCTCAAAATTATTCTTTGGCATTCCTATGAAGCTGTAGCGCATTTTTATACTAATATTTCTTGGGTCTGCGGCATCTTCTTCTTCATAATTAAAAGAGGGCGCGCTTTCTATGACAAGTTCAACTTCAATATCTGTATTTTCAGGATAATTTATAACCCTTTCTATTTTTGACTTTGATTGACTTATTTGGCCCCATCTAAATGATTGCTCATCTTGAAAAGGTCTTGGAATAGGTTTTATGGGAGTTAGTTCTTCGGATAAGAATAATGCAGTTACGTTTACTAAATAACGGGTTTCTTCCTTATTGCTGGCCTTAATAGGCAATGAAGTCAAAACAGAGTCTGATATATTGGCTCCTGATGATTTAGAAATAGCGGTATTTTTATTTAATGTAAAAGAGGTGTTAATTCTAGACAACCTCAAAGTGTCGAAATGCTTTTCTATTTTAAAAATACCATTATCTAAATAACTTCCTCTGTTTCTTCTAGACGCTACAACGCCATCAACAACATGAGCAAAATAGATAAACTCTTCGTTTAATTGTTCTTCATTAATCACTAGATAAATAGAACTCGTTTCAGGGTCCTGATAGGTTTCAAAAAATCCTTCAAACTTAGTAAAATTTTCTATAAGATCTTTTATGTATTCTTTTTCTTCTTCTTTATCCACTTCCTTGCCTGCATCCATATCTTTTTCAGAGGCATAAATGCCTGCTGATAATGCAGTTAAGGTGATAACAACTAACGCTAGATTCTTTTTTATTGATTTCATATTAAAATTATTAAGTGATCAAAAATTGCGCAAAGAGATTAGACTAATTTACTTACCGTGTCATTATTATTAGCTTTTTTTTGAGTAGAGCAAAAAATTTTGTAATATGTACCTTATGAATGGAGATTTAACTTAATGTATGACTTGGTAATTAGAAATGGAACTATATATGACGGCAAAGGTGATAAACCATACTTTGCTGACTTAGCTGTTACAGGCAAAACAATTGCAAAAATAGGGGTCATAGAAGAAGCCGGCATTAAGGAGATCGATGCCAAAGGAAAAATTGTTACACCAGGCTTTGTCGATATTCACACCCACTATGATGGTCAAGTTACATGGGACCCTTACTTGAGGCCTTCAACTTATCATGGCGTTACAACCGTCGTCATGGGAAATTGCGGTGTAGGCTTCTCCCCCTGTAAACCGGAAAAAAGAGATTGGTTAATTAGCTTAATGGAAGGTGTAGAGGACATACCAGGGACGGCGCTACATGAAGGAATAGACTGGGAATGGGAAACTTTTCCTGAATATTTAGACACTTTGGAGAAAAAGCCTTTGGCCATTGACGTAGGCACACAAATTCCTCATGGAGCAGTAAGAGCTTTTGTCATGGGCGAAAGAGGAATAACGCAAGAAAAGGCTTCTGAAGAAGAAATTTCTCAAATGGCAGAAATAGTTAAAGAAGCCATTAAGGTCGGAGCATTTGGTTTTAGCACTTCAAGAACAGAAAAACACAGAGATTCATCAGGCTCTTTAACCCCTAGTATCACTGCGCATAAGGATGAGTTGGTAGAAATTGCAAAAGCGGTTGGCGAACTTGATAAAGGAGTCTTGCAAGGAATATCAGATTTTTATGATTTTCAATCTGAATTTGATATTTTTAAAGAAATGTCTTCGGCCTCTGGGAGACCAATTTCAATAACGGTTGAACAACAAGATGCAAGACCGGAGTGGTGGTTGCAGTTATTGGACGGAATACAAGATGCTCAAGACCAAGGAATCCAGATGTACGGTCAAGTGCCACCGAGAGCAACCGGAATTTTAATGGGTCTAACGGCTTCATTAAATCCGTTTACTCTTTATCCTTCATTTTTTGAAATCTCTGCTCTGGCTTTAGAGCAGAAAGTAGAGATCATGAAAGACCCTGAATTTAAAAAAAAGATCCTTTCAGAAAAGCCAGTTTCTATCGGCAACCCCTTATTGGATGAAATCATTACTTCTTTTAATAAAATGTTTCGTCTAGGAGAGCCTGCAAATTATGAACCGCATCCGGATTCATCAGTGCTATCAGAATCCAAGAAATTAAGTCTTTCACCTCAGGAAATTGTCTATGATATGTTGCTAGAGAAAGACGGAAAGGCACTCATTTATCATCCTTTATTTAATTATGAGTTTGGTAATTTAGATCACGTTGAAACTATGCTAAAACATCCTTATACGATTTTTGGTTTAGGCGATGCTGGAGCACATTGTGGTGCTATAAGTGATGCAAGTTTTCCTACTACCTTAATTCAACATTGGGGCAGAGACAGAGACAGAGGAGAAAAGTTTCCTTTGGAGGCTCTTATTAAAATGCAAACGTTTGAAACTTCTCGTCTACTTGGTATAAAGGATAGAGGGCTTTTGATGGAAGGTTTAAAGGCAGATATAAACGTAATTGATTTTGATAATCTTACAATCCACGAACCTGAAATTGTAAATGATCTGCCGGCAGGGGGAAGAAGGTTGGTACAGAAGGCTTCAGGTTATAGTTATACGATTGTATCTGGACAAGTGGCATTTAAAGACGGTGAAGCCACAGGAGAGTTAAACGGTCAGTTGATTCGGAGTTCCTAATGGCAGCATCTCATACTTTAGATTTACATGGTCTAAGGCATCATGAGGTTGATGTGAAGATAGAAAATTTTATTTTTATGAATCAAGAAGAGTTTCCTTTGACTATAATATGTGGAAACAGCGATAAAATGATTTCTTTAGCCTCTAAAACTCTAAATAAACACGAATGTAAATTTGATGAAGGAACTGGATATGATTACGGAAAAATCGTTATATACAGGCTATAAGTCTTAATCTATGGATTTAAAAAAACTCGGACCTGTAGGGGCACAAGTAGATGGAATTGAGTTGCATTCCGTTCTTGAAGATCCCGAAACTTTATCGGACCTAAAAAAAGCCTTTATTGAAAACTCAGTCTTGGTCTTTAAGAATCAAAATTTAAATCCGTCTGATTTACTCAAAGTTGCTGAGATAATAGGGCAGCCACTTAAGCATCCAATATTCCCTGGTTTACCTGATTTCCCTGAAATCATAAAGATAGAAAATTTAGGAGAGATATATCACACCAATGCTCATTGGCATTCAGATGTGACCTTCGAGGACAAACCCCCCGATGCTACTTTTCTGTATTCTCTAGAAGTTCCAGATATCGGTGGTGATACTCTATTCTCTAATCAATTCTTAGCTCACGAATCTTTGCCTGAAGACTTGAAATCTCTGTTATCAGATAAAAAAGCCATTCATTCCAATGCGAGTATTTTAAGCTTAATAGGAGCTGATATTTCCAATGCTAAAAGAGTGCTTCATCCAATTTTTAGAACTCACCCTGATAACGGAAGAAAAGCTTTGTTTGTAACGCAGGCATTTGTTGAAAATATTGAAGGCTTAGATGAGAAAAATTCTGAAGATACATTGGCGATTCTATATAGTGCTGCCTGCAAAGAAGAATTTATTTATAGACATAAATGGTCTAAAGGGGATCTTTTAATCTGGGATAATAGGAGTGTTCAGCATTTTGCAGAGCATGGATACGGTGACAAAGTAAGAACCATGCACAGAATAACAACATCAGGGAGTAAGCCGTTTTGAGAAATGACATCATCATCAAGAATTGCCAAATTGTAAACGAAGGAAATGTTCAAGAAAGCGATGTTCTTATAAGAGAAGGACGAATAGAAAAAATAGCCTCTAGTATTGTTTCGGAAGGAAAGACTATAGATGCTTCCGGACTGCACCTGTTTCCAGGTGTAATTGATGACCAAGTTCATTTTCGCGAACCTGGTTTAACAGACAGAGGAAATATTAAATCAGAATCTCTTGCGGCAATTGCAGGAGGAACAACTAGTTTCATGGATATGCCAAATGTTCTTCCACCCACTCTAACAAATGATCTTTGGCGACAAAAAATTGAAATAGCATCTAAAAATGCCTCTGCTAATTATTCTTTTTACATGGGTTCTAGTAATGAAAATATCGAAGAGATTAGGTCGATAAATGCCTTAGAAGTCTGCGGAGTTAAAGTCTTCATGGGAGCCTCAACAGGTAATCTTCTCGTGGATAATGAAGAAAGTCTTAATTTAATATTTAGGGATTCGCCTGTACCAATTGCCACCCACTGCGAAGACACACCGATGATTAAGGAAGCAGAAGAAAAATTCATTGCTAAATTTGGTGAAGAAATACCCATGGAGGCCCACGCTGAAATTAGATCAAGAGAAGCTTGCTTAAAATCTTC
>Ga0115000_10004939_pt1 | contig 10788 bp, 6 predicted proteins | sample ArcticOcean_MG_C_6_FD_89690 | JGI IMG/M metagenome (GOLD analysis project Ga0115000, IMG submission 89690) | Marine microbial communities from western Arctic Ocean - ArcticOcean_MG_CB8_128 | ecosystem: Environmental > Aquatic > Marine > Oceanic | place: Arctic Ocean: Canada Basin | collected... | reverse complement strand
ATGGAAATGAACGAGTATTTGAAAGAAGCGAGGAAGAATTTTGACTTGGCCGATCCGAACGTGGTGGAGAAAACGGCCGAGGAAAAAGAGGAGTGATGTGTTCACATCATCATCATCATCATCTGTAGATAGAAAGAGACATCATTCGTTTTAGATTTTTGTTTTGTACAACTGTGTATCATCATCGTCATCACAAAGTTTTCGAGTACGAGAAGGAATAATAATATAATTATAATATGGCATGGCTCCCCCTTCTTTGTTCTCCATAAATTTTCCTCATGCACAAAACATCCTCCAAAAAAAAAATGCCGGGGGGGGTAAGAGAAGATGTCCTTTTGACATCATCAGCATCATCATCATCATCAACATCAACATCGCCCGATGATGAGAAGGAAGATTCTGGTACCACGGAAGAAGGCGAAATGACTGCTGCCACGAACCACGCGAAGATGCGAGAACCAGCAGAGGAGGAAAAACAAGGAGAACATAATGAAGAAGAAGAGAAAGTCATGTCAGTAAAAGTCGCGGTGATGGTCCGACCAATGCTTGAGGAAGAACTCGTGGACGGTAACGACATTGCGATATTCGCGGACGAAGAGAAGCAAAGCATATCCTGCGCAACATCCTACCACACGTTCACGTACGACCACGTGTATAGCGGAGAAGATAAGAAGTCTGAAAAGAAATTATACGATAATTGCGTTGAACCGCTTGTTTCTGGTTTACTTAACGGTTTGAACGGTACGGTATTGGCGTATGGGCAAACCGGAAGCGGGAAGACGTATACGATGGGAACGAGCGCGGGGGCTACGTTTGGGGTCGTGCCCAGAGTCGTTAGAGCCTTGTTCGAGGAGAAGGATAAAATTACAGAGAGTGGAAGTACAGATACGATTTCCATTCGGGTTGGCTTCGTAGAGATTCATAAGGAAGAGATTCGGGATTTACTCTCCTCTTCGTCGGCGGCCGCAAAGAAACTGGTACAAACTGTCATCACGTTACGTGAGAATGCCAATGGAGGGATATGCTTAAATGGAGCGAGCGAAATTGAGGTGAAAGATGAAAGCGAAATGGCTGAGTTGCTTTCGTCAGGAGCGAAAACGCGAGCGACTGGTTCGACGAACATGAACAAGACGTCGAGCCGAAGTCACGCAATTTTCACAATCTATCTCGAACGAAGGAGCACATCACCGGAGTCGTCGAGCGAAGTCACGTTGGCAAAGTTGCACTTGGTCGATCTTGCTGGGTCTGAAAGGCAAAAGCGAACGAAAGCAGAAGGAAAGAGGTTACAAGAGGGTATCGATATTAATAAAGGACTATTAGCGCTCGGAAACGTGATTTCGGCTTTGGGCGATGACACGCGTCGAGCCGCGAATGGACACGTCCCATACCGAGACTCGAAGTTAACGCGCGTGTTGCAAGACTCATTGGGAGGAAATTCGCAAACTGTCTTTATTGCTTGCGCGTCTCCAGCAGATTCAAATGCTGAAGAAACACTCAATACTTTGAAATACGCGAACCGTGCTCGCAATATTAAAAATATGGTGCGTGAGAATAAAGAAGAAGTGTCGACAGCTGAACTTTCCCGGTGTAAAGCACAACTTGCAGCGATGCGGTCGCAAGTTATCGCGTTAACGCAAGCTTTGAATAAAGCAAAAGGTGGCGATGGCGAAGTAAAAGAGGACGAAGTAGTTGTAGTTTCTGATGAACTTTCTGGGAAACTCGCCGCGTCGGAACGAGAAGTTCGAAGGTTAAAAGCAGAACTCGCCTTTGCCGAAGAAGCTCAGCAGGAAGCATCGGAGAAAGAGTTACTGGCAATTACTGAAAGAGATGCCCTGAGAGTGGCTTTGGAGAAAGCTGGAGGTATCGATCCAACGACAGCAGGTTGTATAAGCAAAGAAGCCGAGGACGACGATACTGGAATTTTCCGTGGGTACAACGCGACCATTCAAGCACTGCGAGCGGAAGTGAAGATTTTGAGACGACAGGTAAAACGCAATTTAGAGAGCGAGGATGTTGAATACAAAACACAATGCATCTCAGAGCGCGTCGACGAGGAGGGAGAGGAGGAGGAGGAGGAGGACATCGACAACGACTACGACGAGGAAGAGCAAAATCAAAACGAGCTTGACTCTGTTGAAAAGACTTTGCGGATGAAAGAGAAGCGGATGTTAGAACTCGCAAAGAAAGCTGGAACAAACAGCAGCGCGGACGTGTTGCGAAAGCGTTACGAAGAGTTAGTAGAAGAAGTTGAAAATGAAAGAAAGTTGCTTGTGGAGGAGCGAGAGCGCGTTCATCAAGCGGTTCTGAAAGCGAAATCTACCGGTGGTCAAGTGTTGCAAAAAAGAGTCGAGAAAGAGCAAGGTGGGAAGTTAAAAGAATTGGAGATGAAGCTTCAAGGATTACAAAAGCAGTTGAAGTCGCATAAAGAGACGCTTCGGGCGAAAGAGCAATCTGATATGATGCAAAAGCAGCTGAAAAACGATATTTTGCACCTGAAACGGTCTCGCGTCGAGTTGGTTCGAAAGATGGAAGAAAAGACAAAGGAGCGCATAGCAAAACAGCGAGAGACTGAAAAAGCGCTGATGCAGGCAAAGAAAGAAGGGTTGAAAATGCAGCGCGAAGCTCAAAAGTTCAAGAACCAGTCCGAGAAGCAGTCGTTGGTGTTGAAAAGACGAACGGAAGAAGCGCAGGCTGTGAAGAAAAGATTAAACGACCTTCAGATGAAAGGAAGAATACAATCACACACGGCATCCAGTTTAGCTAACGTCCGATCTCCGATACGGAAGAACAACACGAATGCTCTTGCAAATGATTCAGTCAAATCTGCGTCATTGAGCACTCGTCGCAAATGGGTCGATGCGGAAATTAAAACCGCTGCTACCCGACTAGCAATGCGTGAGAAACTTGACGAACTCTACGCACTTCGAGCGAAGGGAGACACGACTGTATCGAACAAATTAATCGCTGAAATCAACGAAAAAGTCACGCGAGCGGATGAAATAGAAGACAAAAATGGCGGTGTAGCACGGCGTTGGGCTGGCGTTAGAGCTCTCGGTGAAGCTCGGCAGCTGCTCCAGCTTGTTTTCAACGCCGCTGTCAAGGCGGAGAAAAAATCTCTGAAAATCGAGGATGTTTCTGCAAATGAAACGCATAGCTCTCTGGACACACATGTTAATGGTAAAACAAAAGAAGATTCTAGAAGAGGAGGAGGAGAAGAAGAAGAAGTGATGATTGACGAGGAGTTGTATAAAGATGTCCCAGCATTGGAAGACACTACTCCTCAACGTCGCAAAATTGTGAACACGGAAAAATCTCCTGCATCTCAACAGTATATTTCTTCCGCCGAAGATAGCGACGGTGAAGAGGAAATAGAATCGACTGAAAATGACGATCCAGACTATACGCCCGAAACGCCTGAGAGGACATTATTGAAGGAAAATAGCATCGGTTTCGCGACGCCTTTGAATTACGTCTTTCGGAAAGCTGCGACTTTTTTTGGTCGTGGAGCAGATGCGAGAGAGCCGCTTCAAGAGAATAATAACATATAGATGCAGAAACATTACCCGTACGTTAGAAATCATTAAGAATACTGTTCGTTGGTTATTGAATAAGAGTATTCGATATAGAAAAACTACTTCTGTGCTTCTTCTTTTTCTTTTTCTTCTCCACCCAAAGCTGATTTTTCAGGCGCTTCTTCATCTGTGTGTTTCTTCTTTTTCTTCCGGTTGCGCTTCTTTTTCTTTTTCTTCTTTTCTCCATCAGGGGCACCTAACCCCTCAGTAAAGAGAGCTCTTTTAGCATCTATTTCCTCCTCGTGCGTTGGAAATTTTTCCAACACAGAGAGAGCTCGCTTCATTCGTTCGATGACTGCATTCGCCCCGTCTCTTACTCTGTCGCGATGCTTTGCCTCCATCTTCTCCAGATATTTTAGAAACAAATCATAGACTTCATCCTTCATTAAAGGGTCAAACGATGCATTCCTCACGCACCATTCGTGTTCCTGATTTGAAAACGTCCAGTTTTTGTCCTCCTTTAACTTTTCATTCAAGTATTCTCTCGCCCCGTGGTTACCTTGTTTCATGTTGGTCTCTATCGCCTTTGGGTACGAACATCGGAAGCATTTATCTTTTTGCTTCCGATAGTTGTGCGCCCCGCATTTTCTGCACGTCCAGTCACCAAAAGACCACTTTGCTGTACCGTTCACTGCTGTTTCTGTCGAAGGAATAATCTTAGCTTTCTTAGCTACGTTGCCGTCCTGGCCAGCTTCCTTGGTGGCTAGCGCTTCGCGTTCTCTTTTTCGCGCTTTCTTGGACTTCTTCTTTTTCTTCTTCTCTAGTCCCCTCTCAATCTGTTCTTGCGTTTGCTGCCTTTTCACCTTCTTCTTGCTGTGATGATGTTCGTGTTGTTGCTGTTGCTGTTGTTGTCGAGACTGTTGAATTTCATCGAGCTTCCTTTTCTCCTTTGCGGCGATTTCGCCCATAGTCGGCGTTGGCGTCACCGTTTTCTCTTTCGAAGAAGCATCCTTTCCTTTCTTGGAGGACTGCTTTTCATTCGTCGCCGGCAGTGGCTTCTTCGCATCTGCATTTTTCTTTTTCTCGTCCTTCGATGATGGAGTTTTAGCATCACTGTCGCTCTTCTTCTTCTTGTTCTTTTCCTCCGCTTCTTTTGTCTTCCCGTCCTCAACTTTATTCGATATTGCAGCGTCAGCCTTTTTCTTCGTCGGTGCTTTCCGCTTCGAAACCGGAGTTAAGGGTAATTCGGCTAAATCCTTATCCCCACCTCCGTTCAATCGAGAAGAGCGGCGCGTACCAACCTGTCGCGTGTGTTTGTGTGTGCGTATTCAAGAAGAGCAAATTTGTCAGTTTCCGGCGGCGGCGGCTTTTGTGGATGATGATGAGAAAAAAACTCGCGCGCTGACTGAGTGCACGATCAATACTAACAGCGAATAATGGCTCCAAGAATAGTAAGAAGAAGAAAAAGAAGAGTACTATGAGATAGGAAATTTGTACTCACCATGATGACGATGTTAATTTGACGACGACAGCGTTTGATCTTTTGGGGGAAAAGGTTGTGTGGAACAAACGAGAAAGTAGTTTGGAGTTGTTTGCTTGTTTTTCATCAAAAAGCAAAAAAGAGAGAGAAAGAGCATCAATTTCCCCACTCTCCACACACTTTTCGCGCGATCGATGATGATTTATAGCGAGAGAACGAGACGAACGACAAGGAGGACAACAACAGCTCTTCACCTGTCCTTTTCCTTTTTCGTGCTGCTGGTGCTGCTCTTGTTGTCGTCTTCATCTTTTCTGTTATTCTCCACAAACGCGTACGATGCGACCGCGAACGAACGTCTCATCGGTTGGCTCGGTGAAGTCAACACGCAAGAAGAAACGAACAGTTCAAAACCGTGGATCGAGGCTTTGAGTTGGGACCCGAGAGCGTTTTTATATCACAACTTTCTGAGCAAAGAAGAGGCGAAACATTTGGTGGATTTAGGCGAACCGAGAGTGACGCGGTCGACGGTCGTTGGTGGGCAAACCGGACGCGTTTCCGATATTCGAACGTCTTTTGGGACGTTCATACCGAAAAAGTACGACGAAGTTTTAGAGAAGATTGAAGACCGGTGCGCGGTGTTTAGTGGGATTCCCGTGGCACACCAAGAGCAAATGCAATTGCTGAGATACCGGGACGGGCAAAAGTATTCGGACCACACGGATGGTTTGATCTCTGAAAATGGCGGCAAGCGCATAGCGACTATTCTGATGTTTCTCCACGAACCGACGGAAGGCGGAGAGACGAGTTTTGTGCTTGGAAATCCGTTAGGGAAAGTGAAAGAGAGAATCGAGAGGACAAAAGATCAGTTTTCCGATTGCGGATACAGGGGTGGTAAAGGATTTGCGGTGAAACCAAAAGTCGGGGACGCTATTTTGTTTTTCAGTTTTAGCGAAGCCGGGATTACGGACAATAATTCCATGCACGCAAGTTGCCCGACGTTAGGGGGGACGAAGTGGACGGCGACAATGTGGATACACGAAAGACCTTTCGATACGGCGACGTGGAGGAAACCAGATTGTAAAGATCTTCACCAGGAATGCGCGAACTGGGCGAACCGAGGCGAGTGTAAAAAGAATCCAATTTACATGTTAGGTAACGAAGTCGTCGGTATTTGTTCGAGGTCGTGCTGCGCAAAGGTTGAAGAGAAAGACATGACGTACACGCAGACGTTATTTTGCAAACCTTGCAAAGAAGATAGTACGTGGCAAAGATAATAGAGCAAATAGCAAATAGTAGAGGGAATTCAGAGAATGTAGAATAGAATTGGCGCGTGACGTGTATCATCCTCGCCTGCGCGATTCACCTAACACTTGCTAAAAAAGCCTAAAAGTGGAGGTCTCTCTAAAACTCTCTTCTATATTATTTTTTCACTCGTTCAAACACTTACTCAAAGCTTCATAATGTCCCTGTCCGTGGAATAAAAGCATTAATTTCGTTTTAGAATCTTTCGTGGTTCCATAATCTTCGTTACCGTAGATACCAATCGAACGAAGTGGCTCCCCGGCCATGGCCATGTGCACCTCGATTGGGCGTTGCAAAACGTGCGTGGCGACTAAGATTTCTGGTTCACCTCCCCATGCTCCAGGATATCGCATGTTCGCGCAGTACTCCTCAAAATCACCTTCGACGATCCATTCTAATTCCTCTCTTCTTTTCATTAATTCATTAATCGTTTGTTCTCTCAATTTATCCGCCTCTAACACTTCTCGCTCTGCGCTCAATCGAGCGTTCTCATCTTCTATACCTTTACTCACAATTAACGAACGAAACAAACATCTACCATCACCGGCGATTTTGTGAATGTCGTAAAAATCGTTCGGATTACCGCCTTCTTTGAGAAGCGCGTGCGTGCGACACGGCATCGCGCGTCTTTTCTTTGTGCTCTGTCGATTCGATGATGAATATTGATGAGGTGAATACGCGTTCACAAAAGCAAAAGAAGGCATCATCATCAGCGCTCTGTTTTTGTTGTTGTTTCCATATCGCGACCAAGAGGAAGAGAAAGAGGAAGAGGAGGAAGAAGAGGAGGAGGTGGACGTCGACGAAGAGGATGTGAACACCACCGCGGTGAAAAAGACGGCTAAGGGAGACGCGTTCATCGTGGGAGATGGATAAATGGGTAGAGAGATATTTATTAGGGGAGAGAGTTGTGTGTTTGATTTTTAAGACTCTCGTTGAATGAAAAATTTAGGTTTGAAACCTCTCTCTCGCCTGTAAAATGTTTCTCTCTCTCTGACTTTACGTTCCTTTCAATCTCTTCTTGCTCGACTTGTGATGATGATGCTTTTTATCTTTCTTTTTATCCTTCTTCTTATCCTTATCGTCGTCGCCGTCTTTACTGCTCTTCTCTTTCCTCTTCGCGTCCCATGGGATGTCTTTCATCGAGTCTTTTTGTCTGTTCACGGAGAGGATTTTACCGTCGCCGCGAGCGCTCTTGGCGTCGATGGCGGCGGCCCACTCTCGGTCCGTACCAGCGATGGCGTAACGTTGAAGCTCGGTTTCCTGGAGTAGTTCTTGTTGCTTTTTACGAACTTCGTTGCTCACTTTATCCGCCCTGTTGTATGTGTGTGTGTGCGTATGAAATAATTTTTACGATTCGTTAGTTAGTACTCTCTCGCTCGCGAAACGAATAAGAAGAGAGAAAGCATAGAAATGAAATCAAACGGATCAGATCTGTTGAGCTTTATATTTAGCCACATGGTAACTCGACGACTTATAACCCCAAATACATGGTGGCGCCGCCAAGCGTATGTTTCAGATAAATCCCTTAAAGTTTAATCCATCACCTCCGTTTTGAAATCTCGATGCAGAACGCGAAACGCGAAACAAATAAATATAATAAAAAAAGAGACGTACCCTTCTTGCAAATCTTCATCGACACCAATAGCGTGCGGTGTTAAGTTTGGCATGACGTAGCTCGGAAGCGCTGCTTCTATTTCCTTGACTCGTCCCAATTTTAATGCCCCGTATATTCTCCGCATAGCTTTGTTAAACAGCGCCATCACTTGTTGTGGAGGCAAATCCAACTGTTTCGAGCTATCGTCCAACGTTCGTTGTTGTAACCCCATGCCTAACAATATCGCTGCTTGCGCGTACGATAGCGTCACTGGTATTCTCTTAGCAAAGTATGCTCGCGTTATCGGTGGAACAAGATCCGTAATGACGTGATGATCTACCAAGGAACTCGAGTATTTCTCCAAACGTCGTAAATCGTGCGGCGATAAAATTTCGTTATCGGTTCGAATAACCGCGTCTCTTCCTGCTCCGCTTTGCTTATCATTATCGTCGTATTGAACCTGCGGGTTTAACACGGATAGTGCCAAGGAAGGTGGAAGTTCTCGAAAAGGTGCTCCGAGCAATGAGCGGAATCGGACTCTGAAATCGTCTGAAAATGGTGCGAGCCAATCCCCTTCCGGAGCGTCGTCGTCGTTGTCGTCGTTCGCATTGCACACGCGAAGCATTACGCACGAGTGTTCCCCAGTTATATCCGACGGCACTTGACGCACGTAGACTGGTTCATACCCTGATTTTGACCAAAATCGATAGAGTTCAGAGGTCAAACCGAACGCCGTTCCGGTCCAGTGCACTCGCTCGCGTTCCCGTTCGGCTAGATTCACTAAAAGCGGCGGTAAATCTTCTCTCGGTTTTACGGTTTCGCTACTTAATCCACCGTTCATTTTGTTGTGCCCATTTTCTCTATCGTTTTTATCTTTATTTTTCTTACCAATATCCATATTTTCGCGCATATCGATGAGTTTTCCTTCGTAATATTCGTGTAGTAATTCGAGTGCTCTCGTGCCGTATCCTTGCCTCGGTAAATCTGGGTGGACCGCAATCCGAACTATTCTCGCTCCAGTTAAACCAGGAAATGCGTCGTCTTGAAATTGCCCAGAGATTGTCCAAGGAATCAAATCACCTGAAGGTGCGCTACCAGCTGCTAACGACGCTCTCGCCGACACTTTCGAGATGGCACCTTCGAGTGCAATTTGCAAGACGCACAAAATCTCCGGCAACGCGTTTGATTGCTCGGTGACAGGTGCTAATAACACGTACAATCTGTGTGCTGGTGCGTCCGACATCAACTGTAAATCGTCTGGTGTATTCTTATAATGCGATGAAACGTACAAAGCCATCATGCGTTTAAGGAACTGCTCCGAAGCTTTGTGCGCGGAGAACAAAGTATCCCTGGAGACTTCGTACAACTCGCACGCTGATGGCGGTGGGATTGTATTAATGAGCGGTGGTAAAGCATCAGCGGCGTCTAAACAGAGGAGTTGATTCAACCACGACTCGATTCGATCTCCCGGAGCGTATCTGCAAGGCTCCGAGAGTTGCACTTCTCGCAGCAACCGACCACTACCTCCTCCTTCTCCTTTATTGCTATTGTTGTTATTATGTCTGTTATTCTTTCCGTGCCTGCCTTGTTGCCCGGAAGAACTCGACGAAGCTTCCCGTCTTAAATTCCCAATTAACTTAATCGACAACGCTCTCCCAGTACCTTCGTAGCCATTAATCGTCGAGCACAAAAAGACTAAATACGGCCCCAATAATGCTTTCACCGTCGGTAAAGGAATCGCCGCAGCTTCATCAATCACCAACAACTCCGCCGTCGCCGCTCTTTCGTGGTGCTGAGGTAATATATACTGAATCGTCTGTCGATGGTTCCTCGTGACGTTAATTCGAACGATTGATTTCCCAAACGCCGGGTTTGACGATTCCACTAAATCGTAATCCAAATGTTCTTTATAGCCGAGCTTATCGAAACCTTTCAATACAAATTCGAAAAATGTCTTCAAGTTCTCCGGCGACGGCGAAGTGACGAAAATGTTCGAGTATCCCATGGCGACTGCGCCGGCAATGGCAATACCCATAGCGGCAGATTTCCCTCGACCTCTCGCCGCAGTCAACGCCACGGTCGAACGCAACGTTTTTTCGCTTGCGGCATCCAAAAATGTCACCACTGCTTTCGCTTGGTCTAATGTTCTACACTGCGAGACTAAAGGCCCAGCCGGCTCGGTTTCTTTCAAGGATTCTTTCAAATCCGTTAAATCCGCGTGTTCCTGCGCTGCTTGCTCGCTCTTCACCGGCGCGATCGATCTAATGTGCGAGGAAATCGGCAAAATATTTAACTCATCGTCCATAATTGCGCACGTTTGACACGCTCCCAAAGACAAAATGAACCGTTCGTTAAATCTCGGGACCACTTTATCGTGAGACTCGGTTCTAAATCTCGCGTGCACATCCATCGACATCGTGTACAATTGCGTCAAAGACTCTAAATTCGACAACAATAAAACGATAATCCCGCCTCCTTCGACGGTTTCAATCGTTCTCGCCAACAAGTTTGGCGTCAACGCTTCAAAATCTTGTAAAACTGCCATCCCGAACGTATTCCCGAGTACTTTTTGTGTCTCGTGGTAATAACAGTATCGAATCTGCGTACTCGAAACGAACAAGTTGAACGGATCTTCGTTCTCTTCGTCCATCGCCCCGCTGTTTTGCATCATTTTCACTTGTTTCTGTCGTTTTCTTTTGTTCGAACTCAAGTATAAATCTTTCTTGTAACACCACAACACGCTCGGTCGCGCTTTCACGACGGCTTTGGAAAGCATGTAATGAATGTTGACGATTTGTTCTCTCGCGTTGTCCCCGACGACGACGAATAAAGTTCGCTCGTTCAGTTTCACTCCATTTTCCACGAGCGTTCGAATTCGAGAGTCCACTTTCTTCCTCATT
>Ga0115000_10004938_pt1 | contig 10789 bp, 10 predicted proteins | sample ArcticOcean_MG_C_6_FD_89690 | JGI IMG/M metagenome (GOLD analysis project Ga0115000, IMG submission 89690) | Marine microbial communities from western Arctic Ocean - ArcticOcean_MG_CB8_128 | ecosystem: Environmental > Aquatic > Marine > Oceanic | place: Arctic Ocean: Canada Basin | collected... | reverse complement strand
TCAAATGTTATATCTTTCAGAATCGTAGTTTTTTTGTTTTTAAAAATAATTGACTTTTCATACCTAGAAAAAAAAACTTTTTCCAGGCTCAAGATATTTGTGTTTTTATTCATGTATACACATATATTTGTGGTTGTTTTTTTCTATATATTCTATTTTTGAATTATTACATGAATCAATCTTTTTACTACATCTATCAAGGTAAACACATGTTTCTTTTCTTGTTGAAAAATTAAAGGGGCTCCCTCCAATGAATTTAAGTTTTGATTTATTTTGGTAATCTTTTAAATCAGAAATTTTTAATAGATCTTTTGTGTAAGGATGTTTAGGATTAGACGATATGTCATTTTTATTACCATATTCCACAATTTTACCCCCATACATTATAGCTATATTATTTGCGACATATTTTGCTAAATTGATATTATGAGTAATCCAAATAATTGAGATTGAATATTTCTTACAGAGATGCATCAGAAGATCTACAATTATCCTTTGAATATTGCTGTCAAGAGATGTGGTCGGCTCATCAGCTATAATTATTTGAGGTTTGCAACATATTGCAATAGCAATTAAAACCCTTTGCTTCATTCCACCTGACAGTTGAAATGGATACATGTTATATATTTGCCTTGGAGATTTTAACCCAACATCACTTAAGATTTGGTATGTTAATTCTTTAGAGGATTTTCTACTTGCTATTTTATGTTTAACTATTGTTTCATTTATCTGATAACCGACTGATAACAGTGGGTTTAGATGAGAATGTGGATCTTGAAATATGTATGAGATATTTCTACCCCTAATATTTTCAAGTTCAGTATCATTTAGTTTTAGTAAATTATTATTTTTATAAATAATTTCGCCACTTAGTGAAGACTTTTCTTCTCTATGCAAATTTAATATTGATTTTGCCAGAGACGACTTCCCAGATCCACTTTCCCCAAGCACTGCCAAAATTTCTTCATTATGTATATCAATGGAAATACCATCTAATATATTTAGATTTTCATCATGAAGATGAAAATCTAGCGAAAGTTTTTTTATTTTTAGTATGACCTCACTTTCAGCATTCATAAAAAGTTGTAAGATCTTGTTTTGTTATATTGGCTAAGATTAACTTTAATTTTTCTATTATTTGTAGGATAACCTAAAGAAATCAAAATCTTTAAGCTTATTCCTTTTGATAGCCCAAGCAATGAATGAATACCTACAAAGTTAGATGATCCAACTGGTACTGAACCAATTCCAAGGGAACTAGCCGATAAAAGAATATTTTGAAGACTTGCACCTAATTCTAGATAGTGATAATAACTTTCTGATACGTCTATTTTATTTTGTTTTATCCCAAGAATAACAATAAGTTCTGGGATATCATCCATACCTGGGCAAAACCAGGATATTTGCTCAACAATCTCTTTATTCCTTATAAAATAGAATTCAATAAATTCGTTACCTTGGGATCGTGGTGCTTTTTTTGCGCAATCAAATAGTGTTTCTATAGTTTTGTTGCTTATTCTTTTTTTTAAATATTCTCTGCAACTCTGTCTTGAAAGAATATGTTTGATTGTTTCATTCATCAAAACCTCTTATATGTTTTGTGATAAATATTGACAAGTCATCTAAACATAATTTTAACTCCTTGGGTTTATTGAATAAATCTCTTGTTATAATGGGTTCAAGCTCAATAATTTTTTTTACAATAAGATTTATATTTTGGTCATCAGTATCTTTTAGAAGTCTGCACAAATACTTTGCTGCAGAGAATAACCTCATAGTGCTGTATTCTTTTGGTTCATCAATTATCAATCTTGAACTAGATATGAGATGAATAATTACATTGATAAGATCTTTTTCTTTGATACTATTGTTCATTATATTTTCACAAGACCTATTCTAAATCCATCTCCATCATCAGTACTTTCAGGGGGGACAGCATCTTCAAATTTTATTTTTAACCTTTTGTTTTCAACAAGAAAAGACCCGCCTTTCATAGCTCTTAGATAATTAATTTCGGTTTTTATATTATCTCTGTCATCTTCAACCGGTATCACATTTTTGTACTTACGTTTTTCTAAACTTGGCCCCCATTTTGTTCTCAACCATTCCCATGTATTACCGGATAGGTCAAATAAACCGCTTTCAGAAACTCCATCCATATAACATCCAACTGGACTTGTTTTTTTTATTTTTGATGTTTTAAAATTACAGAAATTTGTCGAAACTTTATTACCCCAAGGGTAAGAAATGTTTTTCCCTAATGTAGAAGCATATACCCATTCTTTTTCTGATAGAAGACATATTTGGTAATTACTATCAGCTAACAATTCTTTAAAGTTGTTTGATTGATTAAATGCTGATTGTGTAATAATTTTTGACTTAAATATTTTATTAATCCATTTAGAGTATGCTATCGCGTCAAACCACGACACCCATGCAACGGGGTGATTATGCTCATGTTTTGGGTATTGATAATCGCATTTATAATTTGAATTATTTAAGAAAGAATTAAATTGTGAGTTTGTTGTCTGGTAACTTGATACGTAAAAAATATATTTGCCGAGACTATTCTTCATATTGATTTTTACAAATCCATAATCTTTTTTTCTTGGAAGATAAAAACTATTAGGATCGAATCGTTGATCTTCTAAGTGATCAGCTTCTGAGAAATATTTTATTAAATTTTTATAATCTATTTTTTCCTTTTTCAAGTAATCCTTATATAATTTTAAGTCTTTATTATAGATATTCTTTATCTCATCCATTATTAACTCCATGAAAATTTTAAGTCTTTATTATAAATATTCTTTATTTCATACATTATTTCCACCTAATAAAATATCTCTTATATTCTCGCCAAATAAATTAAATGAAATTACAACATAACAAATTGCTATCCCTGGAAATGCAGACCACCACCATGAAGATAAAATTGTTGCTTGCCCTTCTGCAACTAAAAATCCCCATTCAGATGTTGGTGGTTGAGCTCCAATACCTAGGAAGCTCAGTCCTGATACAGCCAAAATTGCATAACCCATATCCAATGAACACTGTACAATTATTGGAGAGATACTATTGGGTAAGATATGTTTAAAAATTACTCGTAAGTTAGAGGCCCCCATTGCTTTTGATGACAAAATATACTCCTCATTCTTTAACGACTTAATACTCGTTCTTAGTAATTTTGCATATGATGGCCACATAGCAATGCCTACTGCAAAGATTGCTGAGTCTATTCCGGGCCCCATTGCTGCATTTATTGCTAAAGCAAGGATTAATGATGGAAATGACAAAAAAACATCTGTTATCCACATTAATATGTTGTCTATTATTCCTGAAAAATATCCTGAAATAGTTCCAACTATTAACCCAAAAAATAGTGCTATTAAAATTACTGAAAAAGCAATTTTAATAGTTGTTTTAGTACCAGCTATAATTCTATTGAAAACATCCCTTCCTGCTGCATCTGTTCCAAAATAGTTTTCTAAGTTTGGTGAATTGAATCTGTTTTTACTATCTAATTTATTAACGGAATTTGAATCTATGTTTAATGAGCAAATAAAAAAAATAAAAACTGAAGATATTAACAATAATGGTAATATTCGAAACTTTTTCATGTTAATCTTTTGTCAATATACTTGTGAATAATTTCTACTGAAAAATTGGTAAGCACAAAACATAAACTGATTACAAGAGTAACCCCCATAATTATTGGAAAATCTCTTTTGTAGATCGCATTATAGGCAAGAGATCCAAGACCTCCCCATGAAAATACACTTTCAACCAGTAAAGTCCCTCCTAGAATCCATCCTGTTTGCATTCCGAACAAACTAATTGGAACCATCATTGCGTTTTTCATTGCATGAACGAAAAGTATTCTGCTCTGATTCAATCCCTTAGCTTTTGCTGTAATAATGTAGTCTTTGTTTAAAACATTTAATATCGAATTTCTCATGATCCTTGCAGTAACAGCTAATTCCGGTAAAGACATTATAAATGCTGGTAGGATCAAATGATGAAGTGATATTGAAAGAAGGGCTAGATCCCACATAAGAAGGGAATCAATTATATATGATCCAGTTTGATATTGAGGTGGATTGACTCCTGCGGGTAACCTTCCACCATATGGAAAGATATCCCAAATATTGTAAAACAACAATTGAGATATTATTCCAACCCAAAAAATTGGCAACCCCATGCCAAGAATTGTGATTAGATTACTTAATTTATCAATTATTTGTCTGGGTTTGACTGCTGAGTAAACTCCTATTAATACTCCAAAAAAAATGTTTATAAACATTGCTGATACAACTAGCTCTATAGAAGCAGGTAAATAAAGAACTAACTCATCCCAGACATCTTTTTTTGTCCTTATCGATTTTCCAAGATCTAAATTTATAACTCTACCAAAATATCTATATACTTGGATATAAACTGGTAGATCCAAACCTAAATTTTCCCTTATCTCAATTATTCGTTCTTTAGATGCGGCAGGCCCTGCGGCAGACCTTGCAGGGTCACCTGGTATACTTTGGACAATAATAAACATTAGAATAATTATTCCAATGAGTACAGTTGTCAGATAAGTTAACTTTTTTAATATATATATTATAAAATTCAAAGTCCTTATCCTTGATATAAAAAAAGCGGATTCCTGTTGTGAAGGGAATCCGCTTTTTTAATTTAATTTGATAAAGTCATATTATACACATCTATAGCTTGATGATGTGCAGGGTTATATTCATAACCAAAAACTCTTTTATTAGTTACAATTACGAATGGTGTTTCTGAAACAAAAGCAGATGAGAATCCTTTAACTATTTCATGCTGTAGATTCTTATAAATTTCGCTTCTTTTGTTAATATTTTGTTCTATAATTCCAGAATCAAAAAGTTGGTCAACTTTATCACTACTCCAAAATGGAGCATTATCACCAAAAACTCCTTTATAATCACTGTGATAAAAAGTTCTCAAAGCAATATCTGTTTCTGCAGCAGCGGGCCATATGTAACCCAAATAAACATCGATATCACTATCTTTGTTCTTTTGCATTTCATCTTGTCCCATCCAATCAGTCCCTACGGGTTCTACTTTAATTCCTAGTAAACCCCAATTTTGCTGAATCATTTCTAGAGCTCGTTGTTTTTCTGCTTGACCTGATTCATAGGCTACCTTTAATGTAAATCCTCCATTTGGATAACCGGCCTCTTTAAGGTATTGTTTTGCTTTTTTCATATCAAAATCAACTAATGGCAGATTATCATTGAAAAACATTAATTGACTAGATAGTGGTCCTTTGGCTCTCTTACCAAATCCTTCAAGTGCCACGTTGAGGTGATATTCATAGTCTATAGCGTGTGCCAAAGCCTTCCTTATATTGATATTGTCCAAAGGTTTTCTAATCACCCTAAAATCAATAGTAAAGACCACCGCACTACTTGTGGAATGTATTTGGAGATTACTATTCTTTTTCAAGTCTTTTAATTCGCTTAGGACAGGTTCCATCATAATATCAAGGTCCCCTTTTTCGAGCATTAATCTTTGAGTCGCCGAATCCTTAATCCACAAAAAAGTGACTCCATTTATATTGTCTGTTCTCCACCCCTTCCAATAATCGTCATATTTTTTAAATTCAGCTCTTTGTTCCGCAAGGTGTAAAGAAAGCTTATAAGGCCCACTACCTAAATCATGATCATCTAGATATTTTTTTGCCCAGTCACCATCAACCTCATATTTTTTAGCGGTTTTTGAGTTTATAATCATTATTTGTGGCAGGCTATACAAAAAAGCTGCAGTTGGTCTTTTAAGCAAAATATCAAAAGTGTGATCATCAATAACATTAATACTCCTTACATCTTGAATTAAGTTGGCTACACCGTCTTTAATAGCCATAATTCTTTCAAAAGAATATTTAACATCTTGTGCTTTAAGTTTATTACCATCATGAAAGGTAACGTTTTTATTTAAAATGAATCTATACTTAGATCCTCCATCTAATTTTTTATAGCTCTTTGCTAAATGGGGAACTAATACCTTATTTGTTGGCTCAAACTTTAACAATGCATCATATGCAATAGCACAGATTCTTCCAATATCAGACCAATTACAATAAACAGGATCATAACTGAATGCATATTCACTATGAGCTATTTTAATTGAGTTTGAATTGGCACTTGCTGTCAAAGTGAGTGCCATACTTATAACAAAAGCACCTAATTTAATTTTTAAATTTTTCATATTTCTCCTTTATTTAATCCTATTTCATGAAATGGTAAATTAATTTATGTTTGATTTATTTATTGTGAAAGATAATTAATCCATAATACCTCCTTTAATTTATGTAAATATCTTCAAAACTAGCTAAGCCATACTGCTCATCAAACTTAATCCCATTTTTAAAAACCATTATTGGATCAAAGATAGTATTTAGGTTATTAAGAGGATTGTCTTCTAAAACAATAATGTCAGCTATATAATTTTCCTCAATTTTACCAAAAGTATTTGAAACACCACATAATTCAGCTGGAATCGTGGTTCCTGATTTTAATGTGTCCACTGTTGACATTCCTGCTATATTTAGATGCTTTAATTCTAAGTGTGTAAATTGGCTTAATGGTGGAGAATCACTTCCGCAAGCTATTTTTACACCTGCTTTATATGCTTTTTTGAAACCTTCTAAGTGAACTTCTTTAACACTTAATGCTTTATCAACCATAAATTGAGGCAGGCCACTTTCTAAAATTGTTTCCAAATCTTGAGTTTGGCATATTGTTGGAACATAAAATGCGTTTTTTTCTAACATTAAATCAACACATTCATCATCTAATAGTCCGTGTTCAATTGACCTTACGCCACATTTAAGAGCTTTTTTAATACCTTCAGTTCCCCAAGCATGCGCAGAAACAATCAGGCCTTTATTTGAAGATAGCTCTACAGCAGCATTTATTTCATCATCAGTTAGTTGTGAGTCCTGCATTCCTTCATTTTCAGTCATGATGCCTCCTGATACCATGATCTTTATAAGATCAGCTCCTTTTGCAATATTTTCTCTAACAGCTTTTCTCATTTCATAAGGTCCACTAATTTCGTAAGAACCCAATGTACCATGACCATGTCCTCCTGTAGCCGAAATAGCCCTCCTTGCAGTATATATATTTGGACCTAGAAACCCCTTCTTTTTAAAAATCTTTTTCCAAGCTAAACATACATCTCCATCTTCTCCTAAAATTCTTAAGCTTGTAATTCCTTTTTTTAAACCATCAATCGCATTTCTTCCTGCACGAATTGTATATTCAGGTAATGTTTCAGTTTCTAACAAATTATTCGGGTCAGGTATTAAATCACCTATATGAGTATGTACATCCCATAAACCCGGCATAATATATTTATTTTTTAAATCTATAGTAAATAAGTCGGTTCTATTATTTTTAATAGAATTTTCAATTTTTTCAATTTTACCATCTGAAATTATTAAAGATACTATTTCACATGATTCTGTTTCCAAATTCACTAAATTACAATTTTTTATAAGTGTATCCATATCATTTACATATTAATAATTTTATTGTCTTTAACGTGTGTTTCATTATCAAGAATTATTTTTGGTGACATAATTACAACATCTGAATGTAATTTTGCCTCCCCAACTGTTCCTTTAAATCCTGGATCCTGATCGCCAAATCCAAATGTGACGGCGCCAACTACATGTTCACATTCATGCATATTGTTACTTTTTTTTGCGGCAGGATTAAGCCCTAGAGTGAAGTGACATAAATGAAAAACTTTTTCATCATTTGCACTTTCTAAATTTTTTAAAAAAAGGTTAGCATCCTTACCCCCATCAATATCTGTTATTACTCCATTTTTTAGATTTAAAGTTATTAATTCATCTACAATTCCATTTCCTGGGTCAATACATCCATCTACTACTATTTTTCCATTAATAGTTTTTTCTATGGGTGCTATGTTTACGTCTACTCCAGGGAAAAAATCTGCCTCACCAGGTTTGTCAGAAATCCCATCACCAATATCCACAGGCCTTCCTTCGAGACTAAAAGAGATATTGGTTCCATTATCGCAGCTTACATTACACAATTTAGTTTTTTTCCATATTTCACTAATTTTCTTTGATTGCTTTAGCATTTTTCCATAATCGACATTCAATAAACCTTCTATTGCAAATTCTTCCATCCCTCTTAACATTGTAGAACTGACTCTTGCACCTTTTTCCCGAGCCCTTCTTGTCGCTTCTTTTTCAATAAACATTGTTTCACACAAACCTATTATTACATCGGAAGCTAGTATTGCATTAGATACTATTTCATCTAATTCAGAAAAATCATTATGTTTCATCATTGGAAATACATGCAAATTGGCTTTTGCCCCAATATTTCTACCAGCTTCAAAGCATAATTCTGCAATTCCTAAATCTGTCCATGTGTCAGCTAATATCAGCAAATTTTCATTCTCTTTAACACATGCCATTTCATTTACTACTTTTTTTGAAAAATCAAACCACTTATGATCTAACATATTTCCTTTCGTTACTCTTTCATCAATAATATTCCAAGAAAATGGAATATAAATTCAAGAACTAAGTAATTAATATTGTTGAATAAAATATTTAAATAAAATTACATTCTATTTAAATATAACTTTAACTAGAATGTGGTGGATATTTGAGAAGAGTCTTAATAATTATCCTTCAGCTTGATAATTTTTAAGAATAAAGTTGGTGGTAAAATTTTGGGATGGTCTAAATTTCATTAGTTGAAAAACTAAAATTTGAACAAAATATACTATATATAACCAAACAATGACTCAAATACAAATTTAAGTCAAGCTCAATCTTATTTATTGTTTATCAGTCTTTTATCGAAGATTTTAAAGTTCAAAATATGTGATTATTTGTTAAAATAGTTTTCATAAGATAGCTGGATGTTTGGAGCAAAAAAGCCAGAAAAGGGAAAACTATTTTAACTGTACAATAATAACCTATGAATCTACATGTATTAGATAAAGAAACACTTCGATAGTGAATCACTCTGCTTTATCATGAAAACTCTCTGGATTGTGGTAGTCTGTAAAACCTTGGAAAAAGGGTGATCATAAAAAATATTCCTGCAACAATAATCAGTGTCAAAGGTAGTCCGTGTGGATTCCATAAGTCCATAATGGCCCCTGAAGTTAGCGGGCCAACAAAAGCCCCCATTCCCCAGAAAACACCAAATGCCGCCATGGCAGTTGCCAGTTCAGAACCCCTGAACCAATTCCCTGCGAGAATCATTGCAACAGTAGTTACACCTGAAAAAAGACCCCACCACAGAAAAAGTGTTGCCCACAAAAGATATGGTGAATAAGCTGTAAATGGCCAGATTGCAGCACCAATCAAACCAGCAAAAGCACATGCTATTAAGACCTTTCGTGGATCAAAGTGATCTGCTGCCCAGCCAATTGGAAATTGTAGCAGGGCTCCACCAGAGATCCCAAAAAAAAGCATTAAAGTCGCATTAGACTCAGTCATTCCAATTCTTAATCCGTAGACTGGCATGAGGCTGGTAATTGATAGATCCTGGAAAGCCACAACAAAACATGCCATTGCCAGCAATGGTGCTACGAAAGCAAAACTAAACACTCCAAATCTTGGTTTGTCTATAGTTGACGGAACATAACTTCCAGTTACTAGCAAAGGTAATCCAGCCAAGCTTAGCAAAGCAATACATATAAGAAATGGCAAGAAGCCTTTTGTACCTGATAATGAAAGTGTCAAGGGCCCTAGGGCAAAACTCATCATTAGTATGGAGTTGTAAAAACCCATTACTCGTCCACGATGTTTACTGGGTGTTATCTCCACTATCCATGTTTCTGTTACTACAAATAGTAGTGAATCTGAAACCCCCCCCATGAACCTTATTACAAACCATACTAACAATGATTGGGTGTTCATAAGAGCGAAAATGAGAGCTATCTCAAGAGCTACTCCAAAAAGAAGGATACTTCGTCCTCCAAAATTTCTCATAACCCGAGAAACAGTAAAAGCTCCAATTATGAGGCCTGTTGGAGCTGCCATAGCCAATCCACCGATAAAAGTACTACTAACACCCCGTGATTCCAAAATAAGTGATAGTAAAGGTGTTAATAGGCTGCTAGTGATACCGTAAATTGAAATACAACCAATTAGTGCGATCATTGTCAGGGCACGTTTACGAGTCCAAACTTTCTCACTGCTGGATTTGTTTAGCATCGCTCTAATACATACATATTATTTCTAAAATATTGTTTTACCATCATATGGATTCAAACCTCGAATTGAAGAATAACATGGTTGCTCCCTCATTTTCATATTTAATATACAAGATCTTTGGCATCTGGTCTAAACCCTGACGAACTCGTGGACAAAACTGGATACTCTGGATTAAGCTTTAAAAAACTCTGCTTTTCATGCGTTATACAAAAATTTTCCACTTCGAGCGGCTTTGACTTTCCAGCCATCTTTTTCTTCTTGCCACCATACATTCCGTTCACTCTTAGCTAAAAGAGGATTTGTTTTAGAGACAGATAATATTTTCATTGGATTTTCGGCTGCCCAGCTTACGGCTTCTTTCAAAGGCATCTCATACCAGTTAATTACGTTACGGACACACTGATCCAGCGTTACAGCAGAACCTATGGGTCGGGATGTTTGCTGGTCTAAAATAACGGGTTCTGTTTCACGCTGCAACTCAGAATTTCCTAACTTGTAACGTCCTTGAGGTGCCGCTGCTCCGGCTGTAGCATCTGTTACCAGAAT
>Ga0115000_10004934_pt1 | contig 10798 bp, 7 predicted proteins | sample ArcticOcean_MG_C_6_FD_89690 | JGI IMG/M metagenome (GOLD analysis project Ga0115000, IMG submission 89690) | Marine microbial communities from western Arctic Ocean - ArcticOcean_MG_CB8_128 | ecosystem: Environmental > Aquatic > Marine > Oceanic | place: Arctic Ocean: Canada Basin | collected... | reverse complement strand
ATCAGTCCATGAAACTATGATTTTCGCTAGGCCATCATTAGCAACTATAACTCCACTAGGCGCAACAGGGGCTCCTTGACCACCGGAATCCAATGTTAAAGAGAATAACTCAGTTGTGTCCCCCCAATTGCCCGCGAAATCTTCATTCCGGAATGTTATCTTAAGCGAGTTCCCATTTTTTAATAATTCCTTCTCCTCAAGTCCTGGAACCCATTCATAAAAGTTTTCAGTCAACGGCTCCTGGGCGACTAAATTTGTTGCATTATCGAGTGTAATATAAAAATTTCCTGACTTATGACCACTCAAGTTGTCGTCTGGAGGAGACCAGTTAATGGTCAAACTTTCTAAATTATCTGGATCTAAATTACTTTGATTTTCTAATTCCTCCGATCCATTTCTAACAACTATATTTGAAGGACTATCCGGAGCGGTAGAATCTATACCGTAAGAAAAATCTGAGATCCAGGTCCCATTTTCGGGCCTGTTGCGAATTTCCTCCTGAGACTGATTATCAATGGCTTCAGTATAAAACTCATAAATACCTTCGCCTTCAGGAGGATCAAAAAAAATTTCAAGACTTATATTAGATGGATTTGGAGAGTCGGAGACATCCTCATTTATCCACTCTACTGTTTGATCCCAAGTTTCGCCATCAGCAGAGAATCGATAAAATAATTTCACGCTTTCAACTCCATTGTCATCGCTAGCAACGAGGGGTATATTCCAAAAAGGCTCGCCCGGAAACTCTCCATGGTTGCCTCCTTTCCAATAACGGTAATTTGTATAATTCCCTGTATCATTGATTGCATCCGGCCTTGATGAAACAAAACTATTAAACATAGATTCGGGAGTTTCGTCAACCTCATCGACTGCGATGGCAAGAGAACCGACTTTCAAAATACCCCACACATCGAAACTCGGCAGTGTAAATTCTAACCTCCCATTATTTTCATTAAAACTGAGAAGTTGAGTATCCTCAAAGGGTGTTCGCCAGGTCAATGTAACGTTAGTGGAGTCGAAGCCTGAAGGGATAGCTATGGAGCCACTCGAATCATTTGTGTTGTTGAATGACTGGTTATCCACGTCATCAGTCATGTTTATATCCCGATTAATAAAGTGATAGACTAGCGAACCGTCTGACTCGTCCTTATAACGATGAATGTGAACAGTTCGCGGCAAGCCTAAGCCGAGATCCCAGGTGAATGAGTCATCAACTTTCGATGACCAATTATCTTTCAGGGTATTGAGACTGACTAAGTTATCTGAAGATAAGGTCCAGTTGTTATAGTTTTCAAGTGCACTCTGTTGATCGAAGGTGGCTAGATTATTATTAAACGCCTCCCCAATATTGACGGCCCCAAAGGATATAATATAACCCGAACCAGAATCTGTAGGATCGCTATCATTTTCAAAGTAGTCATCTAGGGAACGATTATCTGATACATCTTCGCCGTTTTCGTTCTGAGTAGCTATATCGCCGAAACCAATTAAGATGCCCCCACTATTAACATAATCCTCTATTGTAGCCACTTGTGTGTCAGTCAACATCCTAACATTCGGAAGAATTAAGGCTTTGTAATTTGAAATTTCAATAAGTGATGAATCTCCAAGAGGGTCAGAACCGTTACCTAGGACTCGCTGATTTAGGGCAGGATCACGAACGAAAATAACATCATGGGGGATTTGTTCTTCAGAAAGCAGTGCCATAATTCCCTTAAAGCCGTTCGTAAAATCATCCTCATCTGACCTAACTAAAGCTTCATTATATATTACTCCAACCTCACCGGATCGGCTTACATTAAATAAGTCGATATTCTGCCAGGCAAATTCAAAAAAACGGGAAAGCCCGTTATTAACGGGATTCTCTTCTTCGATAAAGTATGACTTCCAATCAGCTGGAACCTGGTAAAGACCTCCCGCAGCAAGAGTTTCAGCTAACCATAGCCTACTCAACTCGGTGGCATGGTAATTTCCCCAAGGATCGTTTGTGCCATTGAGCGAACCCGTATTAGCTGGGAAGCCCCATGACCAGAACCGCTTATTAAAGTTTAATGCTGTCTTATAGAGGTAGTCATAATTATGGTATGGGTACCCAACAGAATCTAGAAAAGTCTCAGATATAGCAAAATCGAAGATATCTATAAGGTCCCAGTTTCTATGACCGCTAGAGGATGCTCTATTTGCTCCCACAAAAATATCTACTCCTATACCTGCAGCATACCCTTTTATCTCACTCACCCAAGATGCAAAGAAATCCCGCTCTACCTTTGTAACAAATAAACTCCACGCTTCCCAGATTTCAGAATTCGTCGGGGGATTATCTCTGACTGAACCAGATCCTTCACCCCATGTGCTATTTGTGTAAGCACCGCCATCTGCTGATTTTAAATAATCAGCAAGGTTGAATGATGTCACATCAGCTGCATTAATACCCATAGAAGATAGCTCTTGGGATGAATATTCAGTCTCAAGCCATGATGAAAACTCTGACATTGTGGCAGGATCAAAGCTGAGAGTTTCCAAGTGTTGGGCCGCACCATCAAAAGTAAAATAAACTACGCCAGCATCTACAGCTTTAATGCCAGCAAGTATTAAGTAATCGAGGTATGCTTGACTGGTAAATGAGTATCCTGCATAAAGATTCCCATTAAGATCCATAGATTTTGCCTCATCTCCTAAGGAGTCTTGGATATTCGAGTGCGCTCCGGATAGTCCGTAGTATTCGCTATAAGATATCCCTTGACTAGCCCAATTAGCGATTTCTTCTACTATCTGATTTGTACGCGAAGTCCCAAGAGGCGGCGTTTCTCGATACCACTCAGCGAGTATATCAGAGGAAAATGTATCGAAATGATCGAGGATGACATTGGGCTTAGCCCCGTTGCTAAAAATAGGTCTTGGACCAATAATAGTCAAAGAGTTGTTCGGATGGCCCACCTCTTGGGCGACAGAAAAATTACCACTCAAGCTTATAAAAGCTACTAATAAAATTGTAAAAAATAGATTATTTTTCATGCTTATTTATCAAGGAAACTTTTTTGTTTCTCTTATTTTTGAGCGAAATTGATTAAACTAGCATAATCGGCTATATAAGGGTCGATCACAATCAATAGGTCAACAAAAACTTGCACTACTGTGCGCTAAAAACTGATCGGACCCCAAACTTCGTACCAAGTAAAATGAGACTCTTGCCGGACTGATGTTCATGTATATTGTGAGGTTAGTTGTGGTAAGAGTCCTTGGTGTAGGGAAGGCGTAGCTTGAGCGGACTCAAGAACGTTTAGCTTGTTGCCAGTATTTGGCAAACATATTTGGGGAAATGATCGAGTTACCGAAACTGGGCCATGTGATTGGTTAGTCTAGAGGATATTATTACGTGGTTAAGGTTGTAGAGGAAGTCAAGGTTCTGGCGGAAGGAGGCCGTAAGCCGAGTGGCCAGAGCCTTGTTCAGTTGCCTCTTCTATTCTGTTGTGTATCGTTTTGATTTCATTGTCTGGGTCCTTTATAGGTGCCCAGACTAACTTTTCAAGTGGCCCGGCTTTCGTAATCTCGACCAGTCTATTTGATAGGTTTCAGCGAGTTCTAGTCCGTTATTCTTCGCGAACCCGACAATAGTTGATTCACCCACTCTAGTGAATTTAGTATCGCTACCAGTGATGGAGACCTCACCGTTGCTCAAAAGGCATATTTCGATAGTATTCGGAAGCGAGTCCGTATCGAATTCATACCCCTTATGCGAATACGCCCCATAGCCCTTCAGGTTTTTCACAACCCAACATTCGCCATTACTCGATTCGTTCGAAGAATTTCTTGTGCGACTTGGGACGGCACTAGGGCTCTGAGCAAGCAGCACATTCAAATCGGCCTTAGCACCTTCGTGCCCTTGGAGTGCCGCCTTTCCGATACCAAATCAATGCGGCATCGTTATCCTCCACAACTCCAACCCCATTCTCGTACATCCAGCCAAGCATATGCTGGGAATCCGCATCGCCAGCTTCTGCTCCCGCCATTTCTTTCTCAACGAGATCGTTGGCAGAGACCGCAGAAACTAAGCAGGCAAGGGCAATGAGTGAGGTGAGGCGACGGAGGATGGTCATGTTAACAGCGCGAAACAGCTCGTCGAATATTGTAGAAACTGTATTCGGCATCAAGAAAATGCCAAAAGGCAGGAGTTGGCTTGCTATCCACTAGATAGACGTGACGGAACTTCAGCTCCGATTCTCACGTCTTTTCTGACTCAACGTGGACATTGTCGAATGGCTACAAAACCTCACGCAATTCCCCTAGGCAACAGGCGCTCGACCGATACGGTCGCTCAGACTACTCCTTGAACACGCAGAACATTAGAACGGTCCCTCACCATCATCATCGCTCGCAAAGGGACTACCACTGACCGCCGCAACTTCGCGTGACTCATTGGGCGTTTTCGCATCGGCACCGTCTGCAACGATCCGCCAAGCTTGGAGTGTGGTAAAGTACTTATCTTCGCCTTTCGAGTTAGTCCACTTGCGGCCTTGTAGATTGTAGGAGACAGTCACCTTATCGCCTTGCTGCAGTTCGTCAGCTAGCGAGCAACGGTCCTTGATTAGCTCAAACTTGATTAGCTGAGGATATTCAGGCTTGTCCTCGATGTACTTTACAACGAATTCCCTCTTCATGAATTCGCTGCCCGTCTTTGATACATTCACGGCTTTCATTACCGTCTCAATCGTTCCATTAATTTCCATCTTTTTCTTTGGCTTTGGTTAGATATAATTCAATTTTTGTGGGCTGGCGTCGCATGTGTACCCATTGCTCTATTACAGTTAATAAAGCTCAATCGCGTGTCTCCCCTGAACGGTCAGAAGCACTTGATTCGATCTCATTTACGTGTTCAAGAAAAATCCGTTTACTGAAGCCACCTCGTTCTCTCCGTTTCTTTTCTTTTATTTCGATTACTTCAGGCAAACTACTACCGATGTTCGAACTAATCGCCTCTAGGACTTCGATTATGTCAGCGATTTCCTCGACACACGGCGACTTGAGGAGTTCGATTATGTCAGCGATTTCCTCGACACACGGCGACTTGAGAAGTTCGCCTACTTCTTCCGTTAGCTTCTCCTTCAGCCGATCCCTGTATTCGTCGTCCGATAACCGACGAGTTTTGCAGGTCTTGCCGCTCTTCTTGATTAATTCGGGAATTCGATCCCGCACAAGCTTGTTATATCTCTTCATGGGCAAAGCCTTGTTTTGGTTCCCAGACGTGAATTAAACGCTCCTTCGATTTGTTGTAGATTCGTTGCAAGAACTCCCTTCTGATTTGCTTGGTCTTTCCTGTTTGGTTCATTACGGTCTCTCGAAGTGGATAGTGTCTGCTTTCGTTATAGTTTCTATGTTTTTAGTACTATATTGGAGTTTTGAGCGCTAGAGGGTTCCGCTTTTCATTGCCTTTACTGCGTAATCGCATGCTCTAGCCGTTAATGCCATAAAGGTTAGCGAAGGGCTCATGTAGGAGGCTGAGGGCATGCAAGAGCCATCGGTGACAAATAGATTGGGTATGTCGTGACTCTGATTGTATTGGTTCAGTACAGACGTTTCGGGATCGAGTCCCATTCTGGCGGTTCCCATAAAGTGGGTGGAATCTCCCATTATATGCGATCCCTCACTTACGTTGATATCGCTTAAACCCGCAACTTTTAGTATCGCGGTGATTTGCTCTTTCATATCCTTCCTCATCTTCATCTCGTTTTCCTTGAATTCAGCCGAAATATTCAATACAGGAAGGCCCCATTGGTCTTTCTTTTCGGGGTGCAGTTCCACCTTGTTCGCATAGTAGGGTAGGCATTCTCCATAGGCGTAGAGACTCATTTTCCATGGGCCGGGTTTACTTAGCTTTTCCTTGAATTCTTTTCCTATTCCAATTTGGTTTGGGTCAATTCCTGCTCTACTGGCTCCTCCGTAGACTCCATAACCTCTTAGAAAATCCATTTCCTGGCGATTGACGTTTCTAAAATTAGGGATGACTAAGGATCCTGGACGAAATCCTCTGTAGTAGCTATCTTCATACCCTTTCAGAATGCCTGATCCTCCAACGTTTTTATGGTGATCCATTAGGTAGTGCCCTAGCGTGCCGCTTGAATTGGAAAGACCGTTTGGGAACTTCGATGTCCTGGATTGCAGTAATATGCTGGTGGAAGCCAGTGTCGAGGCGCATAGAAAAATCACTCTAGCGTAGTAGACGGATCGTTCTTTCGTAATGCTATTGATCGTTCTGACGCCGACGGCTCTTCCCTTTTCGTCGTCATAAATGATCGATTCGACGATTACGTTCGATTTGAGCGTCAGCTTTCCGGTTTCGTATGCTGCGGGTAAGGTAGAGCTATTGCTGCTGAAATAGGCCCCATAGGGGCATCCTGCATGACACATATCTCGTGATTGGCATTCGGATCTCCCTTTGAATTGGCCAGGCTTGATTTTAGTGAGATGAGCGAATCGATTAGGGATCAGTTTCCGGTTTTCGTAATGGTTCTCGATTCTGTCTTTGATGACTTTTTCGGCCGTATTCATCTCGAATGCCGGAAGGAATTTTCCATCGGGGTAATGGTCGATGTTTTCCTTGGTTCCGCAAACGCCTATGAATGTTTCAACATAGTCATACCAAGGCGCAATGTCCTTGTATCTAATTGGCCAGTCCGTTCCATTCCCATCTTTTTGGTTCGCGCCAAATTCGAGGTCGCTCATACGGTAGGCCCCTCGTCCCCATATCAAACTTCTCCCTCCTGTTTGGTAGCCCCTAAACCATCGAGCGGGTTTATCGATTGGGGTTTCGACGGGATGGTCTTTATCGCTCGCGAAAAAATCCATGCTAGAAGCATCGAAGTTATATTTGAGGCGTTGGATGGAGTACTCCTCTTTAATTTCTCGGGTGTCGTAGCCCCGGTATTTATAATTCCATGGGGCTTTAAATGCGTTAGGGTAATCTTCTTTATGCTTAACATCCCTTCCTCGTTCGATGACGAGGGTTCTGTATCCGTTTTCCGTAAATTCCTTGGCTGCCCATCCACCTGTCATTCCGGAGCCGATCACTAGGGTATCGTATGTGTTTTTATCGTCCATAATAATTACATTCTATTGCCAATTCTAATTCTATCGCCTTCTTTGAGCTCGATAGAACCCTTGTAGGGGCCAGGGATTGGCGTATAGTTTAGGTTCTGTTTGATACCTTGTTCCGTTGAAAAATAGATGGTGATCACCAGGCTTTTAAAGGTGTAGTAGAAGGGAATGCGATCTCCGTATGATTTCCCCATCGTTTCTCGGTCTATTTTTTCCAAATAGGAATACTGTTCGGATTCGTTGAGCTTGAGGAAATTGTTTCCAGTCGTCGACAGGCACTCTGTATCGAATTGAGCCAAGCCAGCCAGAAATTGTCGTTTGACCTCATCCTCGAAAACGTCCTTCAACAGCAAGTCCATGAAGCTATCCACTTTGAGTTCCGAGGCGGATGGGGATGTTGTCTGGGGAATAATGATGTCTGCGATTGCCTTTACCAAATCATTTTGTTCGGCGTCGAAAACCAGTAGGTTCCTGCCGTTGAAGACCTCTTTTTGGCAACCGTTCAATACGGTAGCTATTGCCGGAGCGAATAGGGCTGACTTCAGTATCCATGATAGCTTCTCAACTGCTTCTCGTCTTTTCATTGATTTATATCGGATTTGTATGGGCCTCTCGTCGGGATTGCTGCTCTGCAGAATCAGTTCTGCGATGCGCGTTCGAGGTTGAGCGGTCGAGATGTACTAGCAAGCATCGGCAATATCCTGAGACTGTAAGGCTTTTTGTCGCTAGGAAATTCAATTGGTCCGATTTGATTCGGGGGGGGAGTCTGAGGGTTGGATTCCATGGCGGATGGGCGGCAATGAGGCATCAAAATACACTAGAGGTTTAACCCAGAGACTCAAGCTTGGATATGGGGCTTTTCCAAATCGGTTTTCCGCTTCAACATTTTCCTAAGGGGGGCCACACATACCAACATTCAAACCTACCCCCCCCTCGACCACTTCACTGGAAGCCGTTTTGAGCTACGAAACACGCGCTAAAGGTCGTTCCTTAAATCGACCCCTCTCTAGACACCCCGTTCTTGCGTTGAGGCAATAGCTCCCCAGTAGGGTGGTCTTAGCTACACTCGAACAATTGAGCTTAACAAGTACCGGCTTCTAACGGGCCAGGGAGGCGTAATTGGATACGCAGAAAGGATATTGTTCGGCCGATAAAATGCACCATACGCGCACCATGGGTTTTTGGTGAAAGAGGACCTTTTGTCGTCTTATTATTGCAAGCAATTGATGCTCAATAGGATAAGAGTGGTGGCGAGACCCGGAATCGAACCGGGGACACAAGGATTTTCAGTCCTCTGCTCTACCAACTGAGCTATCTCGCCCTCCCTGGTCCCGCGAGGCGGAATGTGGAAGAAGTCTGGGACAATAGGAGCGGCATCCCTTCCGTCAATGTGAATTTCAATAAAATTGGAGACCTTTCTGTAATCAATTCTAATTCAAGGTCTTAACTTCGGATTGAACATCGAAAACGGTTCCGTTGACTACTGTAAAAAGCGATTGTCCCCGTAACTTGGCTTGGCCAGTTAGAGCGCTGTGGTATTCTGGGTCTTCGAGTTGGCTGGAAAGGGCGGCTTCGTTGACCGAGTAGGCTGCGTCTGAGTCGAAGATGGCTAGGTTTGCCATGGCGCCGCTTTTCATGGCGCCAATTTCTAGAGGGAAATCGAAGTATAGGGAGACATGTTTGGCGGGATTGATCGATGCGAGGCGGTCGATGTCATGCCAGCTGTAGTTGTAGCGCGTTCTTAGTTCGCTGTAGTATTGCAGACTGTGTTCGATGTTGCGGGTGCCGGGGCTGCCGGGCATTCCGTCTTTGAAGGTTTTGGCCGCGCGGGTATGAGGGGCGTGATCGGTTCCGAAGAAAATCGAGTAACCACGGCGCACGGTTTCTTGAGTGAGCTTAATAAGCGATTGCTGGTCCTCGCGACTTGGGTGTGCGGGGCGCCGATAATTGATGAGGGCTATTTCCGGTTTTTGCTCGAGCAAGCGTTCGCGGCACCAGTAGATGTAGTCGAGACCGATTTCGGCGGGAAGAGCGTATGAGGCGCTTAAGGTCCGGTCGAGGATTTGCTGGAGTGCCGGTCCAGTTGGAATGTGGCGCGCAAGTAAACTGGATACGCCGATTGATTCGGCTAGGTCCATCGTTTCTTGCTGGCATGCCAGAACGGTCGAGCCGTCGAAGTATTCGTGGTGAAGGAGCCGTTGATCAGGGTGAAGGCGATTTTTGAAATCTAGTAGCGTTTCGTGGGGGCGAGCTTGGTCGTTGTGATATGACACGGCTTCTCCCTTCCAGAGGGCGTACATGTCGTGACGAACTTGCCCGATTAGTCCGGATCCCCCAAAGGTCGAGCCGAAGTCTTTGCCTTCGTGTCCGGGGATGGGCTGCGCGTTCGGTTCCATTCGAGGCCAAACAATAATGGGAAGTAAGGCGTTTTCGGTATAGTGTTTTTGGGTGCGTTCGTGTCGGCAGGGACCAACTGGTCCCCAAGGCGTGTTGCCCATGGCGCCGACAACTGTGACGCCGCCTTTGAGCGCGGCTAGACAGCCGGAGCGTATTGAGTAAAGCTGGTTTGAGGCTCGGATGGCCTTGATAAGCGCCTCGTAGTCTGTGTTCGCTGGACCATGGGTTTCGACTTCTTCTCGGGTCGGCTCGACAGCTTCGCGGAAGTGAACGTGGGGATCCACGCGCCCGAGTGCGATGTGGGCGGTATCAGGCAGTTTGATACTGTCGCTCGTTTTGGAGCCGGGAAGGACTTCGAGAGCTTCGCCCGGGCAGCACACGACTTCTCCGTCGGTGAGTTCTCCTGAGTCCAGGTGAATGTTTTGGCTGTGAAAACGGATCGCTTTTCCTTGAGTGCTCACGGAAACCAGAAAACGGGCGGAATTTCGTTGGGGCAAGCATCTAGGTTAGAAAGCGGGAATTTTGAGGGGAGGTGGTGTTTGGGCAGGTGGCAGTTGGTTGGGAATGGCCTCTTCGGGAAGCGTATTTTTCTGCTTGCCATTCAAAATGCGAATTGCACCATCCCGCACTTTGGATGCCGCCCTAGCTCAGTTGGTAGAGCAATTCACTCGTAATGAATAGGTCGTCAGTTCGATTCTGATGGGCGGCTCCACTTTTCCCTCTCGGTTAGCGAATGTAGCTGAACGATTTCGGTAACGAAATGAGGGAGGGTTTAAGTTTGGCCTTTTCAGCTAACGCGGCACGGCGCAAGCGCCGGCCCTACGGTTCATTGGGTCTTAGGTTGCTGGTCGCGAATTGGGTTGAGGGAATGGGCATCGTGCTTATGTATTTCCTAATGAGGAATTTGACGCTTGCTTCGATTTGCCTCCTTGCTGTGGGACTGACTTCTTGCGAGACGACGCAAAGCGGGTATGGGTACATTGCCGAAGTATTCGACGATCAAGCGATTATGGATCTGATTGTTTTATCGGATCAAACGATCAATGAACGCGACTACGAAGTGTACAAGGAGCTCTTTGCTCCAGGGTATTATTCGGTGGATAGGTTGGATAAATTCGGGATGCGCTATCCACGGATGAATCGGTTCGATTATCTCAATCTCGCTCGAAATGTTTTAGGAAAGGCGAGAGCTGATCGATATTGAGAGAGATGGCCGCTCGGAGATCGGCCGCTCCCTTTAGTGCGCTTCGCGATTACTTGTATTTCTCCTGGTACTTTTCGTGGAGCTGGGTGTGACGGTTGGAAAGGT
>Ga0115000_10004933_pt1 | contig 10800 bp, 16 predicted proteins | sample ArcticOcean_MG_C_6_FD_89690 | JGI IMG/M metagenome (GOLD analysis project Ga0115000, IMG submission 89690) | Marine microbial communities from western Arctic Ocean - ArcticOcean_MG_CB8_128 | ecosystem: Environmental > Aquatic > Marine > Oceanic | place: Arctic Ocean: Canada Basin | collected... | reverse complement strand
TGGATAGGTTTAGGTTATACCTCATACCATTCAGCCCAATGACCTTCAAAATAACTCCTTGACTTTGGCATATATGAAGTCTGCAACTTCTTGGTTTTCATTTAAAAAATCGCATAAGTTATTCACGCCTTGGAATTTAAAGAACCTCTCTATGTCTTCTTCTTTGTCTGACACTTCGTTGTCCTTAAGAATCTTTGACACAGATGGATCTTCTTGTTCATCTATAGCACATTGTATTGTATACCAAGCTCCTGCTGTTTTTATTAGCCTGAACTCACAGGCAATTTGAACTACTTCCTGCACTTCGTCTAGGCCTATTCCATAGCGTATCCAGCTCTCCGCTGTTGAGTTTGGTATACCACCTGCGTTTGATGTCTTAATATTCCAGTTTGCAATTTGGCCTACGTGTGGGCCTGTCTGAGCTGGAACCTGCCACTTTCCACGATGTGTAATAATCATATTAGTACCAGCTTGATACTGTAACATGTTCCCACAGTCAGCCATTTTAAGTGGCGAGAATCTACTACCTCCAGTGTTCGCAATGTTGTGTGTGATACAAATTAATATCGTTTTGTTTTTCGTTACTGATCCACCGATACGCTTAAAGAACATTGATAGGAGTCTCGGTAGTGCGTTTCTAACGCCAGTTCTAACCTCGCCCTCTAGCTCATCCCGTGGAACCATGTTGGATACAGAGTCAACAATAATTAAACACGATGGATCATTATTGATATAGTACTCCAGAATGTTTAAAAAATCCTCCGCTGACAAAATTTTATCATCAGTCGATTCTATGATGAGAATCTTATCTGGGTCTAATCCTTTGATTCCTTCAAAATTTTGCTTAGCCAGTCTGCCTTCCGTGTTTGCGTATATTACTTTCTTTCCTATCTTTTGACATTTAGCTGCAAAATGTAGGGCTGTAGTAGTTTTGCCACTCTTAGGATCCCCCGTCATGACGACACAGCTCCCCTCTCGCAGTCCACCACCGAGCGCGATGTCTAACGCTGGGGATATACCAATGACAGAGAGACTACTAATGTTTGCTAAGACTTCTGAACCCGTTCTTATAACGTCCCCATAGTTAGAGCAGATACTACTACTTACAACGTCGTCTATAAATTTGTTAACCTTCTTTTTCTTTGCCATCTAAGCCTCTCAGTTTTTGCATACTAGATTTACTACCGAAAGAGCCAGATCGTCGTTTCGGTTGTTCCTGTATCTTTATTGTAGCTGATTGTACGTCCTGTTGCTCAACTATCTTTTGATATTTAGAAATTACTTGCTCTAAATCTGGATAACCGAGCGAATACACGTGCTTTAGCTCTTTAGAATTTATAGCTTTGACTATAGCTGAGCAGATAAACTTTCTTACAAGTTTATTGGCAAGCATCACCTGATAAGCATATGTTTTTTTCCACTTCGGCGTGTTCCAAAACTTATATGCTTGACTGCCTTCGTTTTCTTTTTCCGCCATCCGAGTACACATAATTTCAGCTAGGTACTGGGCGCAGGTGCAATATTCACCTGTAGATGGTGACTTGTAGTTACTTAGTTCTGTTCTTTTCTTTGTCATGGTATATCAATGCCTCTTGGATACATTCCTCAATAGTGTCTTGTGTGGATATTTCTTCAATAAGTTCTGGTGTCATCCACATGGTTTTGTGGACTACCCCATCATTCAATCTGCCAACGGTGATACAGTCACGACTGCGCTCAGCTCCTAACCTGCCTATAGCGGCCTTTGTTAGGTACACTGCTTCACAGTCGGACGTATCGGTTGTTACCTTGTGGGACTTAAACTGTAGTGTTATTGAGTGAATTGATAAATCATCACTAACGCACATCTGTTTAACGTCTAGCCAATACGAAAGTCTCTCTCCCTCGTCTTCTTTAAAGAAGATAATCTCTCCATTGGACATCTCGGTGCTTACCCAGATGCTGCTCTTGTCAGCCCTGTAGTGTTGCAACCAGTTTTCTCTTCCCGATATTAACATTACTTAGTAGTGCCTGTAGTACAGTTTTTAGCTCTGATAGCTATCTGTTGAGACTTATTAGTCTCGTCTGATGTAGCAGATGCGTTTTCTGTCATTATGGCAATACCGTCTTGTCTGGCGATTTGTGAGCCAGCAGTCCCTAGTACAGTGTCTTTCTTACATGTGTCAACCTTTTTTTTAATGGTGGATTTTGGTCTATCTAGCTCTTTGGCTATTTCTTCTACAGTACTAGTGTTACAGTGATGCTCCACGTAAAACTCTTCCGCTTTTCCTAATGGCCCTTTTTTAGTCATTTAAAAATCTCCTTTGTGCTTTAGTTAAATATAAAGAATTGTTCGTCTTAAGAAACAACATGTAAAAGTTGAAAGTTTCCTGCGACGTTTTTTTTAGTCTAATGTTTACATAGTCTTCTATGGACGCTGGTGTTCCACGTGGATTGAATGGGATGTCCTGATGTGTAGCTACTAAATACGCCTCGGTTTCGTTTACTATTCTTCTCTTAGCGTAGACTGTCTCCCTGTCTGTTAGTGTGGGGTTACCTAGCCTGTCAAAGCATTCCTCGTGCATTTTATCACTCACTTGTGCCCCTTCGTGATATAGTTTTGCTGCTGCTGAGGTGTCATTTTACTTATCTCAGACTTAGTTGCTGTTGCATATTTACCATATATAGTCTGACTAGACGGAGGTTTGTTTTCTTTTACCTTTGCCTCTATTTCAGACCTTTGGTAGTGACCCATACCCCTAGCGTTTTTATCCGCTAGCTGGCCGATGGTTGAAGTGTTACTAACAAACCCGTAGGATCCACCATACATCACCCTTTCGAGTGCATTATTTCCACATTCTGGACATTTTTTTTTCGGCTCATCTTTTATTGACTGCATAACATTCTTTAATTCATGGTTACAATCCGTACAAACATAATCATAGTTGATCATAAGAGTCCTCTTCTAGGGCTTCAAGAACCCTTCCTATTATTCCATTTCTCTGTATATCTTCGTAGTACAACTGACTAATCCCCACTCCTCTAACTCCATCTAGTCTATCAATGCACTCCATCAGCCCACTAAACCTATGGATGTCTGTCTGTCTAGTATCTCCATTGACTAAAACCTTAGACCCTTCTCCCATCCGTGTCACAAACATTTTTATCTGATCCAGTGTGCAGTTTTGCGCTTCGTCCAGAATCATATACGCCCCATGAAACGTGGCTCCTCTCATGACTTCTAATGGTTCATATCTAATTTTTCTACCATTAAAAAGTTGAGCGTAAAAATCTCTGCCTAGAAAATACCTCAAGTTTTCCTCCATCGGCATTAGGTATGGTCTGATTTTTTCATCTAGTTCTCCGGGCAATGCCCCTATATCTTTTCCCGCACATACTAGGGGTCTCGTGATTATAATCTGCTCTACCTGCTTTGTAAATATCAGGCTTGCTGCCATACCCGCCGCAATGAATGATTTACCACAGCCGGATGGGCCAGTGCAAAACACTATGTCATTGTCTACAATATCTCTTATGTAGTCTTTTTGATTTTCTGTTTTCGCTGAGAGGGGAACGATTTTTCTAGACTGAGCTTGTCGTTTTTGTCTGTTTACAGCAGATTTTTTCATGTGAACTCTTTCTATTTGCCACTGCTACCAAACCCATTTTCACCTCGATCTGAGTTTGCTAGCAGTGTAACTTCTTCTAGTTTAATTTTTGGAATTTCCTGAAATAGGATTTGTGCAATCCTCTCTCCTTCTTGAATTTCTACCCAAATGTCGCTAGTATTAAGTAGACACACCTGAATTTCTCCTCGATACCCAGAGTCGATTACTCCTGCTAGAACATCTATGCCATGCTTGACAGAGAGTCCTGACCTTGGCCATACCAACCCAACTATACCTTCTGGTATTTCTAACGATATACCAGTCCTATATACCACACGTTGATTGGGCGCTAAGCTCCTACTTATGATAGCATATAAGTCCCATCCAGCGTCATCATTATTTGGTTTAGTTGGAATAATTGCGTTTTTTTCCAACCTCTTAACTTTGATAGTTGTTTCGATGAGTCTGGAGTATGAACTCGGAGACATAAAATGTGTCATAGTTTAATATCTCCAAAGTCTACACTGTCAAGATCGTTAGTGCTAGCTCCAATCTTATACGAAGTTATCTCATGTTCTTGTGGTGCGACTTGAACTGCTTCGCTGCTCATCCAAGGCTCTGTCCAACCAGATATAGGGTTTTTTAAGCCCGACTCATATGGTAGACCTATCGACTTTCGCCTCGACATACATAGCCAGTCAACGTACTGATGCATAACTGGCTCATTCAATCCAATGATAGACCCATCCTTAAATAAGTACGATGCCCATTTTTTCTCCTCCGTAGCTGCGCTCTCAAACATTTTGCACGCCTCTTCTTCGCATTCTTTAGCAATTTGTACAAACCCCTCTGACTTAACACTCTGTAGAATTTTAAGTATTTCTTGAGTGTTGTACAGATGTATTGCTTCGTCTCTCTTTATTAGCTTAACAATATCTGCATTGCCTGCCATCTTTTTATTCTCAGCAAAAGCAAAAGCAGAGATGAATGAAACGTAGAACCTTACGGCCTCTAATATATTTATGCTAATTAGAGTTAAGTAGATTTGCTTCTTTAAGTCTTTAGTGCTTCCACCCTTGCCGAAGCTACGTAATTTATCGTATTCTTTAACTGCCACATCTGCCCTAGCTACTATTTCTTTATCTGTTAAACAAGAGTCTAAAATTTCACTAGGGTTCGAGTATACATTTTTAATAATATATGTATAGCTGTAGCTGTGAATCTGCTCAAAGAACTGCCAGACATTAAGACAGGCTTCAAGCTCAGGGTTTGACACGTACTCCTGAATAGTAGGGACTCCCCTACAAATAACAGAGTCCATCACAGTTTGATATTTAAGGTTAGAGGTGAAAATAAACCTTTCATTTTCTGACATCACTGAGTCATCCTTGAAGTCACTCCTATCCTTTTTTAGCTCAATCTCTTCAGGTCTCCAGAAAAACTCTAACTGCTTTTTGAACAGGTTAAAGAATACTGGATACTTAAACTTGTCATACCTTTGCAGTGATAGATCTTCGCCTAAAAACAACGGTTGTTTTAAGGTGTCAACATTCATTTTATTCAAAATACTTTTCATTATATAGAGCAAGCTCCACTTTCGCAATTGGTGTCTTCTTCTAGTTTTCCATCTCCATCTGGAGTGTTACAATAATATAGGTTCTTGATACCATATTTATAACTGGTTAGGTTATCTTTGATAATTTGGCTTAGTGGTATCGACCCGTCTTCATAATGTTCATAGTTGTAGTATAGGTTTGCACTAATACTCATGTCTACAAACTTCTGAAGCACGGCTACGATTTTAATTATAGCATTATTATCCTGCATGTCAAATGCTAAAGTGTAATATTTTCTACTTTTATGGTAGTTGGGCACTAATTGTTTTAAAACACCGTTCTTTGCCTTCTTGTAGGAGAGGAGCCGTCGCACTGGTTCTATCCCGTTAGTACTGTTCTGAATGACCGAGCTAGACTCACACGGCATGATGGCCGACAGGGTTGAGTGTCTTAGTCCAAAGCTTTTAATTCTCGCCCTAAGCCCTTCCCAGTCCATGGAATACTTTGGCTTAACTATCTCGTCTACATCTTTTTTATACCAATCTATTGGAAGTAATCCTTTAGAGTATTTTGTTTCATTGAACTTCTCACATGGGCCAAGCTCTTCAGCCAACCTACAGGAAGCGTCTAACAAATACCACTGTATCTTCTCCATTAAATCGTGCACGACTTTGGGGGTTTGTTTATCTTCATAGGTCAGCTTGTTCTTGGCTAAAAATCCTGCTAGATTAGTTACGCCAATGCCTAGAGATCGTCTTTTTTTAGTGAAGTTCTCACCAGCCTTTACTGGATAATCTTGGTAATCAATTACGGACTCAAGGGACTGAACCGCTACACTACAGGCGGATTCTATATCCTTGTCCGAGTTAAGCTCAACCAAGTTGATGGCAGATAGTATACATATTCCAATCTCTCCATCTTTATCGTCTATGTTCTTAATGGGGATAGTTGGCTGTATAATTTCTTGACAAAGGTTGCTCATGTAAACAGGAACGTCCCACGAGCCATGCTCGTTTGCTGTATCAATGTTCATGCTATAGATTCTGCCCGTTTCGAGTCTTTCTCTAGCGAAGACCTCTGCCAGTTTTCTTGCGTTGATTTTTTTCTTCATCTTGATAGACCTTGAAGATTCATATTTGAGGTATAGCTCTTCAAACTTTTCATTGTTTCCAAACGCCTCATATAGACCCTTAGCCTCGTGTGGACTAAAAAGTGTAATGTCTTCGTTCTTAATTAGTCTCTCGTAGAACAATTTACAAAACTGAACAGAGTAATCTAGCTTTCTAACTCTATTATCGTCCGTCCCAGCGTTATTCTTTAGGACAATAATGTCTTCTATCTCATAATGCCAGAATGGTAGATGTACAGTGGCAGACCCTCCCCTTAGTCCGTTTTGAGAGGTGGCCTTTACTGATGATTCAAATATCTTAAGATATGGGATCAGTCCAGTGTGGATAACCTCTCCCCCTCGAACAGGCGAATTGATAGGCCTGATTCTTCCTGCGTTAAGACCGATACCAGCACGTCTTGCAGTGTATTTTCCTACTGCGTGCAGGCTTGAGAATATACCATCAAGGTCGTCCTCAACATCCACTAGAACACAGGATGCAAACTGTTTAATGGTTGAGCGAGCGCCCGCCATAATAGGGGTGGGCAGATTGACTTTAAACGTAGAGTAAGAATCGTATGCTTCTTTAGTTTTCTTAACCTTGTCATCATACTTGTTAAATAAGCACATAGCTATAGCCATGTATGCTAACTGAGGAGTTTCATATATGATGTTAGTTGTTCTATTCTTAATGAGATACTTATCTATCAACTGCTGTAGTCCAGAATAGGTGAATAGATTGTCTCTATCATGTTTGATGTAATTTCCCAAGACTTCAACTTCTTCAGGTGTCCAGTTGTCCATAATTTCGTGGTCATATATACCACTGTCTATCATCTGTAAAACATGGGTATGAAGACAGGGTTCTTGAGCAACGTCTTGCCAGACTGATTTGCGTAGACTCATGTTTAGAAGTCTAGCTGCTACGTATTGGTAATTTGGGGACGCTTCTGAGATTAAGTCGCTAGCGCTTTTTATTAATATCTGATGGATTTCATCAGTCCCTATTTTATCTCTAAGAGAGAGATTCATATTCATTTCTATATCTGATAAGGATACATTATTTATACCATCTGTGGCCCACTCAACAACTTTATGAATTTTTTCAACATCGTATGATTCTAGATGACCACTATGCTTGGTTACTTCCATTGTTAATCCCTTAATCCTTAGTGCAATAAAAAACTCGCCCGCAGAACGGAGTCTACGGAGCGAGTGTGCTTTATTTAGTGAATGTACTTATTATTTTTCAATTTTATTTCCGCTTCAATCATCATCACGTCTTGCGTGTCACAAATACAACTTTATTCTTCTGACGAACTATCCCTTGCCCACTGGGATGCTGACCCAATTAGCAGTGTTGCGATAGGCACAGCGAGAGCTGTCATAGAACCCCAATCAACATTAGCAACCTGCGTGCCGAGATATGTTAAGCCAGCGGCTAGCGATACGAAAATAGTGTTAAGACCTAGTTTTTTACCGTCAGTCCAATTAAGTGACCATTTTTTAGAACCCATAATATACCTTCTTTCTTAAGCCTCTGTGAGACTAATTAGAAAACCTCCTTGTTTATTGTCATTTAGTTTGTAAGGGTATCCTGTCATCCTTACATTTCTTCCATCAGAAGTATCGACTTCTTTTGAAAACTTCCTACTCATACTAAGACAAGAGTTGAACTCTTCTAGGAACTCTACTCTCTCATCTTCATGAATATATGTTAGCCAATCAAAACCTTTTATGTCTGTCATGGATTGTCCTGTGAGTTGCCTGAACGCTGCGTTCGACCAGATTAATCTACCCTTATCGTCTGTCTCAAATAGGGGTATTTTACTATAGTGAAGAGAGGCTTTTGTTCTCTGCTCCATTACAGTTTGCCTATCTTCTATTCTAACGCAGGTTACATTGAGCGCTACAACAGCATCTTTAAGGCTTGACCCTCCGTTACACGTGAGTTCCTCCTCTATCGTTTTTATAGACCCCACAACATCGTCGTGCTTATCTATAAATTTCATCGCAGGTTTTAGTACTTTTACCCAAACGGCAGCCAGAAAGGTTAAGAGGCTACCCAGCATCGTGCACATTAGCGTTACGTCTTCTGTTGACATATTCTAACCCCCCAAATAAAAACAAGTAACCTGCCCCACTAGGGGGCAAATTACATGAGAATATAACCAAGTCTACTCGTTAGTAAATCGAGACTTGTATTCGTCCGACTTGGGAGTAGCAGATCCATCCATATAGTTCAATGGTACTTGATTGGCGTTATGAGGCCCAATTGCATTTCTATCACCAGAGGAAGTAATAGCTCCATTGCCAGAAGGTGCTGCGTAGGTATACGTTAAACCTGCATCTCCACCCTTCGTTCTTTCAGGATGAATAGACGTGGATGGTTTAGCCATCACATCAATAACTGTACCTGCTCCAGAACCAGCAGCGACATTACTAATTCTGCCAGCGATGCCGTCATAACGGGAGCTGCCAAAGTCAGTGCCGGGAATTTGAATAGTGGTAGATGCTGAATTATTAATCTTAGTAGCATATCCACGAATCAAAAACTGAGGGTCTGAGTTTGTTGGTTGGTAAGCAAACGTGCCACCTGAGCCAGCAATAGCTGGAACGGCTCCCCATTGAGAATCAGTAGCTAATCCAGCGCCGTCATGCTCAACGACTTTTGAGCCGTAAGGTTCGCCCTTGATTCGTCCCATGTCCACGCTGCTTTTACTAACTGTAATCACTCCGCTTACTTCGATATTTCCACCCATGATGACAGTACCGCCATCTTGTTTGTTTGTTGCTGGGTATGCCCCAGACGTTGATATAGTTGCCATTTCAGACTCCTTAAAGTAAAAAAATTAAAAAAAACATAGATTCCAGATCCGGCAACTTCCTATTCTCCTAGTATTATTATACACTACTTCAGTCGTTCTTTTAGTAAGTTTGCTGAGTTTTTTATCTTTCTTCGCACTGTTTCTCTGTTGCAGTCGTGCTTCTGAGCTACTTCCTCTATCGTGTCTGAAAGCATCCTGTCTCTTAGCATGTCTCCATTAGGAAGGCTGTCTATCTCGTCGTATAGATCAAGGAGGTTTCCGCTAGCGGTGGGGTCAGATATGTTGTCATGCAGCGGTCTTGTTTTATTCCTATGTCGATTGTTGAACTTGATAGCTGAGATACATTGCTGACGAACCCCATTGAATAAGTATGTCGTGAACTTCGACCTACCTTCTTCATGGCCTTCTGATGCTTTCCACAATGCGTTTAGCTTGCAAGTATGTAGCTCATCTACATCTAACTGGCTCATAAACTTGCTAGCTGCCTTGTTCATAATCATTTCTAAATCTCTGCTTTTTAACGCTTCTTCAAAATTCATATTCAAAATCCTTTAATAAAATAATTAAGTCAAAAACTTCTCTTCAATGTTTTTTCTAACTTCCCCAAAGCGAAACATGCGTCCCACTCCAATGAAAAATCTGTATCTACTTTGTACCTTTAGGAGTTCAACTCCTGCTGTTTTTTCAATCCCGCTTTTTACAGACGGAGTTATATCAAAATTAGCATGTCCCACCCAGCAGTCAAAATTAGCTATAACGCTTGCTTCTTCTATCATCTCTTTTGAGATTGCCACAGAAGATGCTGCTGGTGATGGAGTCATTCCATCTTCCTCACCTGAAAAATCTGAATAGTCTCCCGTTTCTAATAGTTCCTGTATCATCGCTCGCTCTTGTAGTTGGAGCTTTTCTACGAGGTTTTGTATGAAGGGGCACTCTAATTGGTCTTCTAATGCGTCTTCGTATTTCTGCCAGCCTATTTGCTTTTGCATCTTTAATTACTCCCTTATAGGGCATCGGACGGCCTTATGCATGGCTCTTCTTCCTCTTTATTTCCTTTGTCGTCATACAGTGCAGCTATCTTACTAGCCATAGTTAAATATAAATCTAGGTTATCTGTTTCAATGAAATGATCTTTAATCATTTCAATGGTAGTGTCCAAGTAGTGATTTAAAGTTATCCCTATTAACAAATCCGTAAGTAGTTCGATTGATTTCTTGTCCATTTCTGCAACATGAATATCAGCGAATGGAGAACCGTCCTCTCTTATATAATAGTTAATCGACGCTGCGATGGGGTTATCTCCATCAATTTTGTCTACTTTTTTCTTTTCTTTCTTTAAAAAACCAAACATTAAGAAAGTACCTCTGTAATTAAGTTGGCTGAGTTAGTCCAGCTATACTGTTTAGCGGTTTCAACGCCACTAGCATTGGATGTTACTTTATTCTTATGAACGTGAGTCATAAATTCTGCGATTTGATCTATCTGGGAGTCTTGAATACTAGCCCAGCTCCCCACTAATCCATTGAACCATTTATCGTCTTTTGCTGGCTCAAGGCTGTCTATCTCCACCAAGAAGGTATTGTCTTTGTTGCAAAACTCCGTGTGCGCTGAGTAGTTTGTGGCTATAACCGCCTTATTGCAGGCCATCATTTCCAAAAGCTCTAAATTCCAACCTTCCCCTCTAGATGGAAATACCCCGCAGTCTGCATTGGACATTATAT
>Ga0115000_10004932_pt1 | contig 10802 bp, 14 predicted proteins | sample ArcticOcean_MG_C_6_FD_89690 | JGI IMG/M metagenome (GOLD analysis project Ga0115000, IMG submission 89690) | Marine microbial communities from western Arctic Ocean - ArcticOcean_MG_CB8_128 | ecosystem: Environmental > Aquatic > Marine > Oceanic | place: Arctic Ocean: Canada Basin | collected... | reverse complement strand
GTCTCTACTTGATCTAATAGAATCATTTGCTGGATCACCTTTTCCTGCTAGTACATATGGATGATTAGATGCTGGTATAAAGACTTTGTTATTTCCTGATCCTTTTGGAATAAAATTCCCATTCCCATATTTTTTTGCCGCAGCAGCTTTTAACCTCATATCATTATTTCTCGCAAACTTCCCTGAGAACATACTACCTTTATTTCCAGAAGAAGCTTCTTCTCCACCTCCAGTAACATCATCTGCAGCACTATCAAGTGAACCTACTTTTTTACCTCCAAATGCATTACTGAACATACCACTAATCGACTGAATTAAGTTAGGTTGGGTTTCTTGCATTGTTTTGAATATTCTCTCATATTCATCAGCAGTCGGCGGCAAAATTTTTGGTAGTTTGATTTGATTCAGAAGACCAATTTTTGTTGCATCAAGTCCATTGATTGAACGTATCGCTTTATCAAATGCTATTAATGAATTAGTTCCTTCAATACCAATATTCTCCAACGATTTACCAATTTCTTTAATACCTAAAGCTGTTTTCGTCATTACGGTTGAATCAATTTTAGATAATCTTTCAACTGATGCAGTTTGTGCCTCAAGTAATTCAGTTGCCGCTTTTGCTTCACCAATTTTATCACCCTTTACGGCATTAATAACCGTTGCAATACCATCTGCAATCGCAGTTACTGTTCCTGCTACAGCACCGCCAACACCTTCAATTATACCAATAATTACACCACCAACTTCTTTAATTACATCACCAATTGATCTGAATATCTCTGGTACTTTTATGATAGCAGTCATGAGGACGTTACCGATAACATCAGCAATCTTAATTATAACAGGTGCGAATTCTTCAATGGCCTTCGTGAGGACGTTGCCAATAACATCAGCAATTCTAATCATGATAGGAGCAATTGCTTCAAATGCAGGCGCTGCAACTCTTAGTGCTGCACCCAAACCAATCATTCCAAGAGTGAATACAGCTAAACCAGCAATGACAACTGGGTTTGCAAATGCCATGACCCCACTTGCAAATCCTCTTAGAATCCCTGCTATTGCCCTTCCGATACCTTTACCGATTGGACCTAACGCTTTCCCTAGTGCAGCAAATCCTTGTGCTAATGATATAAGAAGTTTTCCGGCACCAGAACCAACCGCTTTTATAAAGACTCCGATACCTTTACCAAGTCCAGCAATGCCCGCACCAAGACCAGTCAAACCGCTATCGCCACTGTCACTTGACCCTGCGCCACCACTTCCAGTAATACTCTCTGCTATTTGTCTTAATAGATCAAGTTGTGTAGATTTCCATCTTTCATTTTCTTGTCTTTCTTGATCTCTTTCAGCTGGAGTCTCACCACCATCGTTAGCTGCCGCAGTTGACAGACTCTGTATATTTGCTTCATTTTGATTTTCAGCAAGAATCATATCTCTTGCTATTCTTTCACTTTCATTTTCTGCATTTTCTTTTTCAATAATACTATTTGCTTTTTCTTCTCCAAGTTGTTCTTTTAAAGCTTTATGTCTTTCTTCATCCCTCTTTTTTGAAGCTTTAGCTTCAGCAACTTTTCTTTTATTTTCTCTGACAGTTTTTTGAAATTCTTTATATTCTCTTTTGCTTAATCCAGAAGATTCTTGTAATTGTTTAGCACGCTTTTTGTCAAGCATAAAATTAAATATTGTTCTTTTAAAACCATTTCCTAGAATTTTATCACCAATCTTTGCCGCAAGCGCTGCTTTCGTAAGACCTAACTCTTCACGCAAAGAGTTTTCTTGTACACTTAATGCAGCAGCCTTTAGTTCTTTTGCTGCATCACTAAAAGCTTTAGCGCTTTCTTTTTGTGATTTGATTAGATCATCTTCTTCTTTTTTTGTAGGCATAATTTATTTCCTACTCATATATGCGGTCATGCCCATGTAAGCACCAACAACACCAGCCATGCCGATGTAGAACAAACCTGAGATATCACCAATTAATTTAAGTCGAGCTTCTGAGATAATAGGAGTACATATAACGATAGTGAACACAATCATAGCAATAAGAGATACCCACGACATCTTTCGTTGAGCATCAGCTTTATCTTCTTGCATTTCAAGTTCTTCTATTTCTTTCATTTTAGCTAATTCTTCATCAGTCACTATTCCATCCCCATCTAAATCATACTTATTATAATTTGAATCTTTTTGTAATTTTTTCTGCGGCATAGGATATCCCCTTATTTATTTTGTGCTTTTTGTCGCTCCTTTTCATCCTCTAACCACTGCATTAATAATCCAACATAAATATCTCTTTCCCACGGTATCATATTTTCAATTTCAGTAAGACTATATTTGTGATGTTGTATTAATCCAAAATTAATCTTAAAATATGATGCCAACGTATTATGAGAAAGAGTTAGCTTAAAAAATTGTTTAGTCCCTCCAAGTGAACTGTTGATTTTACTCCTGTTTTAGGATTTACAATTTCTACATCATGAGTAAGTTTTGGCATTGTTTCAAAGAAATCTTGTAAATTTACAAACTGATCTTGTGTCAAACTATCCACGAAATCTTCAATTTCTTCTGAAGTTATATCAACTTTATTATAAACATCATCTCCAAACTGAATTGAAGATATACAATTCTTAATTACAGAAAAAATACTATCTATAGAGTTTTTACCAGAAGATTCTAAGGTTGATGCAACATTTGGATAATCTAATTCCATAGAAACTTCATTACCTTTAGCATCTTTACCAAGATTACAAATCTTACTATGTTTATCATCCATAGTCACTGTAACATCTTCAAGATTAATACTCACCTCAACATACGTTACTTCATCATCTGGGCATAACATTTTTACATTAACTGTTTCTGAAATTGATTTCTGCCTAATTTTTAGAAAGGCGTATTCAATATCAAACATTGGGTCTGTTTTATTACCGACATTTCCAAAGGTACAAGCCTTTACTAGATCAAGAACCCCTTGATATGTTGCGCCCTCATCTTGTTCTTCTTGAGCTAGAAGTAGAATTTTTTCTTCTTTAACTAAAAATGGTCTAAATTTTATTTCTTCTCCTGTAGAGGGAACTTTCATTATATAAGTTGGTGTTTCAAGTTTTGGCAAAGCCATATTATATCTCCTATTTCAATTCATTTTTTTTATTCAGTATCGAAGAAAAGTTCTTCTTCAAGCTCAAGCAATTCCGCCGTTTTGTTTGGTTGTCTAGAGGCATGTTCACCAATATCAGTCCAATATCTAAATGCAAACTGAACGGAAAAATCTTGAATACCTTCAGTTGATGACATATCAAATTCAACTGGTCCAATAGTTTTTGGATATACTTCCCATATTTTATATCCTGCTCTTGGTATAAAAGATTTATCTAAAACAAATATATCAAGTTCACCAGTATAATCTTTATAGTATTTTATATTCCAACTGTATTCACTATACGCTAATTTTTGCCAATCAGCAAAATATCTTCTTATATCAAATCTATCATCCAGAATAAATCGTGCTGAGATATCATCTGAAAATCCTATTCCACTCACAATGTCTCTATTAGGGCCATATATATTAGAGTCAGATTGTGTCTCTAAAATATTGCCCGGCAAGGTTACAGCATTACAACGAATTGATAATCTTCTTAATGTATTCGCACCGCCTGAAGATATATTTTTAGGTGGAGATATGTTTAGTTGAAATTTATTTTTTTGTGATATTCCATATCTACCAAGTTCACTCCGTAGCGCATCAATAGAATTTACTTGAGTCCTTGTGACACCATCTGCTTCAATTGGAACACCAAAAACATTATCAATATTAACTTGTCTTTCTAAGTCTTTTAGAGGATTTGCTGGCATTAGATCATTTTCCTTGAATCTGACCAAACAGAACTTGCACTAGATTTTTTAAAGTTATGAACAGGAAGTAGTGTTGCTACAACCAATTCATCTTCTTCAATTTTACGAAACTGTGATTTTGTATATCCAGCTAAATATCTGTGTATAGTTGGTTTGACTAAACTTATTCCTTTGATAGCATTATAGCTTGTATTTAAATCACGATCAAGCATAGCATCTAACAATTTCATCCTTAATGGAATTGGTAAATAATGAAAATTTAAACCTAAAAATCCATCTGTATAATTTTCTATTGGAAGTACTAAAGGAAATGTGTCATAATATGGTAATTTCTTTTTATGCTTAGGTCCATACACAAACATATTTAAAGTTCCAACAAATGGTCGTGCTGATCTACTACCATCTCTAATGAGGTCTAATCTGCTAGGTTTACCAAATTCTTTAATTTTGTCTCGATACCACTGAGTAGAATATGGTTTGCCTTTTGAGGCGTCTATTACGCTTTGTATATAATCGCTGTTTGCCATACTCTTATTTATAACGAATTCCTAAATCATCTTCTGTCAGTATCTTAAATTCCATACCCTTATCTAAACACCAAGAGTTTGCTGATCTCCATTTAGCTTCATTAACTCCCCATGTTTTCACTTCTGAAAACCAACGCTTAGTTCTTTTTGAAGGTTTTGGGTCTGGTGGACTACACTGTTTCTTAGGTTTAACTTCAATTATATATTTTTTAATTTTATCATTATGTTGTTTGACCTTGATATAGAAATCTGGAAAATAACGATGTACTCTACCATCTAATGGTGATATATACGGTATAATAACTTCTTCGCTGCCCCACTCCATTATAGATTTGCTATCATCACAATATAACATAAATTTTCTTTCCCATAAAGAACGATAGATAATATTACTTGGATCACCCCTATATTTTACAGGATTCTTTGGTGTATATTTTCCTCTGTATGCCATATTGTATAAATACCTTTATAAGATTATTTATGGGAGTTGCCATATGGCCAGAGTTCAGTTTCTCGCAGCAAAAAAACCTAAAAGATTTGATCAAAAACCACAAGAAGGTGCTAACTTAAATGGTAGTGTTCAAAAAAACGCTGGAAGAACTCCAGTACTTTCTGCTCCTAAAATGCTTAGTTATCCCACTGAGGCTAGTAGTTTAGAACAAGGTCATTTTGTACTTTTTCAGATACACAAATTAACTTCCGGCTCACTAGGTAAAGAAGAAACTGGTGACGGATTTAAACGGCGTAGTTTTACTCTTAGAGGATCAAACAAAACCGTTGAAACACAAATTGCATTGTATATGCCTGCACAAGTTGGAACATCGTATAAATCTAATTATGAAAATAAAGAAATTGGAGCTATAGCAGAAGCAGGAGCAAATGCACTTGCTGATGGCACTGCATCAGGTCTTGTTGGTTTAGGTAAAGTAGCAGTTGCAACAGGTGCTAAGCAAGCCCTTTCTAAAGTGACTGGTTCGTTAATTGATACATTTGGACAAGGCGCTAAAGAATTATTTCAACTCAACTCAGGAAAAATTGTTACTGAGAAAATGGAATTGATGTTTAAAGGAATTGAAAGAAGACAATTTCAATTTTCATTTTCGTTTATTCCAAAGTCTGAACAAGAATCTGAGCAAGTTGACAGTATAGTTCGTGCTTTTAAAGTTGCGATGCTCCCATCATATACAAGTTCTTTTGGTGGTTCTTCTCTAGCTGGTTCTGGTGTTGGAACAGGAGAAGGAGTTGCAGCAGCTGCTTTAGGTTTGAATACGGGCGAAGCAGGATTAGGAAGAACTTTAACAATTCCAACCACTATGGACATAAAATACTACTATAGAAAAGACGACACAAGTGCAGCAGAGAATGCTTATCTTAATAAAATTTCAACATGTTATTTAACTGATATGGATGTCAAGTATGGCGGAGAAAGATTTACTGCTTACACTCCTAATGATAAGGGCGCACCACCACAGAATACTACGTTATCTTTAACATTTGAAGAAATTGAAATGATAACACAAGAAGCTGCTAGAGTAGGATATTAATATGTACTTCGAAAAATTTCCTAGAATACAATATACTAATGTAGAAGGTGGTCCAACTAAAACCGTAGTAAATATACTTAGACGGATTGGAGCGAGAGAGGCTGTCAAAAATAAAGGTGTTCTGTTTAATAAGTATAATGTATTAGGTAATGAAACTCCAGAATCTCTTGCATTTGATTTTTATGGAAATGCAGAATTGCATTGGGTTCTTCTTCTAGTAAACGATATATTTGATCGTTATCATGATTGGCCAATGAATACTAATCAATTTCAAGCATTCGTTTCTGACAAATATGATAATCCTGATGATGTTCATCATTACGAAATTTCTCAATCTTCTGGTGACACTGATGTTACTATAAATATTGGAGATGACAATACAGATTACCCTAGTGCTACATTGATAACAAATTTTGAATATGAAGAAAAAGAGCAAGATAAAAAGCGACAGATTAAAATACTTAGTGCTGCATATCTTCCTAATTTTATAAAAGAATATCAAAAGTTACAATCGAATTAAAGGTATACAATGGAACTAAAGCAAGCAGGCGATTGGAATCTTGAAGAAGCGATACTTTATACTTCAACAGGCAATATAATTCCATTTCATGAATCCGTTACTGAAATACAATTATACGAAAGTATTTACAGTAAAGGATTGTATGGTCGAATTCAATTGTTAAACACTATAGCTTTACAAAATGAAGGCCCAGTTATTGGTCAAGAATATTTGGGACTAGTATTGTCCACACCAACATTGTTGGATAATACCACCAAATTAAAATTTGATGAAAATGTCTTTCATGTCACTAAAGTAACAAGAGAGTATGAAGGTGGAGCAGAGATTCTATCATTAGATTTTTACTCTTCTGAAATTGTTCACAATCAACGGAAACTTATATCAAGAACTTTTAGTGGTACATACCATGAGATGGTTGAAAGCATTTTAAGGAAAGACTTAAAGTGTAAAAAACGCTTGTACATAGAACAAACAAACGATACAAAACAACACATAGCAAATAATGATCATCCAATAGATATTATAAAAAAATTTACAACACAAGCAACTGCTATGCATCATAAGTTACCCTCATTTGTGTTTTTTGAAAATCTTAGGGGATATCATTTTAGGTCAATCCAAAGTTTGTATGCTGAAGGAAGTCGTTTCACTTATTATGAAGCAGACTCGTCTGCTGGAACAGGAGATGCTTCAAAACCTAGTCTTTCTAATACAAAGATAAATGATCAAATTACACAAGATTTACAAAGAATCAGAAGCGTAAACCTGTCAGAAAATAATGACACATTACTTTCTGTTGCTGTTGGAGCTTTGTCTTCAAGACTAATTACTCATGATATAGTACAAAAGAAATTTACAAACCACACATATAATTATTTGGATGATCAGACTGTTGAAGATCATGGTATTGAAAAATATTCATCAGGCCTTGTTGACAGTAAGGATAAACATCTCTATAGTGGCATATCATTAGATGATGAGGGAAATAGAATTTCTGATTTCATACCTATTCAATATCTAACCCCTGTCACAACAGTTAAGAATGAAAATGGTGTTTATAAAAACTCACAGTATGAAGTGTATAATAGTGTCACAAATAAAACAGAATATAATTTTGATCCTGTTAAAAAGCAAAATATACTACAGAAAAGACGTTCATTATTTGCAAATTTTGATACAGGGATTACTATGCTTCTTCACTGTATGGGACAAACCACATTTGGAGCTGGAGATATAATAACAATAAATCTTCAAAAAGAAAGTAAACATGACTCTGATGGTCAAGACAAATTTATCAGAGGAAATTTCCTTGTTCAAGAGATTAAACATGTTTTCGATAGAGTAAGTAATCAACACAAAATGTATTTAAAGGTAACAAAAGACAGCGTTGATCATGATCTTACGAAAGATCAAGATGGAAAAGAATATGGAAATCATTTAGAAAAAAAACCTGTTAAAGATAGCCCTTTATATTCAGACAACCATTTTTATGGGAACATAAATGGATATGATGAAGTTGGTGCTAATCAAGCATTTTCATCAGAAAACGATAACAGATTTCCACTGAGATCAAAAAATTCATCAGATACAGAAAGGAGAAATTAACTCAAATATTATGGCTAAAAACCCCTATCACAAAGAGATGCAAAAGGAAGAAAAAATGACAAAAACAAGAAATAGACGTAAACAGATGCAAACCTTTCAACAACAAGATAGACAGATCGAACCAATTTCGGAAGATCATAAATATATGATAGCACTAATGAAAAATGAGTTAACAGGAAATAAAAATGAAAACATTCTACGAACTACAAGAGGGAATCAATGATCCCAACATTTTTAAAGCATTTTTCCTAGCTGGTGGACCTGGCAGCGGTAAGTCATACGTTGTCGGGAAAACCACTGGTGGAACTGGATTAGTAATTATTAATTCAGATGATGCATTTGAGGTCTTGCTTAATAAAGCAGGTCTAGATATGAAAATGCCTGATGCTGAATTTGATAAAAGGGAACCATTGCGTACAAGAGCCAAGCAAATAACGGGGGCCAGAAAAGAAAATGCTGTTGAAGGACGTTTAGGTTTGATTCTTGATGGTACTGGTAAGGAATATGATAAGATTGTTAAACATTCTACTCAACTAAAACAGTTGGGTTACGATACACACATGATTTTTGTTAATACCTCTCTTGATACAGCTCTTGAACGTAATGCAAAACGTGACAGAACTGTACCAACAGAAATTGCAGTTAAAGCATGGAAAGATGTACAATCTAACATAGGTAAATTTAGTCAGCACTTCAGACAAAACTTCATTGTTGTTGATAACAATGATACTGAGGAAGATGTAATGACTCCTGTATTTAAACAAATAAAGACCCTGTTACGAAAGAAAGCAACAAGCCCTATTGCAAAACAGTGGATTATGCAACAAATGAAAGATAGGGGCATTACCAAAATGCCTAAAGGTTTCTAACAGTAACATATATGCAACACTATTGATTAAAATCTAAAAAACGACATAGAATGCCATTTTTTGTTTGACATTATAGCTATTATATGCGATACTATAATAATGATGATAAAACTTACAGGTATAACGAACCACGGAAAGAACCGTGTTCGTGAGCATGGTGATCTCTGGGAAGTCCTAGAGTTGCCCACAGGTGTGATAAAAATGTCACACAAACCCATACACCCCCCTATTAAATCAGTCAAAACTGGCGAAGAAAGATGGTTAGATGATACTAATTTTTCTTGGATTCCTGTCGATTTTGCTTGACAAACCTTATTCCATAGTGTATAATGGTAATATAATCAAGAGAGAGAGAAAAACATGACAAAACTTACTGAGCTAGATAGAATGGTAATGACAGAGGTTAATAAGGCCTGTGCAAAAACAGAAAATTACTTTGCAGATGGTACTGTAAACTGGAGTTACGTTGATGCAGATGTGTATATGGCAGTAGAGCCATTTATACCGTTTGGTGAAACTGGTTCATATCTTGAAGCATTTAACCGTTATGTAGATGTGATTCGCATTGCAATTGATATGAAAATTGCATAGTGTGACATATTTACATCTTGACATACTCTAATTGGTATGTTATACTATGTATATAATGAGAAATAAGGAAATGATTATGAATAACGAAATGACAACCCTGATTGAGAACATCAAAGCAGATTACCTTTACTGGACTACAGGTCGATCTAGCACCCTCAGTGAGGTCAACGAGAAGATGATTGCTGAGTTCAACGAAAATATCACGTTTAAGGTAGGTTCCAAGTATATCAGAGTCTTCAATGAAGGCGGTAGTGTTTGGGGTTTTGTTGTCAACACTGACAATGACAAGAAGTTCAAGAAGGGTGACATTCTGAAAGCCGCTGGTTATGCTGCTCCTGCTCGTAACTTTGCAAGGGGTAATATTCTTGAAGGTGGTTACACAAGTCGTTGGACGGGAGCTTAATTCTATGAGAACGATTATATTCATTACCCTCATGGTTGCGTGTGTCGCAATCGTGGGGTACATTGAAGACCCTTGTGCCACTGAAGGATTAATTGCTGGTTGTGCAAATTAGCGCTTGACAAACTCTATTCCATGTGTTACTATTAGATATAATCAGTGATCAAAGAGGTTTTAAATGGTTGAAAAAATTGCGATGAACAAGGGTGTTTTTCTTGGATATGGTAATACAGATGATATGGAAATCGTAGGGCGTGCCTTTGGGTATGACTTCTATGTTGAGAAAGAAGAACGTACATCTCAGACCATTTGGATATATGACCGTAATGTGACAAAACGGTTTCGCCGCTTTGTAAAAAGTGGCAGCTGCCAATTTGGTGGTCAGATGGAGACTCGCTATCGTATTGCTGCGAAGGTTTGCCTGTCAAAAGACCGCAACGCCTGGCACGTTGATCTGCTTAACGTAGATAGTCGTTATAAGGGTAATAACCTTGCCATTAAACTTTATAAGTTTCTGATGAAAAAGATGGATATTACACTTATGGCAGGAAGTAGCCAATCTGCTGGTGGGCGATATGTCTGGAACAAGCTTGTTAAATCTCCTGACGTTACAGTTTATGCCAAGAAGTCGCCTTATTCTAAGATAATTGATTTTCCTAAGGCGGGGAATCGTGAACTGGTCGGCAAGATGTTTGACCTATACGATAGTAATGCAGAAATATTCGCTGTTGCGGCCTAAAGGAGATTATATTATGAAAGCAGTAGTTATAAAAAACCCCGTGACGTACAGCGTCACCAAAGAAGGTAAGCGTGTTCCATATGGTTGGGTGTCTTATGGGGTTATTAAACTTGGTCGTTATTGGGAACTTGATGAATGCCCTTTAAATCTATGGG
>Ga0115000_10004931_pt1 | contig 10802 bp, 8 predicted proteins | sample ArcticOcean_MG_C_6_FD_89690 | JGI IMG/M metagenome (GOLD analysis project Ga0115000, IMG submission 89690) | Marine microbial communities from western Arctic Ocean - ArcticOcean_MG_CB8_128 | ecosystem: Environmental > Aquatic > Marine > Oceanic | place: Arctic Ocean: Canada Basin | collected... | reverse complement strand
TTATTAATTATGTCTTTAATCATGTTTGCGGCTATTATTTTTGCATTTATTTTTCTTCCAACCACACCCGTTAAAACTTTCGAGGAGATACCGCCTGCCAAGCCCGTCCTAGATAAGAATCTTAAATCTCTTCTTGTCATAGGCGTTATCATTTTTACAAGTTTTGCTATATTCCAGTCTGTCACTGCGTATTATTTACAGGATAGATTTTTGCTATCGTTAAATGAAACTGCAAAATCAACAGCTTTAGTTTTAGGTTCAATGGCTGCAATGGCTATAGTTTCTCAACTAACCATAGTTCAGAGTTTTAAAGGATCACCGTTACGCTTGATTTGGTGGTCCATCCCTTTCTTCTTGGCAAGTTCAATTGTCATAGTGTTTTCAAGTGACTTCAATTGGGTTCTTGTTGGAATGAGCTTGATGGGATTAGGCATGGGGTTAGCATCACCTGGATATACCGCTTCTGCTTCACTTAATGCGGATAAAAACAATCAAGGTGCCGCTGTGGGCTTGGCAATGATAGCCCCAGGAGTAGGCTTTGCCCTAGGTCCACTCTTGAGTGGTTTTCTTTATCAAGCCAATCTAATCTATCCTTTTTTGTTTACCATACCGTTATTCTTGATTGCATCCTTTTTAATCTTTCAGTTGGAAGAAAAATCTTTTCAGTAGTCTTGGTTTTTATGATGGCATTTAGTTTAATCACAAATTATAATTGCTTGGCTTTAGCGCGCTCAAAAGCAAACCCTATTAAAGAAAGTGATAGAAAAAGATAATCGTCCAGTAAACTTAAATTTACTAACTATAAGCTTGCCAATAATTGGTGTAGCTTCAATTCTTCACAGAATATCTGGCTTCGCCATATTTATTTGCTTTCCACTAGTCGTTTGGTTGCTGCACTTATCTTTGAAGTCAGCCGAATCTTTCACTCTATTGAAGGGTTATATCGAAAATAATATCCTTTTGAAGTTAATGGCCGTGCTTATAGTGGCAGGCTTTATTTATCATATCCTTGCAGGTCTAAAAAAGATCTTAGGTGAAATCTTTGGATTTGGAGAAACTCTTAAATCCGGTCAGGCGCTGTCTTGGATTGTTTTTGCTTTGACTTTTATGAACTCTTTATGGTTTTTAATTTACATCTGGTAACGATAATGAAATTTTTTGAGTCAGGTACTAACGAATTTATAATTGTAAGAGCGTGTGCAATGCTGATGTTTCTTTACATCAGTTACTTGATGTATTTTATAGTTTCAACACCCACTGTTGATTACAACCTATGGAAAACTTTCTTTGAAGGTTCAATAACCAGAATCTTTTCAAGTGTATTTTTAATCGCTTTTGCTATCCATACTTGGTTTGGTACTTGGGCGATAGGCTCGGATTATTTTACTCCCGCTAGATTGGGTGACTTCAGTAAAATAGTTTACTCTTCTTATAGAATTTTTTGTTTTCTAGTAATTTCTGTGGTGCTTATTTGGTCCTTTTTAATTATTTGGTAAAAAATATGAAAGTTAATGAAGTAATAAATGCTAAAGATCTTCCAGTGATGGAATTTGATGGAATTATTATTGGTGGAGGGGGTGCAGGTTTAAGGGCTTCTCTTCAATTGGCTGAATCAGGCCTTAATACCGCTGTAATTTCTAAAGTATTTCCTACGCGTTCGCATACGGTATCTGCGCAAGGTGGAATAACTTGTGCAATTCAAAGTGACGATCCTGATGATGACTGGAGATGGCATATGTTTGATACGGTCAAAGGGTCGGATTATATTGGAGATCAGGAAGCCATAGAGTACATGTGCAGTGAAGGTCCTAAAGCTGTTTTTGAACTAGAGCACATGGGATTACCTTTTTCCAGAACCGAAGAAGGAAAGATTTATCAAAGACCTTTTGGAGGTCAATCAAAAAATTACGGAAAGGGCGGACAAGCCACAAGAACTTGTGCTGCAGCGGATAGAACTGGTCACAGTCTTTTACATACTCTGTATCAAGCGAACCTTAAAGCAGGAACAAACTTTCTTAATGAATGGTTTGCGATTGACATGGTCTTAAATGAAGACGGAGCAGTTGTTGGAGTTGTTGCTTTTGAAATAGAAAGCGGAGAAATATTTTACATACGTGCTAAAGCAACTGTTCTTGCAACGGGTGGAGCTGGAAGAATTTATGCCTCTACCACCAATGCTTTAATTAATTCAGGCGACGGAATTGGCATGGCCCTTAGGGCGGGACTGCCAGTGCAAGATATTGAAATGTGGCAGTTTCATCCTACGGGAATCCATGGTGCCGGTACTTTGGTAACAGAAGGTTGCAGAGGAGAAGGCGGTTATTTACTCAATAAGGATGGCGAGAGGTTCATGGAGCGATATGCTCCAAATTCAAAAGATTTAGCGGGACGTGACGTGGTTGCTAGATCAATGGCGCAAGAAATTCTCGAAGGCAGAGGATGCGGCCCTAATGCAGATCACATCTTTTTAAGATTGGATCACCTTGGCCCCGAAGTTGTCCATAAAAGACTGCCCGGAATAACCGAGTTATCAAAAACCTTTGCTGGAGTTGATCCGGCTGTACAACCTATCCCTGTAGTCCCTACCTGTCACTACATGATGGGAGGCGTGCCAACGAATTTAAACGGACAAGTCATAACTGTTAATGAAGGAAAGGATACTATTATTGAAGGTCTATATGCCGCAGGAGAGGTTGCCTGTGTATCGGTGCATGGAGGGAATCGTCTTGGAGGAAATTCTCTTCTAGATTTAGTGGTGTTTGGGCGTTCAGCAGGGATTCATATAGAAAAATCTATGAAGCAGGGCGTTGATTTAAAGAAAGCTTCAACCGATGATATAGAGAAAGCGCTTGTGAGATTGAATCGTCTTAACTCCTCAACAGAAGGAGAACAAGTAGCTGTCTTAAAAGAAAGAATGCAACAAAATATGCAAAATAACTTTGGTGTCTTCAGAAGAGAAGATCTCATGGTGAAGGGCATAAAGATGTTAAATGATTCTAGAGAGTCAGTTGAGAATATGTACCTTCAAGATAAATCTGCTGCTTTCAATACCGCAAGAATCGAGGCGTTAGAAATGCAGAATCTTTTCGAAGTTGCTGAAGCAACCGCCATTACTGCAAATGAAAGAAAAGAAAGCAGAGGAGCCCATGCAAGGGATGACTATCCAGATAGAGATGATGAAGATTGGTTAAAACATTCTATTTATTTTTCTAAAACAAAAGAGGTTAGTAAAAGAGACGTTAATTACCGACCTAAAACTGTCCAAGCTTTTCAACCCGAAGTTAGGACGTATTAAAGATGAGTGCTGTAATACCAGTTTCACACCTTCAAACTCTACGCATGAGTATTTATCGTTTTGACCCTTCAATTGATGAAAAGCCCTACATGCAAGACATAGATATTGAAGTCCCTACTGATAAAGACATCATGGTTTTAGATGCGCTGCATTTAGCAAAAGCTAAAGAACCCTCTTTATCTTATAGAAGGTCTTGCAGGGAGGGTGTTTGTGGTTCTGATGGTATGAATATCAATGGAAAAAATGGCCTCGCATGCATTACTCCATTATCAGATACCGTAAAAAGAAATAAATTAACTCTTAGACCTATGCCAGGTCTTCCAGTTATTAGAGACTTGATAGTAGACATGAAGCTGTTTTATGACCAACTTGAAAAAGTACAACCCTATTTGATCACTAAGAGTGATAACCCCGAAAAAGAAAGAGTGCAAAGCCCTGAAGAGCGAGAAGAATTAGACGGTCTTTACGAATGTATTCTTTGTGGTTGTTGTTCCACCTCTTGCCCGTCTTTCTGGTGGAATCCGGATAAATTCTTAGGTCCAGCAGCTTTATTGCAATCATGGCGTTTTATTGCCGATTCAAGAGATGAAGCTACCGAAGAAAGACTTGATGACTTGGAAGATGCATTTAGTTTGTATAGATGCCATGGAATTATGAATTGTGTATCGGTTTGTCCCAAAGGTTTAAATCCTACCGAGGCAATTTCTAACATAAGAAATAAACTTATAAATCGAAAAAGGCAATAGGGAGAGTGGTTGGATGGCTGGTCAATATGACGTAATTATTATTGGATCAGGTCCGGGTGGTTATGTTTCAGCTATTCGATGTTCCCAACTTGGATTAAAAACCTTGTGCATAGAGAAGTGCGGCAATGAAGGAAAACCCATTCTTGGTGGTACTTGTTTAAACGTCGGTTGCATTCCTTCAAAAGCTTTATTAGATACAAGTTCCAAATTGATCGAGATGGAAAAACTGAGCAGTCATGGTATTGATGCAGGAGAAATATCAGTGGATATCTCCACCATGCAATCAAGAAAACAAGCTGTCGTAAAAAGTCTAACCCAAGGAGTTGAGGGTTTATTTAAACTCAACAAAGTAGATTTTTTAAATGGAAAAGCATTCATAAAAACAAAAAATGAAATAATTGTTGAAACTTCAGACGGATCAAAGGACTCATACACAGCTAAAAATATCATCGTTGCAACCGGCTCATCTCCCATCGAGTTAAATGGTATAGGAGACGAACGTAAAAATATAATCACTTCTAAAGAAGCCTTAGAGTTAGAAGAAGTGCCGGCCAACATAGCTATCATAGGAGCTGGAGCAATTGGTTTAGAGATTGGCAGTATTTGGAATAGACTTGGCTCTAATGTTGTTCTGCTAGAGGCGCTGAATGAATTTTTACCTCAAGCAGACAAACAAATCTCCAAACAATCTTTAAGAATTTTAAAAAACCAAGGCCTTGATATAAAGCTAGGGGCTAAAGTGTTGAATGCAGAGTCTTTCAATAACAAAGTTAAGGTAATCTACTCCTGCGATTCAGTAGAGCATGAGATTATCGTTGATAAGCTGATAAGTGCAGTAGGTCGAAAGCCTTTTACTCACTCTTTATTTGCTGAAGATTTAAATTTAGAAATAAATTCAGAAGGCTGTGTGGTAGTTGATGAGCTTTGCTGTACTTCAATTCCAAATATTTACGCTATTGGTGATGTTATTGGTGGTCAAATGTTAGCTCATAAGGCCTCCGAGGAAGCAGTAATGGTCTCAGAGAATATTCATAAACAAGCATCTTCTAAAGTTGATTACAATTTAATTCCTTCTGTTATTTATACCCATCCAGAGATAGCCTGGGTTGGTTTATCGGAAGAAGATGCCTCAAAAAAAGGCTTTGATCTATCCACTGGCTCATTTCCGTTTTCCATTAACGGAAGAGCTTTAGCTTCAGGAGATACCGAGGGATTTGTAAAGACTATTGTGGATAATAAAAATGATAAGATTATTGGTGTTCATATATTGGGCTCAAATGCATCGGAGTTATTACAGCAAGCCGTGGTTGCAATGAGAATGAATTCTTCAGCGGAAGATCTATCTAGAACAATCTTTAGTCATCCTTCTCTATCTGAAGCACTTCACGAGTCAATTTTGTCAGCAAAAGGAAAGGCTATTCACTTAAACAACAGGAAGAAGAAATGAATCTACATGAATATCAAGCGAAGCAACTTTTTAGAGATTACAACATAGCGGTCTCAAATGGAGTTGCAACTTCATCTGCTGAAGAGGCTGAAACGGCTGCACTGGCATTGGGTGGATCTAAGTGGGTGGTTAAAGTTCAAGTTCATGCCGGAGGCAGAGGTAAGGCTGGAGGCGTAGAAGTGGTCGATAGTATTGAACAAGTAAGTGCTTTTGCAAATAAGTGGTTAGGCAATAATCTAGTAACTTTTCAAACAGATGAAAAAGGACAGCCCGTCAATCAAATTCTAGTTGAGTCCTGCAGCAATATTGCTAATGAGCTCTATCTCGGGGCGGTAATTGATCGAGCTTCTCAAAGGTTAGTTGTAATGGCTTCGACCGAAGGCGGGGTCAATATAGAAGAGGTGGCTGAAGAGACGCCTGAAAAAATTTTTAAAATAGAAGTTGACCCAATTGAAGGAACAAATGAAACAGACGCTGATCAGCTATCCAGCCTTCTAGGTCTTAATGAATTGCAGAGTCAACAATTTAGGAATATTTACCAAGGCATTGTTCAGCTTTTCTTAGAGAAAGATTTAGCTTTATTGGAAGTAAACCCTTTGGTTGTAACTGAAGAGGGTGATTTGCTTTGCTTAGACGCCAAAATAAATATTGATTCAAATGCGCTTTATCGTCAGGAAGCTTTAACTTTAATGAGAGATTCTTCACAAGAAGATGAGAGAGAAGCAAAAGCGGCTGAATGGGATCTTAGTTACGTTGCTTTAGATGGGAATATTGGCTGCATGGTCAATGGAGCAGGTTTGGCTATGGGAACTATGGATATAATCAAACTACACGGTGGCGAACCGGCTAATTTCTTGGATGTGGGCGGCACTGCTGACTCAGAGAGAGTTTCTGAGGCCTTTAAAATTATTTTATCTGATGAAAATGTTAACACTGTTTTAATTAATATCTTTGGCGGCATAGTTCGTTGCGATGTGATAGCTGACGGAATAGTGGAAGCTTTAACCGTCATGGGGGTTTCTGTTCCTGTTGTTGTAAGGCTTGAAGGAAATAATGCTGAAGTGGGTCTTAAAACATTGGATGAATGTGATTTAAATATTATTTCTGCTTCAAGTTTGGAAGAGGCGGCTGATCTGGCCGTTAAGGCCTCGAAAGGAGAGCTAACATGAGTATCTTAATAGATAAAAATACTAAGGTTATTTGCCAAGGATTTACTGGTGGGCAAGCTACGCAACATTGTTTGCAATGCATAGAGTACGGCACCGACTTAGTTGGGGGAGTTACACCTGGAAAGGGCGGACAGACCGATCTAAATTTACCAGTTTTTAATTCAGTCTCAGAAGCCGTTGATCAAACAGGAGCCACTGCTAGTATAATTTTTGTACCGGCTAGATTTTGTAAGGCATCCATACTCGAGGCAGCTGAATCTGGAATATCATTAATTATATGTATTACTGAAGGCATACCGACAATCGACATGCTTGAAGTTAAAGTCAGATGTGACAAGCTGGGAGTTCGCCTGATTGGACCTAATTGTCCAGGAATAATTACGCCAGGTGAATGCAAGATGGGAATAATGCCTGGAAATATCCACTTACCAGGAAAGGTTGGAGTGATTTCAAGATCTGGAACTTTGACATACGAGGCCGTCAAGCAGACTTCAGATTTAGGATTTGGTCAAACAAGTTGTGTTGGAATAGGCGGAGACCCCATACCAGGATCTAGTTTTATTGATATTTTAGAGTTATTTCAGAATGATCCTAAGACAGAAGCGATTGTAATGGTTGGTGAGATAGGAGGAACGGCAGAAGAGGCAGCTGCTGAATTTATTCAATCCAATGTAACCAAACCTGTAGTTTCCTACATTGCCGGTGTTACAGCACCTGCAGGCAAGAGGATGGGTCATGCAGGGGCAATAATTGCAGGAGGAAAAGGAACAGCCGAAGATAAATTTAAAGCATTAGAAGCCGCAGGAGTCCACACCGTTAAAAGCCCTGCAGATATAGGTAAGGGTATAGCTGAGGCAACAGGGTGGTAAAAGAATATCAGCATTTAAAGATTGAAGATCGCGGTCATTTAGTTATTTGTGTTTTGTGTAATCCTCCTACCCATACTTTTACTTCAAAAGGCGTTTTAGAGGTCCATGACTTTCTGGATCAGATGGAAAAAAAAGAAGATCTTAGGGTCTTGGCTTTTACAGGTGAAGGCAAAGATGTTTTTATAAAACATTACGAAGTGGGCGAATTAGCTGCCTCTGCTGAGAAAAATATCTCTGAAAATAATAAAAGTAATTCAGACACCTCTACTCCTGATGAGCTACATAATTTTCATAAAATGCTTCTTAGATTAAGAGATTTAAATGCCATCGTAGTTGCTGGAATTAATGGAAATACGGCTGGAGGGGGTTGTGAATTTTCCTTGGGTTGTGATTTACGCATCATGTCAGACGGACCTTTTGGTATTGGCTTACCAGAAACATCTGTTGGCATATTACCCGGAGGTGGAGGGACGCAAAGATTAGCCAGATTAATAGGTTCTTCTAGGGCTCTGGATTTAATATTACACGCAAGATTATTGACTCCTAGCCAAGCTTTAGACTTTGGAATTGTAAATAAGCTTGTAGAGCATGAGAATTTTTATGAAGAGCTTGTATCGTATTGTTTGGATTTAGTTTCTCGAGCACCGATTGCCTTAAGACAAGTTAAAAAGATTATTCATCACGGTCTCGATGTGTCTTTAGAAGAAGGGCTTATGATGGAACAAAAAGCCTTTGATGTAACCATGAGGTCTAACGACGCAGCAAAAGCAATGCGCGCTTTACTTGACGCAGAGAACAATATCGAAGAAAAGAATGAGTTTAAATGGGAAGGTAACTAACTTATTCTTCAGCTACCTTTATAACCTGTTTCCCAAAATTCTTACCAGTTAAAACGTCTCGTAAACCTTGAGGGGCATTCTCGAAACCATCCGTGACTGTTTCTCTGTATTTAATTTTCCCCTCTGAAATCCATTGAGACAATTCATCTGTTGCACTTCTCCATTCTTTAAACCACTCAGTGACAACAAAAAATCTGTGTTCCGGAGCAGGGTCCAGAGCTCCAAATACATGGAATGGAGTTTCTTCTTGAGTCATGTCTTCAGAGTTGTAAGCGGATATAAATCCACATATAGGAACTCTGGAACCAGGATTTAAAAGTTTTGCTACGGCCTTACTAACCGGTCCTCCAACATTTTCAAAATAAATATCAATGCCATCCGGACATGCATTCTTCAGGTCTTCTTCTAAATTTCCTGCTTTGTAGTCAATGCAATCATCAAAACCTAGCTCATCTTTAACATAAAGACATTTCTCCTCTCCGCCAGCAACACCAACAACTCTGCATCCTAAGATTTTACCCATTTGTCCAACCACTGTCCCAACCGCTCCGGACGCAGCTGACACGACAATCGTCTCACCTGATTTTGGAAGCCCAACTCTAAGTAAGCCAAAGTAAGCTGTTCTTCCTGGCATACCTACCGTACCTAGATAGGTTGATAAAGAAACGACAGAAGGATCAGCTTTAAATAATTGAGGATCTTTTTCATTTGCTACTATGTAGGTTTGCCATCCTTGATGCGTGCAAAGATATTCACCTGTAACGAATTTATCGGATTTACTTTCCACAACTACACCAACACTTTCTCCTGTCATAGGCTCTCCTATAGCAGCTGGAGCGGCATAGGATTCCCCATCATTCATTCTGCCTCTCATGTAAGGATCTATAGACAAATAAAGGACTTTAATAAGAAGCTCTCCCTCTTTCAATTCCGGAACCTCTTCTTCGTTTAATTTCCAGCAATCGTCTGTAGGCATTCCACTAGGTCGCTTATCCAATAGCCATTGTTTGTTTGTGTAAGTAGTCATTTAATTCTCCATATTAGTGTTAATTATATTCTTATCTCTCTTCTCAACAAGATAATAAAATTCTTTGCCATCGATTTTTTTATCTAAAAGCTTATGACCTAAAAAATTGCAAAACTTTTCAATATCTCTCTCAGTGCTAGGATCGGTAGCTAGGACTTCTATCTTATCACCGTGCTTTGCTTCTCTTATCGCTTTATGGAGAAGCATAATTGGCTCAGGACAAATTAAGCCTTTTGCATTTAATTTATTGAGCATCTATAAATTGGTTGGTAATTTTTCTTACTCTGCGAACCATCAACGTCGCAGCGACTAATAAACCACAACATATCCCTGTCCACATGCCTACTGCTCCCATGGGTTCAACAATTATATCTGTTATAGAAAGCATTACTCCAACAGGCAATCCCACCCCCCAATAAGAGATAGCCATAATTTTCATGGGACCAAACGTATCTTTATAACCTCTCAGAGCACCAATAGCTCCCATCGCTAGACCGTCTGCAACTTGAAAGAATGCTGCAAACGATAAGAGTATTACCGCTAGGGATATAACTTCAGGGTTGTTGTTCAATAAACCGGCCATAAATTCAGCGTTTAGGATTATCAGCAAGCTTGCGAATAAAGCGCAAAAAGTTGCTAAGCGTAGTGAAAAATAAGAACTGTATTTAGCTCCTATCATATTGTTGGCTCCGACATTGTTTCCTACTCTTACCGCAGCAGCGTTAGCAATGGACATTGGGATCATAAAAAATAAACCCCCAATGGTCAGGGCAATTCCATTTGCTGCAATAACTTCACTACCAAACCTTCCAAGTATGATGCCAGCTCCACTAAACATGCTTAGTTCTATAAAATTTCCTAAACCAACCGGAATACCGCCTCTTAATATTTCTTTTAGAATACGAAAATTAGGAAGGTCAAATTTAGAAAATAATTTTGTAGGCTCAAACTCTTTCCGTATTTTGAGATATAAAATTAACAGAAGGAACGATGTCCAAGTGCCAATAACTGCTGATAGTCCAGCTCCTCTTGCCCCCATCTCAGGAAATCCAAAATTACCATAAATAAAAGTGTAGTTACCGATTATTGCGATTATTAACATTAATACATTCAGGAAGGTTACAGGAAGTGGCCTGGTGGTTCCTTCGCAAAGAGATCGCAGGGGTTGGCTTAATAATATGGCCGGTAACGCAAATATGAAGTAATTTAGGTATTCTTTGGAGTATTTTATAATCTCAGGATCCACCTTTGCTAAAGTTAAGATTAAATGAGCTTGAGATAGAATTAACATCCCTACAAAAACTATAGGTAAGGCAAGCCAAATTCCTTGTCTGACCAATGGCCCTATTTCTTCATTTTTATTTGCCCCAAAGAGCTGGGCTATCATGGGGGTAATAAAAAACAATACGC
>Ga0115000_10004930_pt1 | contig 10803 bp, 7 predicted proteins | sample ArcticOcean_MG_C_6_FD_89690 | JGI IMG/M metagenome (GOLD analysis project Ga0115000, IMG submission 89690) | Marine microbial communities from western Arctic Ocean - ArcticOcean_MG_CB8_128 | ecosystem: Environmental > Aquatic > Marine > Oceanic | place: Arctic Ocean: Canada Basin | collected... | reverse complement strand
CAACATCTATTTGATATTCATCTATCAACAGATCAGATAATTTTTCTTTCAAATCCATTTGATCATACCTTTCATTCTATTTTTTGTTCTTCTGTATTCAATGGACGTCTTAATGAATAATAATAGGAATACGATACTCATTACAAGACGAAAAATACCATCTAACTTAAAATAGGCATATGTATAAGTTATAGCACATCCTCCAATAACAATTAAGAGAAGGGCTTATTTGTATTTAGTCATTAAATTCTACTCATTTGATTTTATCTATCATAATCTAAAAGGTGTTTTGGGTTGAGATTATAGGTTGAAAAAGTGGAGGGGAGGAACTCTTTTAGCTTGGGTAGCATACAAGTAGCACTTGAACTAGTACTTTTATTAATTATTAGTACTGATTAAAAACATTCACGAATAACAAAGGTGTTATTTAAAGCTCCTAAAAATCCTTGTGTCGGCGGTTCAATTCCGTCCGGAGCCATCCACTTATGTTTTATCTTTTAACCTCAATAAAGTGGCCTCAGCAGATTTCCTAAAGGCAGTATTTCTCTTATGCTCTATTAACTAAGGAGCATTTATTTGGAACCAAATATTTAGTTATTTTTTATAAAAAAAAAGCTCCACGCAAGGTGAAGCTTTTTCTATTCTTTTTATAATAAAGATATTATAAAACAGCCCTTCTATTAAGGTGATAACATCTTGCATTTCGAGAACGAATATTGTTCAGTCTGTGTACAATAAATCGTTTTCTTCCATGACTTATTTCAATGGTCTTTTTGTTCACTACAATTCCTTTTTTTCAATATTTTTTCAATAAAAAAACGATGCGAAATTAAACAAATATAGTGATAAAGACCAAGTGTAATTATGAGAAATTAAATATAATTAATAATTAAAGATTGTAAGGACTAAAATTAAGCTATTTTAAACAAAGAATTATAACGCTAAGTAAGGTTTTTTTTGTTACTTTGTTTGATTTAAGGTTTATAGTTATATGTAGTAAAATGATATTGTATAATTATCGTTGACCGTAATTATGCTTTGTATTTTCTTCATTTCGATCTGTTGCGATAGAAGGCTCAGTTGATAAATCTGAGATTCGCTGTCTTAGCTCTGAGGTCATATCTATCTTAAGAGAATTAATAGAATCTTTTAATTGATTAGTATTTCTTCCACCAATTATTGGTGATGTAATTGCGGGATGGTTTTTAGCCCAAGCAATAGCTAAGCTAATAGGAGAATAACCAAGTTCTTTTGATAAGAGTGCAAATTTCTCAGCCACATCAAACATTTTTGAATCTTTATAACGGGCTTCATACATTTTATTTTCAATTAAACGGCCTTCTTTTGTCTTATTTGTTGTTCCATATTTCCCTGAAAGTAAGCCACCTCCAGTTGGAGAATAATTAATTACACCAATCTTTTCTGAAAGTGCCATTGGTAAAATCTCAACTTCAGCTTGACGTTTTACCAAGTTATACATTGGTTGAATACATTCAAATCTATTCCAGCAGTTTTTGTCTGAGATTCCAATAGCTTTAGCAATTTGCCAAGCTGCAAAATTACTAGCACCAAGGTATAATACTCTACCACTCTTAACCAAATCCTCTAAAACTCTTAGAGTTTCTTCAATTGGTGTTAGATCATCAAATCTGTGAAGAAAATAGATGTCTATATAATCTGTGTTTAATCTATTGAGACTTTCATTTATTGCAGTCATGATGTGCTTCCGAGTACCTCCGCGTGCGTTTACATCATTACCAGTTGGGAAGTAGGCTTTACTTGTGATTACTAAATCATTGCGGTTGCCTTGGATAAGTTTACCTAGGATTGTCTCTGACTTACCTTTTTCATATACATTGGCACAATCAAAAAAATTAATCCCCGCATCTCTACATTGTTTAAAAATTTTTGCTGATTCTTTTTCATCAGCTTGCCCTCCAAAAGACATTGTACCTAAACAAAGTTCTGAAACCTCAATTCCCGTTTTACCTAATATTTTATATTTCATCTAACTTATTTCAAGAACAGGATTACCGAGAATATTCATTATTGGTTTAATGCCTAAACCTGGATCATTAGAAGCACTCATTCTACCATTCTTGCGCTGTGGAGCGCCATCAGCAGCGCTAACCGTAACGTAACTATTAAAATCGGTTGCGGTAAATAGATAATCTGTAGGTGTGCTATGTGCTAAATGAGCAATAGCCGCTGTAGTTATATCGCCGCCCCAACTATCTTCTAGTGTCATCGCGATTCCTAGCTTAACACATAGATCTCGCGCCAATGCAGCCTTGGTAATTCCACCAAATTTACTAATTTTGATATTTACAACATCCATAGCTCTATCTGCATGTCCACGGACTAAAATATCAATACCATTAATAACTTCATCCAAGACAAAAGGGTGTGAGGTTCTTTCTCTAATAGAAAGACACTCTTCATATGTTTCACAAGGTTGTTCAATATAAACGTCAATGTCATCAACCGCTCTTACTACTCTAGCAGCTTCATGCATAAGCCATCCTGTATTAGCATCTGCAATCAACTTATCTCCAGGATGTAAGACAGCTGCAGCTAATTTAATTCTTTTTATATCTTTGTCTGGATTACCACCAACTTTTAATTGAAATCTGCGATATCCTTCATCGCGATATTTTTTGACATTAGCAGCCATTGCCTCGGGTTCTATTTGAGATATTGCTCGATATAAAATAAAATCTTTACCGTATCGCCCACCTAACATTTCGCAAATGGGCATTCCAGCTACTTGTCCTTTAATATCCCAGCAGGCAATATCTATAGGCGACTTCACATAAGGATGACCCTTTAAACATTGATCCATTAATTGATTTAGTTTTCCAGTCTCTATTGGGTTTTGTCCAATAAGATGTGGCCCAAGTTCTTTAATACCAGCACGAACACCAGCACCATAGGACGGAAGATAAAAAGGGCCTAAAGGACAACATTCACCGTAGCCTATATGCCCATCATCGGTTTCAACTGAAACAATTGTGGAATCAAAAACATTTACAGATTTACCACCAGACCATTTGTATGAGCCTTCATGAAGTGGAAGATCCACTTGATATGCCATTATTCGTTTAATTTTCATTTAATAAAAGTTGGGTTAATTATTCAACCAGTTATATTCTGTGATAATCCTTTATCGTGAGGATTAGGAGTTTAAGATATTGTTTCATGAAACGTAATATAAGCATTATTTTTTGTCAATTAAGCTTTAGCATAAGTAAATATTTATTTTATTTAGTAAGCATACCATTAATTGTAAAAAGTTTATTTTTATTTTTTTTTAATAATGCATAATCAAACGTCCATTTTAAAGCTGCCGATCCAACCTTACCATCTTTTCTCATAGCAACATATCCAATTTGAAAATCGGGGTTACCATTATGTTTTTTTATAACTCTTTTTAGTGCTTCTTCACAAGCCTCTTTTGGGTCATAGCCTTGTCTCATCAGCTCTACAACAAGGAAGCTACCATTTGTTTTTATAACTTCTTCCCCTAGGCCTGTTGCAGCAGCGGCGCCAACTTCATTATCAACAAATAAGCCTGCGCCTATAAGTGGGCTATCTCCAACTCGGCCATGCATTTTATATGCCCATCCACTAGTAGTGCAAGCACCTGCAATATCACCGTTCTTATCTTGTACAATAATTGATATAGTGTCATGGGTTTCATGGGGAGTCATCTCTCTTCGCTCTTTTTGCCATTGTTGCCACTCTTTTTTTGATTTGCTTGTTAATAATTCTTTTTCTTTAAAACCTTTAGATAATGCAAATTTTTTAGCCCCTTTTCCTACTAGCATTACATGTTTTGTTTCTTCCATTATTTTTCTTGCCACAGAAACAGGATGTAGAATATCTTGTAGAAAGGCAACAGAACCACAATTCCCAGTGTGATCCATTACGCATGAATCTAGTGTTACGAAACCATCTTCATCTGGTAGACCACCAATTCCAACACTACTATTTGTTACATCCGCTTCAGTTAAACGTGCACCTTCTTCAGCAGCATCCATTGCATTGCCACCTTTGTCTAATATATTTTTAGCAGCTTCATTCGCAGGAAGACCAAAGGACCAAGTTGATAAAATAATGGGATTATTTTTATTATGTTTAAGTGATGGTTCAATAAAAACTGTGCTAGGAGCAATAACTCCAGCGCTAGCCACTTTAATAAAGTCTCTTCTTTTCATTAGATTTCTCATTATGTTTATTAAATAATACCGATAGATTTTTTCAACGTCATAATACGTTTATATGAAGTATATATTTGATTTTCACTAATTTGCTTCTCTTCATATAACTCAAGCAATATATTAAAAACTTTTTTCAAAAGATTTTCATCATAATGCAAATTATTTCCAAAACAGAAGATGTCAACGCCAGCATTAATCATTAATAATAAAGTTTCTTTTAAATTATAATTTTTAGAGATTGCATCCATTGATGGGTCATCACTAATAATTACGCCATTAAAACCCATCTCTGATCTAAGTAAGTCTTTAAGCACTTTTGTAGAAAGTGTGGCAGGTAAATTATTATCTAATTTTTTATGTATTAAATGAGATGTCATTATAGCTTTAATTGAATCAGCCTTAATTAATGATTTGTATGGAGTAAGTTCTGATTTTTTCCAAGTATCAGTAACATCTACCAAACCTTCATGGGAATCACCTGAGGCACTGCCTTGCCCAGGAAAATGTTTACATACTGAGATTACATTATTTTTTAAATGAAGCTCAATAAATATTTTAGCATGTTTTATTAATTTTTCAGGGTTATCTGAAAAACAGCGATCTTCACTTGCTATAAAGCTACTCTTATTGATCATTAAATCGAGCACAGGCGCAAAATTTAAGTTGACTCCACATTTTGAAAGAGTCTCTGCCATTAAGAATGATTGTTCAGTTGTAATCTTCAAATCATTAATCCTTCCTAATTCACCCCAACTCTTAAAATTAGGAAAGCCATATGAACTACTTAATCGATTAACATTACCACCCTCTTGATCAATCCCAATAAATAGTGGAGTTTTTGAGTAAGATTGAAGTGATTTATTAAGCTCTTTTAATTGTTCAGGATTTATAATATTATGTGAGGACCATGGCTTAGTTGTCACATTTTGATCATATAAAATTATTCCTCCAGCATATATCCCCTTATGGTTTTGAAAAAATCTTTTTACATCTGAATCATTTGTAGCTCTAATCCCAATAATGATCATTTGGCCAATCATTGTTTTTATTTTATTTGAATTCATTATAATTCTTTTTATCTAAAATATGTCTTATTATATATTAATAATTTTAAAAGGCTTATGATAAAATTTACATCAAAATTGCTTTATATTTTTGCAAGCATAATTGTTTCTATTCAAGGATGTGATAACAATCCACAGAATATAGATCCAATCAAAGGCTTTGAATTAGTAGCCTTAAAACTAGAGAATGCAATTAATTATGAGATAAAAAGTAAAAATTTAAATGCTATCTCTATGGTTCTTGTGGATGATCAAAAAATTGCTTGGGCTAAAGGTTTTGGTTACGAAAATCCAGATAGTAAAATTAACGCGGATGCTAATACAGTTTATCGAGTTGGTTCAGTCTCTAAACTTTTTACAGATATGGCAATCATGCAACGAGTTGAAATAGGTGAGATTGATCTTGATAAGGCGATTCAAACTTACTTACCTAATTTCAAGCCAGATAACCCATATAAAAAACCAATAACACTTAGACAAATGATGTCTCATAGATCTGGATTGCTTCGAGAACCACGTAAAGGAAATTATTTTACTGATGATGAGATTTCGTTAAAAACAACAGTTGAAAGCATTATTCCATCAAAATTGATTCACGAGCCTGAGAGTAAAACAAAATACTCAAATGCAGCTATTGCCGTTGTAGGCTACACTCTTGAATCTCTTTATAAAACTCCATATGTAGATTACATGCAAAAGCATATTCTTGAAAAAATTGGTATGAATAATAGCGCTTTTGCTCCAAATAGAAAAATTAGAGCAAGATTAGCTAAAGCGACTATGTGGAGTTATGATGATAGAATTTTTTCAGCACCAACTTTTGAATTGGGAATGATACCTGCTGGAAGTTTATATGCACCAGTTACCGATCTTGCAAAATTTATGATGGTCCTTTTTGCGCAAGGAAAAGGACCTAAAGAGGTTGTAATAAAACCTGAAACTTTAAATGAAATGATCTCGCCACAATTTGGAGGTGATAAAACACGCGGTTATGGTATTGGATTTGGTTTATCAGAGCATGGAGGTTACCAAAAGATTGGGCATGGCGGGGCTATTTATGGTTTTTCAACTCAACTATATGCGATACCTGAAATTAAATATGGTGTTGCAACTTCTTCATCCGTTGATATATCTAATTCAATTACTACAAAGCTATCTAACTATGCCTTAGATCTGATGTTAGCTAATAAAAATAATGAGCCATTACCTGATTATATTAAAACCTCACAATTAGAGGCTAAACTATCACAATCGTTAAAAGGCCATTATTCTAGAGGAAACTTATATGCCGATATTGAATTAAGAGGGCCTTCTACAGTATTAGTAATAAATTCTTTAGAAGTTCCTCTAAAACAGAGCAGTAAAGGTATTATTTCAGATGGTCGTATAGACCAAGGTAGTCTTAAAATTCAAAAATCAGGAGAAGATATATTAGTAAATGGAAAATTATTTACTAAAAAAGTAAAACGTAAAAAAACTCAATTCCCCAATGAATGGAAAGGGTTAGTTGGTGAATATGGCTGGGATCATAATATTCTTTTTGTTTATGAAGATATGGGAAGTCTATGGCTTTTAATGGAATGGATTGAGAAAAATCAATTATTACAAGTTAAAGATGATCTATTTGCATTTCCAGAAAATTCCAGAATGTATTATGGAGAAAGATTAAAGTTTGAAAGAAATGCAGCTGGAGTTGCAACAGAGGTTGCAATTATTAATGGGCCAGTTTTTAAAAGGCGTGAAATTGGTGCTTCTAATTCTGAAACATTTCGAATTGAACCTCTTAAACCAATAGAGGAATTAAGAGATATTGCCTTTAAAGCAAAGCCACCTAAAGAAAATCAAGATTTTTTATCTTCAGATTTAGTTGAATTAAAAAATATTGATAAAACAATTAATTATGATATTCGTTATGCAAGTACAAATAATTTTATGAGTAATAAATTTTATACTCGAGCAGAAGCTTATTTGCAACGACCTGCAGCCCAAGCACTAGGAAGAGTAAATAAAAAATTGAAAACCAAAGGTTATGGATTATTAATTCATGATGCATATCGCCCTTGGTATGTTACTAAAATGTTCTGGGATGCGACACCTCTTGATAAAAAAATATTTGTAGCCAATCCAGAAAATGGCTCCAGACATAATCGTGGATGTGCAATTGACCTAACACTTTATGATCTTAAATCTGGAAAAGTTATAGAAATGGTAGGAGGATATGATGAAATGACAGAGAGATCTTATCCAAATTATTATGGAGGAACTACTGAGCAGAGATGGCACAGGAAATTATTACGTGAGGTTATGGAATCTGAAGGCTTTAATGTATATGAATTTGAGTGGTGGCATTTTGATTACAAAGATTGGAAACAATATCCAATAAGCAACGATAGGTTTGAAGATTTATAAATTTAATATTAGGAGAGAAGAATGAAGCCTTTAACTAAATGGATACTAATACTAAGTGTAATTACGGGGCTATGGTCACAAGATAAGAAAATATTTATCTCTGCGGATCTAGAAGGAGTAGTTGGAGTAGTTACTGGGGAGCAACTTGGCCCAGGAGGGTTTGAATATAATCGTTTCCGTGAATTTATGACGGCTGAAGTAAATGCAGCTATAAAAGCAGCTAAGTCTGCTGGGGCAACAGAAATACTTGTTGCGGATTCACATGGGAATGGGCAAAATTTATTAATTGAAAAACTACCGAAAGATGTAAAATTAATTAGATCTTGGCCACGTCCATTAGGTATGATGGAAGGAATAGATAGTAGTTTTGATGGAGTAATTTTTACAGGCTATCATGCTAGTACAGATAATCTACAAGGGGTCAGAGCGCATACATTCTCTAGCGCTACACTTACATCTCTTAAAGTGAATGGAAAAGTAATGACAGAAGGTTCTTGGAATGCTGCAGTTGCTGGTGAATTTGGTGTTCCCGTTATTATGATTTCAGGAGATGATGCTGCTGTTAATGAAGTTAAATCATTAATTGGAAATGTCGAGGGTGCCATCGTTAAAGAAAATATTAGTTTCCATTCAGCTAAGTCACTTCATCCAGAAGCTGCATATGATTTAATTGCAGAAAAAACATTATATGCTGTAAAAAATATTAAAAAGTATAAACCTTATAAGATTAAAGGGCCTATAAAGGTTTTAGTGACTTTTAAAAATTATCAACCTTCACAAATTCTTTCTTATTTAAAAATGTTTAAACGAATTGATTCTCATACGATTGAGTTTAAGGCAAAAGATATGATTGAAGCTTCTCACATTATAAGGGTAGTTTTAGATTATAAAGGCGGGAGCACTATTCCTTAAATATTAGTTTTCTAATAAATGCTTACTCATGAATTCTTGGGCGAATTGAAATGCTTCCTGGCGAGTTTTTGAGTTTCCACCCATAGTAGGCCCTTTGCCTGCGCATAAAGCTAAACCAATTTTTTGTAGAAGAGGTGTTGTCATTGGAATATTTAGAAAGTTCATGAGGACAGCTCCATCAGAACGAATTTTAAAACGGCAGTTTACAGTTTTGTAAGCTTTTTCTTTAATTACTACAGGTGAATCTCTATCAAAAGAATGGTGAGATTCAGGATAGACGGTTAAACCAATATTAGCACCAGTCTCTTTCATCTTTGGAACTAGTTCTTCGCAGGCTTTAGCTGGAACCCAATTATCTAATTCTCCGATTAAAATATGCATGGGTGCATTAGTAAAACGAAGAACTTCAGGTTGAGCTATACAAGGGGGATAAATTGCAAGGTGAGCTGCAAATTTTAATTTTGGATTTATTTTTTCAATTAGTGGAAGCCATCCAGAAAATAAAGCAACGCCTCCTCCAAGACTCCAACCTGTTATAGCTATTTTTTCTTTATCAATTGTAGGATGTTTAGAAAGGATTTCAAGAGCTTTAAAAGCATCTAAAACCATCATTGCTGTTGTAATTTGAATCTGAGAGCCTACAGTTGATTTTATGCCACGACTAGAAAAGCTTTGAAGTTCAAAAGTAGCAATCCCCATACTTCTGTACATATCCATATATTCTAAATGGTGTTCACCCCAGTCTAAGCTACCAGCTACGCCAATAATTAAAGGAAAAGGACCGTTTCCTTCTGGAAGTTTCAACATACCACTTACTTCAGTTTTTTCAAGGTTTTCTAGATTAGTAATTATATTTTTAAAACTAAATGGACTTGCGCTATTTAATATTATTTTTTCTTCTTGGCTAAATAGTATTAAAGATGATAAAATGAATATTATATATTTAATAGATTTTTTCATAGAATTTATAATTAAGTTAGCTCCTAAATAATATTACACACATTATTATAATAATAAGTTTGAGGAAATTATGAAAACTAATATTCTTATTTATGTATTGATTTTATTAAGCTTGACAATTGGTCATGCAGAAAAACTATCATATAACGCCACTGAAGGAACTTTAATCAGTGTAGATGTCTCTCCAGATGGTAAAAAAATTGCATTTGATTTATTGGGGCACATATATATTATGCCCATCAGTGGTGGTAAAGCAAAAGCAATAACCAATGGAACCTCATGGAATATGTTTCCACGTTATAGTCCTGATGGTAATAAACTAATGTTTACTTCAGATCGAAGTGGGAGTGATGATCTTTGGGTCTATGATTTAAAGAGTAAAGAGATCTCTAATATTTCAAAAATGGAATTACCGGTACATCAAGGTACGTGGTCAAATGATGGAAGGCATGTTTTTGGAACGGCTCTTAATATGAAAGTTAGACATCCAGTCTATATGTTTAATATGTTTGGAGAGAAACAAGATATTATCCCTGCTGGATCTCGAACACCAGTAACACATTTTGAGATGCACCCCAGCAATGATTTAATTTATTTTGCTCAGGGTGATGGATCTTTATATAAGAGCGGAGATCGAATCAAAACTTTTAATATGAAAAATGGAAAAATTGAGGTTTATATAGATAGGCCAGGAGGAGCATCTAATCCAACATTATCACCTGATGGGAAGCAACTTGCTTATACTCACCGTGATGATAGACAGACAGTTTTAGTTGTGCATGATTTAGAAACACGTGAACAGAAAGTGGTAAATAGAAAACTTGATTTTGACCGACAAGATAGTGGGAGTTTTTACGGTTCTTATACTAATATGAGCTGGCACCCAAATGGTCAAGAAATATTTATTTCGTATCAAGGAGGAATTCATGCTGTGAAAGTTCGCTCAGGAAAAGCACGCAAGGTTGAATTCTCAGCACTCGTTAATCGTGAGATAAAAGAAACGATTCGTTTTAAAGTTGATGTTCCACGATCAACAGCTACGACTCGAACTCATCGGTGGTCAACAAAAATTCAAGGTGGGATCTTATATGAAGCCATGGGAGATCTATTTCTTCAAAAAGGATCAAAAAATAAAAATTTGACTAACTCTAAAGACCATGAAACTAACCCAGTATATGACCCACGATCTAGAATGATTTATTTTGCTTCATGGAATGATAAAGATATGGGGGCCGTTT
>Ga0115000_10004923_pt1 | contig 10817 bp, 10 predicted proteins | sample ArcticOcean_MG_C_6_FD_89690 | JGI IMG/M metagenome (GOLD analysis project Ga0115000, IMG submission 89690) | Marine microbial communities from western Arctic Ocean - ArcticOcean_MG_CB8_128 | ecosystem: Environmental > Aquatic > Marine > Oceanic | place: Arctic Ocean: Canada Basin | collected... | reverse complement strand
GCTATATTGATGTGAATGATGAGATGCTTAGAAATGCTGTCGAACTCGTTTAAATCGGCTCAATTGTGCCATCGTCATTTCGTTTGTAATCGGCTAATGCGTTAGTCAGCCGTATCTCATCATTTAAGTGGTAATAAGTTCGTTCAATCTGCATAACGCTTGTTCCGCACATATCAGCAATCTGCCTAAAGTTCAATCCACTCATAATACGTTGCGTAATCATAAAGTGCCGCAGACTATACGGCACTAAATCACGCTCTTCTCTGTCTTTAATTTCCGCCAACTCAACAATTTTATGAAAATGATACAAAACCGTACGTTTGCTTAAAGTTTCTTCTCCATCAATACTAAAGATCAGTGCATTGCTGTTTTCATGTTGAGTTAATTCCTTCAAGCGTTCAAAGTGTTCTCCACCTCTGCAATAAAAAACTCTGCTGTTACGCACTTTGCTTGTTTCAGCTCGAACTCGTATCTTTGCCAATATACGTTGTGTGCCGTTAGACTTTCTGCGTTCAATATCAACATCACTCCAACGCAACTGTCTTTGCTCGCCTACACGTAGACCACTGCTTGAAGCAATCAGTATATAGTGGCGAACGATTTCACGTGTTAAGCGTTCGTCTTCATCAATCTTCTTGTTTGATTTAGTACAGTACGTACGTAACGCTTTATAAATGCGTTTATATTCTTCGTTGGTAAACGTTGCTCGTCTTATAGCTTCGTTGTTTCTGTCAACTTTAGGGAGTTTTTTAAAATCAAAGGCTTCAAAGTGAGTTTCGTTGTTGCGGAACAGAAACTTCATGCAACTGTTGATCGTGCTTTGTTCGTTTTGAATAGTGACTTGTTTGACGTTGTTTTTTGACTTCTTCATTCGTTTGTAAAAGTAATCCTCACAATCAATACGTTCCAACTCCTTTAGCTTTGTGTCTTTACCAATAAAGTCTAAGAAATGCTGTAAATGCGTTTTGATCGTTGCGTGTCTGCCTTTTACAATTAGACCGCTCTCAACGTCTTTTTTTCTATGTTCTAAATAATTATTCACGCCTTCTTTTGTATTTAAAGAAAAGTAAGTTTTACCCATTTTGCGATTAGCAAAAATCTCTAAGTAAGCTTCTTTCCCTTTTTCAATGGCTGTAGTTTTACTGCGAGTACGGAGGCTTTTTCGTGCGTATTTTCGTTCGTTGTTTAGCCACATCCTAAAGTGCCAATAGACACCTCTTTTGTAAATGGAGGCTTCATCGAAAATGGGGATTTGTTCTTCGTTGTATTTTGGTTCTTTTAGAGGCAAATCAGCGTCTTACGTTACTGTGGTTTTCAGTAGTCACAGTTTTGTGTGACTTTTTGTGTAACTGTAAGAAAGTTTTGCTTTAAAATCAATGGTAGATTTTAATTGGGTAACTTTTGTGTAACTTCATTATCCTTATAAATCAATGACTTATAGAAGAATAACTACTCCCATTCAATCGTTCCAGGTGGTTTGGAGCTGATATCGTAGACTACTCGATTTACACCTTTTACTTCGTTGATGATGCGGTTGGAGAATTGGTTGAGTAATTCATAAGGCAGACGGGCCCAATCTGCTGTCATCCCATCGGTACTGGTGACTGCTCGAATTGCAATAACATTTTCATAGGTACGAGCGTCACCCATTACACCTACTGTTTTAATTGGCAGCAAAACTCCAAATGATTGCCACAGGTCATTATATAGGTTTGCAATTTTTATTTCTTCAAGAATGATTTGGTCTGCTTCTCGTAGAATTTTTAAACGTTCTTTAGTTATATTACCTAGAATGCGAATAGCAAGCCCCGGGCCTGGGAATGGTTGGCGTTGGACCATGGTGTCGGGTAAACCAATTTCAAGTCCAATTTTCCTAGCTTCATCTTTAAATAATTCACGAAGAGGTTCAACAAGTTTAAGACGCATTTTTTCTGGTAGACCACCTACATTATGGTGAGATTTTATAACGGCCGATGGCCCGCCTTTAAATGAGATTGATTCGATAACATCTGGATACAGTGTTCCTTGTGCCAAGTATTCAAAGTCCCCGAGTCGTTTTGCTTCTTCTTCAAAAACTTCAATGAAAGTTTTGCCAATTATTTTACGTTTTTTTTCAGGGTCACTTACTCCTTTAAGTTTAATTAGAAAACGATCGGCGGCATCTACTACATCGAGATTAATATTAAAGTTGTCACGGAAGGTGGCCTCAACTTTTCGACGTTCATCTGTTCGAAGTAAACCATTATCAACAAAAATACATGTTAGTCGATCGCCTATAGCCTTGTGTATTAACATAGCAACGACAGAAGAATCAACGCCACCGCTTAGTCCGCACAAGACATGACCATCACCCACTTGTGTTTTAATATTTTGAATTGCATATTCGGCAAGAGAATCTATTTTCCAGTTTTTTTCGCATTTACAAACGTCAAAAATAAAATTATCAAGTAGTGTTACTCCCTCTTTGGTGTGAGCAACTTCAGGATGAAACTGGAGGCCATAGATTTTTTTTATTGGGTCTTCTATCGCAGCAATTGGAGAATTATTTGTAAAAGCTGTAGAATTAAATCCAGGTGGTAGTTGTTTAATCACGTCGCCATGACTCATCCACACAGTTGAGTTAGTACTCACTCCTTTAAAGAGACTTGAATGTTCTTGAGCTTTAAGCTCAAGGTCAGCGCGCCCATATTCTCGGTCATCTGCTGGCAGTACTTTTCCTTTAAGCATATGGGTTATAAGCTGCATCCCATAGCAAATACCTAAGATAGGTATACCTAGTTCAAATAATTTTTTATTGCAAAGAGCGGCGTCCTTATCAAGGACACTGGCCGGTCCTCCCGAAAGAATAATGCCTTTCGGACGGAGGGCTTTAATTTCGTCAAAAGATTTTGTGCAGGGGTATATTTCACAAAATACTTGCGCTTCGCGAATTCGTCGCGCGATATTTTGAGTGTACTGCGATCCAAAATCAAGAATAATAATTGGTCGTTCGTGAAGTGAGTTAGTAGACATTTGGTTTAATGCAGTCACTCTTTAAATATTTTAGAGTAAATATTAAGAATAATTTACGTGGTGAATTTTCTTAAATACTGAAAATTCTTATCTTGTGCCTGGATTATTAAGGAAGAACTTTGTTGTTTGAATTTTATTACACTCTTTTATTACTCAACATGGTAGTTAGGAGCTTCTTTGGTAACTACCACGTCGTGAACATGACTTTCACGCAGGCCGGCTGCTGTGATTTGAATAAAAGTTGATTTATTTCTCAACTGTTCTATGTCTGCTGCCCCGCAGTAACCCATTCCTGCTCGTAGCCCTCCAAGCATTTGATGAACAGTAAAGGCAAGCCCACCTCGACAAGGGATACGTGCCTCTACTCCTTCCGGAACCAGTTTGCTGTCTGAAAGTTCAAGTTCCTGAAAGTAACGATCACTGGATCCTTGGCTCATTGCGGCGATGGAGCCCATACCACGATATTCTTTATAACTTCTTCCTTGGTATAGAATTTTTTCTCCAGGACTTTCTTCAGTCCCTGCAAACAGCGAGCCTATCATGACTGAGTGAGCTCCGGCAGCTAAGGCTTTGGTGATGTCACCAGAAAGTTTAATCCCACCGTCAGAAATGATGGGAATATTTTTCTTCGATGCTACTTTTACACACTCTGAAATAGCAGTGATCTGTGGAACCCCAACACCAGATACCACTCTTGTTGTACAAATCGAACCAGGACCCACACCAACTTTTACCGCGTCTACTCCGGCCTTTATTAAGGCTGCTGTGCCTTCTGCGGTAGCTACGTTTCCTCCAATGATTTGAATGTCTGGGAACGTGTTTTTGATCTTGCGGATAGTTTTTAAAACTTTCTCTGAGTGTCCGTGGGCGCTATCTATAACCAGGACATCAAGTCCAACTCGTATCAAATCTTCGATATGTTCTATAGAGTTTTGTGCAACACCAAGTGCTGCGCCTACCATAAGACGCCCATTTGTATCTTTAGTAGCGTTTGGGAATTGTTCATATTTTTCAACATCCTTGAGGGTAATTAGGCCACGTAGGTTACCTTTTTTATCTACTATGGGTAGTTTTTCTATTCGGTTATCATTGAGTAGTTTTTTTGCTTTTTTGAGAGAACTACCTTCTGGTAAAGTCACCAGGTTCGATTTAGTCATCACATCACGTATGAGAACAGAATGTTTTTGGGCAGTGCGTAGATCTCTGTTAGTCAGAATGCCAACTAGTTTATTTTTTTTTGTTATGGGGATGCCGGTGATACTGTATTTTTTCATCAAGCGAAGCGCAGTTGATAAGGTTTGCTCTGGATCCATTGTGATAGGGTCCGGGATCATTGCGCTTACAGAGCGTTTGACTTGTTCAACCATTTTACGCTGTCTTTCAGGAGGTAGGTTTCGATGGATAATACCAATTCCCCCTTCTTGGGCTAATGCGATAGCTAAAGTTGCTTCAGTAACAGTATCCATTGGCGCGCTGATGAGCGGACAATTAATGGTTATTTTTTGAGTAAGTTGTGTTTTCAGACTTACTTCCTTTGGTAAAACCTTTGAATGGCCAGGAAGTAGCAGAACATCATCAAACGTTAGGTAAGTTTTAATTTTATCTGGGTTTAGCATTTTTATATATAAATGGAAAACAACTATGTAGATCTATAGAATTCAATTAGAGGGTAAAGGTCTTATGTTAACATGACTATTTATAAACTTTAATAAAAATCATTCTAACAGAGAGTTTAATTTTTTCGATAAGTTTTTAGTAGTATTTCAAGGGGTCCTCCACGCCTAGTTTTTTAAAACCTTTTAAACGAAGTAAACAACTATCGCAGTTTCCACAAGCTAGCCCGGCCTCGTTAGGGTCGTAACAACTATGAGTAAGACCATAATCAATGCCTAAGTCTAATCCTTCTTTGATGATCTCAGCTTTGGTCATGCGGATGAGTGGGGTATGAATTTTAATTCTATCCATTCCTTCGACACCTGCTTTGGTGGCTAAATTTGCCAGTATTTCGAACGCAGTTATAAACTCAGGGCGGCAGTCCGGGTAACCACTATAATCTACGGAAGTTACCCCAATAAAAATATTATTACACTGTATAACTTCAGCATAGGCTAAGGCATAGGACAAAAATATAGTATTTCTTGCAGGTACGTAAGTAATCGGAATAGATGTCGACATTTCCTCATTTCCCCTATGGGTTGGAACATCAATGTCATCGGTGAGTGCTGATCCACCGAATTGCCGAAGATCTATGTTTATAATACGATGTTCTTTTGTTTGAATTTCTCTCGCGACTGTTTTAGCTCGCTCCAATTCAATTTTATGGCGTTGGCCATAATTGAAGCTAATAGCAAATAGGTCATAACCCAAGCTTTTAGCCATGGCTAACGTGGTGGTTGAATCAAGTCCTCCACTTAATAAAACAATAGCTTTTAGCGTCATCGGAGGAAGTATTATCAAGTTGACTTTAGTTAATGGTATTATATACTAAATCATTTACAGAATATCATAAACTCCGTTTGGTAAAACGGTTTATGGAGTACCAAATGTTTGAAAGTCTGTCAGGTCGCTTAGAGGCGATCTATAAAAAATTAAAAGGTCGTGGTGTTCTTAAGGAGCCAGATGTTGACGAGTCTCTTCGTGAAATCAGGGTCGCTATGATCGAGGCTGACGTTAGTTTGTCAGCGATCAAGCCGTTTCTAGAGGGGATACGAAAAAAGGCAGTTGGGCAAGAGGTTTTAAAGAGCCTAACGCCAGGCCACCAGATGGTCAAAATCGTCAACGACGAATTAGTGTTTTTATTGGGTGGCGAGTTTAAAGAATTGAGCCTTGCTCCTAGTTTGCCAACGGTGATATTGATGGCGGGATTACAGGGAGCAGGTAAAACTACAACTGCGGGTAAGCTAGCAAAGAGGTTTAAGGATAAAGGGAAAAACTGTTTGTTAGTTCCTGCGGATGTGTATCGTCCCGCAGCTATTGAACAGTTGAATCAAATTGGTCTTGACCTTGATGTTGAAGTCTATCAAGCAGGCGAACAAAAAGATCCCGTTAAAATTTGTCAGGGTGCTGTAGAAGAAGCATCCCAAAAAATGATTCATGCTGTTATTCTCGATACTGCTGGAAGACTCCAGATCGATGAAGAGTTGATGGCTGAACTAAAGGCTATTAAGGAAAAAACTCGTCCGCAGGAGACTTTATTTGTGGTCGATGCCATGATGGGACAGCAAGCTGCAGAAGTAGCTCGAACCTTTAACGAAGCAATTGGTATAGATGGCGTAATTCTCACAAAAATGGATGGAGATGCTCGTGGCGGGGCAGCTCTTTCTGTTAATAGTGTCACCGGGGGGAAACCCATCCGTTTTATCGGGACTGGAGAAAAGCTTGATGCACTGGAGCCTTTTCACGCAGAGAGGGTGGTTTCCCGTTTACTCGGTATGGGAGATGTAATGTCTCTAGTAGAGAAGGCTGAAACAGCTTACGATATTGAAGAACAGGCAAAGCTGGAAAAAAAAATTAAGAAGAATGCCTTCACATTAGATGACTTTAAAAACCAACTTAAACAAATACAAAAAATGGGTTCAATCCAAGAGCTTATAGGAATGATTCCTGGTGCAAGTAAATTAAAAGGACTTAATGTAGATGAGAAGGCCTTTGTTAAAATAGAGGCCATTATTAATTCGATGACACCTTTTGAACGCAATAAACATAATATTGTCAACTCGAGTCGAAAGCGACGTATTGCATTGGGCAGCGGAACTACTGTCAACGATGTTAATAAGTTACTGAAGCAGTTTGCTCAAATGCAGAAAATGATGAAAAAAATGTCTTCAGGGAGTGGTCGTGGATTTGACCTTGGCTCGATGATGGGTGGACGTGGTATGAGTCCGTTCAGGTAGTATATAAATAGTAGAGTGGTAAATTTAATACATTAAAAACCAGTAATTTAAGAAGGAGGAAATACCTTGGCTGTAGTAATAAGAATGACTAGACGCGGAGCAAAAAAGAAACCAGTTTATCGGATTGTGGCGGCAGATTCCCGTAGACCTCGGGATGGAAAGTTTCTAGAAATGCTAGGAACTTATGACCCACTAAAATCTGAAAATAATATCAAGGTTGATGCTGAAAAAGTAACCTCTTGGATTCAGAAAGGTGCCAAACCAAGCCAAACGGTTGCTCGACTTTTAAAGAAAGTAGGGGTTGAATAATAAGTTTAGAACTCATTGTAATGTCAAATGTTAGTGATGGTTTAGGTTGTATGCCTTGTAATCATTATCGAATAATAAGCGTATTGGTATGTTTTGAAAATCAAGTGTAATAGGTTAGCAGGGGCAGTAAAATGAGAGAACTTATTTTGGTAATGGCCAAGGTTTTAGTGGATAAGCCTGATGAAGTCGAGACTATAGAAATAGCGGGTGACATCTCAGTAATCTTTGAACTTAGAGTTGCTTCGAAGGAAGGCTTAGTTAAAATTAGATAGGTAAGCAAGGGAAAAACTGCTTACTCTATGAGATCAATACTCAATTCTACGGCTATAAAGCTTTAAGAAAAGAGCAATTTTGGAAATTGTTTAATAATAAATGGAATGGATATCTATTGGGAGAGTAACGAAGACTCATGGCTTGAAGGGAGACCTGAAATTTTACCCTTCAATAAATGAAACTTGGGTTACTAAAATAAAGCAGATACGTCTAAGCCTTGAAAATCCGCTAATAAATTTCAACAACTATCAAATTCATTCCATTCGTGGGAAAGACAGTCCTTTAATAATAAAATTTAAGGATGTGGATAGTATTGAAGATGCAAGTCTACTTACTGGACAGACACTTTATATTTCTCAAGACAAGTTTCCAGAGTTGCCAGAAGATGAGTATTATTGGTTTCAGATTGAAGGTCTAAAGGTTTTTGACGAGTCAGGTCGTTATTACGGCAATATAGAAGAAATTATTCGAACTGGAAGTAATGATGTTTATGTGGTTCGTGACGATGAAAAGGAATTATTGCTTCCAATGATAGATTCGGTGGTTAAAGTAATAAACCTTGAAGAAGGTAAGCTGATTTTTCATCCGATGGAGGGATTACTCGATGACACGGCATTTTGATATCATTTCGATTTTTCCGGAGATATTTGAGTCTCACCTCAGGGAGAGTATTCTTAAGCGTGCCCAAGATCAGGGTTTACTTAATGTAAACCTTCATAACTTGCGAGACTATACGACCAATAAACACCGCAAAACGGATGATTATCCTTTTGGAGGCGGAGTTGGATTGATTATGAATATTGATCCAATTGTTAGAGCGATTGAGGCTGTAAAGGAAACTAGACCAAGTACACGATCGATTTTACTTTCACCAGGAGGTAAATCATTTAACCAGAAAATAGCATGGGAACTTTCTAAAGAAGAAAGCTTAACCTTTATTTGTGGTCGTTACGAGGGAGTTGATGAACGAGTCCTTAGTTTTGTCGACGATGCTATTTCTATAGGAGATTATGTCATGGCTGGAGGGGAAGTCCCCGCAATGGTTTTGGTTGAGGCAATTTCAAGGCTTATTCCTGGTGTGGTAGGTGATGAGTGTTCAATTATTGAGGAATCATTTGAGGGCAATAAACTGGAATACCCCCAATATACAAAACCGCGTGAGTTTCGTGGGTTGAAGGTTCCAGATGTTCTAGTTTCCGGTCATCATAAGGATATTCAGGATTGGCAATTAAAAGAAGCGTTAAAAAAAACAGAAAAAATTAGACCCGATCTTTTAAATAAAAAAATAGAGCAAGTTGATTCAGCCTAAACTTAAACTAGGAAAAAAGTATAGCAACTTTAAATTGTAAACTTGGCAGATATAATAAAGAGTAATATTCACCTGGCCTTGATTCATTACCCGGTGTACAACAAAACTGGAGAAGTTGTTACTTCATCTGTGACTACGTTAGATGTTCATGACATTTCTCGAGTGGCAAGAACTTATGATGTTAATAATTTTTATGTGGTGACCCCACTTAAGACACAGAGACAACTAGTAGGGCGTCTTATCGAGCACTGGATGACTGGATATGGAGCAGAGTATAATCCAACTCGTAAAGAGGCTTTGCTGGCAACGCGAGTAATGAATAATTTAACGGAAACGGTTCACGACCTAACCGAAAGATGCGGGCAAAAACCTCTGATGGTGGCTACGGGAGCTAAACAGCACTCAAAGAGTATTGACTACCAACGTTTAAAGAAAGAAATTAGGCAAGGAGAGCCAGTTCTTTTATTGTTTGGTACGGGGTGGGGTCTTGACCAAAGTGTTTTTAATGAAGTAGATTATGTGCTTGACCCTATTAACGGAATTGGAGAATATAATCATCTCCCGGTGCGAGCGGCTATTGCAATTATCTTGGATCGTCTACTGGCAAGATAAAGAATAGTTACAGAAAAATTTAACGACTATGAATAGATGAACGATACAAACAAAGGAGAAGTTAATGAATTTGATTGATAAAATTGAGGCAGGAGAATTAAAAAAGGAAGCCTCTGATGTTCGCGTTGGAGATACGGTAAGAGCACATATTCGAATTATTGATGGAGAAAAAGAGCGAGTTCAAGTGTTCGAAGGAATCGTTATTCGTTTACACGGAGGTGGAGTTCGAGAGACAATGACTGTGCGCAAAGTTTCTTTTGGTGTCGGTGTCGAAAGAATTTTGCCTCTACATTCACCTAGGTTAGAAAAAGTAGAGATTGTGAAAAGGGCTAAAGTACGTCAAGCTAAGCTGTATTTTTTAAGGGAGCTTCGAGGTAAAGCAGCTAGACTTAAGGAGCTTAGACCTAAAATTGACCCGAGTAAGAAGAAAAAAGCAAAGAAAACAAAGAAAAAAGATTAGGTGTAAAATTTTAATAAAAAATTATTTTGCTTTCATTTGGGTAAGAGTTTCAACCGATATACCTGGGATGGCCTTGGGTGACTTCGGAATTGAGTGATTCTTGTCGTCATGTGATTCGCTGACCATCAATTTAAGTGTTTTGCCTAGACCGTATTTTACTTTTAAAGAGCTATAGTCAATTTTTGCACGAGTGAGATATTTTTTTATTAGAGCGATTCGTCTTCCATCTGCAGGGTGTGTTGAAAGAAACTCGGGGACCTTCTCTCCGCCTTTTACATCTGAAAAACGTTTCCAGAAACGGGTTGCTTCATTTGGGTCGTACCCAGCTTTAGCCATATACCTAAGGCCTATCTGATCGGCCTCAGCTTCATTTGAGCGGCTAAAGGGAAGAGTAAACCCGTATGCTATGCCCACTCCCAAAGCAGCCATGATCATTTTTTTCTGTCTACTATTATCAAGGCTAATTGATGTCGCTAATAAACCGGCTGATAAGACAAGTTGCTGAGTCATTCTTTGCGCACCATGTCTGGCAATAACGTGAGCTATTTCGTGACTCATCACAGTGGCCAAGCCAGCTTCGTTCATAGCTATAGGAAGCAGGCCAGTGTAAACGGCAACCTTGCCTCCTGGCAACGCGAATGCATTTTTTTGCTTCGATTCAATTAGTTGAAACTCCCAATCAAGATTTGGCATAGCACTTATTTTGGCGATACGGAATCCAACTGTTTTAATTAAATCAGAAACTATTTTGTTGTCAGAGCTTTTTTCATTTTTTAGTATTTGATTGAAAGCTTGTTTGCCGAGCGCTATTTCTTGACTGATAGGGATTAGAATAAAAACTGACTTATTAGAGATAGGCGTTTTTACGCAGCTAATAGTGATTCCAAGAAAAGCAACTATACAAATCAGTAGATAATAACGCATGTTCAAATTATAAGATTGGGTATTT
>Ga0115000_10004922_pt1 | contig 10817 bp, 2 predicted proteins | sample ArcticOcean_MG_C_6_FD_89690 | JGI IMG/M metagenome (GOLD analysis project Ga0115000, IMG submission 89690) | Marine microbial communities from western Arctic Ocean - ArcticOcean_MG_CB8_128 | ecosystem: Environmental > Aquatic > Marine > Oceanic | place: Arctic Ocean: Canada Basin | collected... | reverse complement strand
TCTCAACACGAACACCACTTTCTGACCATTCTACAAGTTGTGGGAATGAATTGCCATCTGAATCTTGTCCGGTAACAGTCATTTTAATTTCGCCACCAGCAGTTTGTGTAAGAGTATCAAGGTCTGCCGAGATAATGATTGCTTCTCCATGCCGAACAAGTATATCCACACTGCCATTGATTGGGTATGTATTGATGACTACAGAAGCGGTAATAGTCCAATTACCAATACGGGAGGCGTTCCATCGCATGCCGTCACTGAGAAGAGATTCAGTGATGATTTTGACGACACCCGAATCGAGGTCGATCAAATACCATTCTAAAATTGACGGATCTATAGGGTTTGAATCGTAATCCGAAAGTTCTGATGAGAAGACAAGATATTGATCCGCCGTGATATCAAAGTCAGTATTGAATACCCCATCTAAACCTGAGGCGGTTACACTGATCGATTCCAAAACACCATGTGAGACTGAGACATTAATACCTACTTGGTGAAGAATACCGTTGTTACTGGTACTTTCAACATACGTGGCTTTAATCATATAAGGTTCGGTTGAAGCGTAGTATGGGACAAATGTTGTTTCTTCACCGAGAAGTTGCTCAAGTGCGGATTGTGAATCCCATACTGGATGAAGAATACTCCAATTTGCGGTGACAGCCCATCGGTTATCTTTCTGGTCATATGCCCAAACTTGGACATCAAGAATATCATCAGCAGTAATATCAAATGATCCCCAAGTAGAAACATTGTTGTCGACCATGAGAACCAGAGAAACAATCGCTCCTTCTTGGACCGATATAGTGATCGACGAATTGATGGTTTCATAATTAGCAGTGATCAACTTTGCACCTCGTGAAGATGGTGTCCATAATGCTGGTTCTCCAACGAACAACTGTCCATCTTGAATCTGTACCCAGTTCTCGATTGAGAGATTTACTGGTAAACGGTTACCACGGACATCTATTCGAGTCGTGTTAATCCAAACCTGTTCATCAGCAGTAATGGAAGTTGCAGAGGGAATCAGTTCAAGACTCTCGATTTCACCGTGCCCTACTGTGAGCATCAATGAACCTAAAGCTCCTGATGTGGTAGTGAGATTCAAGTACCACTCTCCAACCTGGTCAGGGAAGTATTCATTTGACAATTCCGTGTAATTTCCATTGGTTGTCGACCATGTGAGGGAACCTGCTTCAGATAAATCTGTAATTTCATTACCAAATTGATCAAACAAGGTATGCACGACAGCACACAAAATTCCTGCTGGAATGGTCCCTTGACAACCATCTAATTCAAAGTAGGACGGGATACCGGTTTCGACGACTATTGAAACAACTGTAGTTTGTGTTGTACCTGTCAAGTCTACCCAAGAAACCTGAACGGTCTGAACTCCACTTGTATGTGGCAAAAACAGCCCTTCAGTAAGAGCATCCATGCTACCATTACTTGGGAGGTAGGTAAGGGATTGACCTGACACAATGTTTCCATTTTGATCAATAACATATGCGGTGATTTGTAAAGTATCATCGGCTGAGATGGTTGCTGATTCTGGCTGAACAATCAAGTCTACCGGAGCACCTGGCGTCACCGTGATTATTTCAGTTTTACAAATGATACCAAAGCATGCAGAGACCGTTTGTTGACCTACTGAATATGGAGTAAACACACCAGCCTGCGTAATACTTCCATTACTTGCACTCCAGAGAACTGGTGCGTTGATGGCCATCGACAAATGGTCGACTGCAACATAGGAAAATGCTACCGAAGTATCTGCATCCGTAGTTGGTGCAGTTGGAGTCAAATCAATAGAAGTCACATTGGTGTGATTCAAATGGATGATTGGACGATTATCCTCAAAGCCATTTTCACTTGAAACAAAGTTTGCAAGTAATGTCCCTCGGTTTGGAGTAGCAAGAATAATCCAAGCATTATTGTTATCAATTAACATTCCATTCACGCCGATATCAAACCAAACCCATCGTTTTTCACTCATGTCTGAATCGACAAACGTAGAAACCGCTGTTGCATCATAATCGACACCAGCTTGCATACCTGGTGCGCCCCAAGTGCCGGTCGAGGCAGAAGAAGAGGCATTCCAGGTAGAGGAGGATTGCGCCCATTGGTTGTTGAGTATTCGATGGACACTGAATGTCATTTCATTCGCCCCACCCGTAGCAATCCATGAGTCAAGATAGAGTCCAAGACTTGCAGAATGGATATTCGAATAGGCTGGAAGTGGAACTTGACCATTGTCTAAGGCAAAGGTCATACGAGCCTCCATACCGGAATTCGCACCATAATAGGTCCCTAAATCGGTAAGCGGTGCATCTCCATAATTGGTCGAAGGAGAGGCTTCACTCAGGTGTGTTTCACGAATATTCGTGTGTCCGAATTGAACGACTTCGTTACCTGTTTGGAACGTGTAAGTATAGGTCAAATCATTGTTATCCGTATGGTGTGGGTCACCGATGGCAAAGCTCCAACGCGAGGAGGAGGGGCCAGGAATTGATTGGTTAACACCTTGTACCCACCAAGTAAATACTTCACCAGTCGTCAATGAGTCGGCAAATCGGAATGAAGTTCCAATAATTTCAAGTGATTCCCAAGAGTTGTATTTGTAAACTCCAGTTTCATTTGCAATCGTAACAACATATCCGGTTGCACCGGTCACAGAGGACCAAGAAAGTACTGGCTTGTCATCGGGTTTCAAAGTCGAGGAAGTGATGTTGTAGAGTACTTCACCGTCTTGTGGCGAAGTCAAAACGGGTTGTGGTGGAGGCTGAACACCATTGACGTTATCGACATACTGTACGACCAATCGTGGCCGATAGGTCTCATTGAGTACTTCCGAAGAAGCGAATGCATGATTCGTTGAAGGTGTACCTACCGACTTCAATAAAACAGTCATGGTAAGGTTACCATTCGCCACGTTATCTTGAGCAAGACTGGTAAGGTCCCATTCAACCCAACCAATGGCTGGGGTAAGTGTAAGAGTAGAACGTGTGATTTCACTTGTCAAGCAAGGTACATTTGAGTTCCAAGAGACTGAAGATTCTACGAATGAAGAACAGGCATGTGCTGAAATCGTTGTTGAAGTCGTCCCCGAAACACCTGTCCGGTACAATCCGAGAAGCATTGAGGTTGGGGTCATGGTTGTTGGCCAAGGCATCGAGCTCAAATCAAATTCGAGGTAAATCTGACTTTCTCCTGTCCCAGATGCAGAGGTTCCAAGATTGAGTTGCGATAATGAACCAAGGTTGGCTGTTGAGGAGGACGAGACTTCAGCATCAGGAACATGAGGCAACAGTCCAGTTTGAGAGAAAATTGACCCTCGACTAAGTTCTACCGTGTAGTTTCCTAACCCATCGGTAAAGCCTTGATCTTCTGGAATACGGAATTTATTGACATTCGACCAGTGTCCGATTCGACCGTCTTGGTCGCCACGTACGCGCCAGTATTGCCATTCATCACCCTTCATTGAATCTGAGCGTAAAACGGTGAGGTTAAGAGCGTCCCAAGTCGTGTTCGAAATGTTTCCAGCAACCATTTCACCGGTATCTGCACACTCTAAGTCTTCGACCATCCGAGGTTCGCTTGCACCGCAAACAACCCATTGAGTTTGGTTCGAAGATGAACTGGACCAATTGGCACTGTAAGATTCGGCACCACTTGGACTTGGAGCTGAAAGGTTCCAAAGCGTAGAACCGTCAACTGGACCAATGTTTGTTGGACTTAAAGGCGACCATGGAGTCGTCAATTCATAGGTCATTGTTAATTTTGGTCGGTCGGAAATACTCACATATTCACTGCTGGCGATGTAATACGTACCATCAACAGTTCCGTCAATTTCTTCAGGTTGAATGAGAAGATTCAAGCTTTCTTGGCCTCGTTCAATTGCATGTTGGAGCATTGAAGTGACGTTTATTTCGAACACGCTGCTACCGTTAATCCAAAATCCATTGGTCTCAGGAATCATTGAATCCGCAGAATGATAGGCACCATTTGCTACCCATGAGGTCGTGTTATTGCCTGGATACGACCAAGTTGAGGTTTCATCCCAACCGGTGATCATCTCTGAAACGGTAACGAATATTTCATCAGAACCAGAAACAACTGATAGTTCTAATGTCGCATTACTTACTTCATATGCGGAGGGGAGTGGAAGCGTAGAGAAATTTATTTCAATCAAACTTGAAGACCGCAATATACTGTTGCTGGAACTTTGCCCTACTGCAAGATAACTGGATCCACCTTGCTGAGCCAATGAGTTCCCTTCATCCAAAAGGGTGTCTTGGGTAATGAAAGGATAGTTTTGGGATTCTACAATAGATCCTTCTTGAAGCGAAACCCAAGCATGTGTGGAATTAATTTCTCCAGAATCTGCATCTGGAATATGGAACAGAGTTGAAGCACTTTGAGGACCAATCATTCCTGATTGTATTGGTTGAATTGTCCAACGAATTGTTTGTGCATGATTTAATGATGCAGAAGGTGTAAAAGTAAGATTTGGCAAATCAAACAAATTGGAATTGACACGTGAGTCATACGTGTATCGCCCAGCCATATCATCTGCAGCGTTTTCAAAGATATGGATTCGCCAATCGTCAACTAAATTGGAAGAACCATATGACCAACTGAATTCGGGCATATCATTTGCCAATAAGGCATGAGAGTTGATGTCCCAAGAAAGTGTATTATTTACCGGACCTACATTGACACCGGAGGTAGTAGGAACTGGATTCGTACCATTCGACCAAGTCAAATTAAGCCATGGGTGTCGAGAGGAAAGGCCTTCTGTTGAAGTAAAGGTAACTACATTTGGACCGTTTAAATAGGCAGTAATCTCATTGGAAGCATACAACGCCAATGAAAGAGTCGAAGAACCGGCACCGAGTGCTGCTTGAACAGCTTCACTCACATCCCAAGTCATCCAGTCAGAGCTGACTGAATCTTGTAAATCCACATATGGCCCAAGGTCGACTCCAATGTCGCGACCACCTTGCTGTGACCAATTATTCGTGCCGTCATAAGTTGTACCATTTGCACCAGTAGTCCAATTTTGGTAGACCGGACGAACCGCAATAGGTTCACCTTGAGAGGATGAAGATTCGGAGTAGAGGTGAATCTGAGCAGAGGTGACTCGAGCATTCATCGGTTGAGGAATCGAATTCAGAGGAATTCGAATGAGGGATATCGCTTGTCGATCATATCCAACTGCACCGACTTTCATTTGCGATGAGGAGTTGTATGTGTTGGAGGCAGTGTTCCCCGATTCAATGACATAGGTATCGATAAAGTTTGGAGTGTTCAAACTTGGCATCGCTTCCCTATGATGGAGTTCAACCGAAGCACATGAGCCATCAGGACAGGTTTGCCAGGTCGTCAAATCTGGTATCGAGAAGGAAAAAGAGTTTGACCAGTTTCCAATTTGATTGGTCGAAGAAATTGCTCGAACTCTCCAATGCCAAGTTTCACCGTCATCTAAATCAGTTGTAGAAGTGTATGATAAATTTGTGATATCAAACCCTGCATCGTTCCATGAGGTTTGAGTTTGAAGTGAAGTCGAATCAAAGGTAGGAGACGTATCGAGTTGGACTGCCCAACCACCGACGGCAAGATTACCTCCAAACGACCAGTTGAGCGTTGGACGCTTCTCTGGGGTTTGGTCAACGCCAGTTCCCATCGACCACACACCATTCAGTGGGGTAAGAGGTACTGGATTGAGTGGAACAGCGTTTGAACCCGGAACATAAACGAAAGTCAGTTCAGGTTTTTGTGCGTCAGGCGAGAGACCAGGATACAATTGAACATCACGGTTCTGGCCGGTTCCGGCCCCGAGTATTCCAATCAGGAAATCAACACTACGGTTTTCACGCATTGCATTTTGGACACCTAAGGTGACGTTCCAATCAACACGGTCACCGGTCACATACGTAGTGCTTAGTTGAACTGAATCAAGCAAAGAAGAACGTTCCCAGCCCTTAGCACCAGCCATACCCCAGTTATTTTGGCCGTCATAGGAGTTCCAAGTTGCACCGCTGTCGGTCCAATTCTGTTGCCGGCTTTCCCAAACGGCGACTTGAGGTGAATTCGAAGGAGTGCTTCCAATCATCATTGAGAGATGTGCAGATTCAACGGCGTAACCAACAGGCAGAAGGTTCGAACGGAGATTACAATTCAAGAGAGCCATGGATTCAATGGGATAGGCGTTGTAGGAGATGAGGAGTTTCGATTCATCGTTATAATTCTGTGAAGGAGTCCCACTGTCGATGTATGTGTCAAGACATTCAGGGTAAAGTCCGTCATTGGTCCCATTTCCATGCTTCATTCGGAATTCATATCGGTCATCACCGAGCCAAGTACTTTCAAGTGAACTGACGAGGAAACTCGATGTTGCCCATGGCCCAAACCGCCCATCAGAATCCTGATAGGCCATTCTCCAAAAATACATATTTCCAGCAGTCAAAGCAAGGTTTCCAGTCATATTGAGAATTCCATCAGATGGTGTGAAATCATTATCTACAGCAGTGTTTGAAACGAAAACGCGGTCACGGAACTGTTCATCTGTTGCCAATTGAAGAACCATTTCATATGAAAAGTTGCTTTGAACCCATGAAACAGAGGGAGTCAAGTTTGCAGTGAAGTTATGCCCTGATTGATTCCAAACAGCCTCTGCTGGAAGAGGTGCTGTTAAACTAATGTTGGACAAAGGAGAGGAGGGTCCCCAAGCATAGGTGATCGAAACCACAGGCTTCTTTGCTTCATCAACCACTTCGGATGAAAAGAATACAGCACTCTTGGTCCCAGTTGTAGAGTATGCCTCGTTTTGGCCTCGTGCTGTAATCATGAAATCCGCACTATCCGTTGAGCCACTTTCCACCCACTTTTGCAAAACATTGGTGAATTTAAAACTGAATTTTTCACTTGATTGTGAACCATTCAGACCCGTGTCGGAAGCAGTCAATGAATACTCACGGCCTCCATCCCCCCAGGCTTTGACATTCGAAGCACGGTTCCAAGTCAATTCGCTTTCTTTCCACTTGTCTAGGCCTTTGGGAATCATTTCATGCATCGAAAGGTGGGCGTTATTGATTGAAGAATCACGTGTCAAGTCGACTTGAGCATCAACGATTGTTGCGTTTGATGGAAAACCGAGAAGTCCAAGATTGAAACGTATGTGGATGAGCGATTCTTTGTTTGAAGTCACAGTGGTTTCCATGAGGTTTGACGAGCCGTATTTTGAATTCTTGCTCAACTGGTTTGAGTAGGTATCTTCGATGAAGGAACCAATAGGGCCCAAATCATCAACATCCACTTCGATACTTGCAGTTCCGTCACCATTGTCCGTGACAGAATGGGCGGGGAGGGAAAAAGATTCGGTCGAAGACCAACTGCTCAAAGTATCCGTTGAATCGACACTCCGTACTCTGTAAAATATCTGTGAACCGTTTGAAAACTGTTCGGTTGCAGGAATCGAAAAGGCACCTGTTGTTGAAGCGGTTGTGAAGGAGTCCCAAATGGTTGAATAATGCCATTCAAGGTCACTGGCTGTTTTGAAGTCTTCATTCAAAGAGAGTTGGAATTCGACATGAGTTCCGACTAAAGAATTGTACGTGAGCGTCGGAGTCGTGTCTGCAGTCAAAACCAGGTCACCGGTCATCAACGGCATTCCATCGACTGCAAAATCAGAGATCACTGAGCCACCGTTACCTGCTGCAGTTGCAGAAGTAACCAGCACAAGTTCCGGGCGAAGGAGAAGATTCGTAGCTTCGGAAAGAGAACATTCGTAATGGGAACCGAGAGCTGAAAGAAGGATATCTACAGATGACTGGTTCGTTGCGACAGCATCCTGTGCAATCGCCGTAACATTCAGAGAAAAGGTTCCATTAGTTGTTGCACGGAATGGAGGCTCCCAAGCACTTCGGTCATTTGAACCGTCGGCACCGAGCGAATTCCATGGACTGCCAAGATCTGCTTGAATCCAAGACGCCGTCGAGGAGTTCCATGCCGAGGGTGATGCTGCATAGATGGAAATATCCGAAGAGTCCAGTGAATCTTCATCACAGACAATATTCAATGTAGCTGAATGAATTACTGCAGCAGAAGAAGAGTTGATTGGAAACTCAAACAAAAGCCGACTCTCAAATGATGCATCTGAGACTCCAAGTGAACCACTCCCACTTTGATTATAATTGGTGGAAGGATTGAACTCATCCATGTATGTATCAGCGGATGCTGCAACGGTAGAAGTTACCCGAGAAACGCTATGCTGCTCGCCGAGTTCCACATCATAATCCAATGCTTGTGGCAATAATAAATCTGCAAATAAGAACATCAAAACGAGGAAAATGGTCAAAGTGGTCCGACGGGGGGCAGTCTCGCGTAGCATGGGGCTCATTGGGTTCAAGCCCTGCGCCATATACTGTCTTTTCCCTTCTGCGGCCATGAAGTTCAAATCCAGAATACGATATATTGGTCATTTATCGAGTCTACTCAACTCGGTTTTTCTTCAATTAAAAGGAGAATGTTCAAGGAGGCTCGGCAATGACATCCATAGCATGAGCGAACTTTGGGTTGAAAGACACCGCCCTCAGTCCGTCAATCAGATAAGGGGTCAAGCAGCAGTTGTACAACGTTTAATCATCTATTCTGAAAAGAAGGAATTCCCACATTTACTGTTTGCTGGACCGCCAGGGACTGGGAAAACAACTGCGGCAATGGCCTTGACTAAAGACATATTTGGAGAAGAATATCGCAGAAATTTACTTGAGATGAACGCATCCGATGAACGGAAATTAGAAAGTATTCGAACCAAAGTCAAACAGTTTGCCCGTACAGCACCTTATGGTGGAGCTTCATTCAAGATTATTTTTCTCGATGAAGCGGATGCTCTGACCAATGATGCTCAAGGTGCTCTGCGCCGGATAATGGAGCAATACGCAGAAACATGCAGGTTTATTTTGTCATGCAATTATTCTTCAAAAATAATCGAACCGATACAATCACGTTGCGCTGTGTTTCGGTTCCGTCCAATTGCTGATGGCGACGTCAATGCCCAAATTCATCATGTTGCAAAAGAAGAAGGCGTGACGTTAGCTGAAGATGCTGGAGAGGCTTTGACTCGAATCTCACAAGGAGACCTACGGAAAGCACTCACTGGACTTCAAGTAGCAGCAGCACTGGATATGAATGTAACACGCGAATTAATTTATGAAACCTCAGCGACTGCACCACCAGAAGCACTGCACCAATTCCTCATGGCCTGCCGAGATGATGGTTTCCATGCAGCCCGGCGTCGCTTGAGAGAATTATTAGATAAATATGGTCTGGCTGGAACTGATTTCGTGAATCAGTTGCATCGAGAGTTGTACACTGCTGATTTCCTCACTGAAGATGCAAAGTTAGACATGACCGAATGGATGGCTGAAGTTGATTACCGCTTAGTTGAAGGTGGTGGTGAGCAAATCCAGTTGGATGCACTTACTGCACGTCTCGTCATACACTTGAGGGCATAGATTCACTTTCACTTTCACCCGAAGGGCGTTAGAAAAGAACTCCTTGCTGACGACCTCGGCAAGAATATGACGACCATTACCAACCGATGCCTCGACTTGATGTGCTGGACTGCTGCTGCACCTTTGATTCATGTACTGCGAAAAAGACAATTGCATAAGCAAACGCAAGAACAGCGTGATGTTCATCGAATAAGTCGACTGCTCAACACCATTCTGTTAGCACACAGTGACTTACTGTCATGAAGCGGATTCCGCAGGAAGTTCTTCAATGACGTTCAAGGTCCATGTGTACTCACGGCTATTTTCCCATGGATCGCCTTGTTCAACAATATTCACGGTAATAATGTGCTTTCCAACGAAGAGGTCGCTACCAAGAAGAATTGCGAAGTCTTGGTCTAACGCACCATGCGGCATAATAATTGAAGACGATTCAGTGTCTGAGATTTCCCCCGTAGCATTGGTGATCACTTCCAAATTATCATTCCAAAAGTCTAAGTTAGTTTCACATTCAACGGTGCCAACAGCATTCGTTAATTCGACAGTGACATTTGCACCGGCAACATCCACGTTATCTGCCAATCCAAAGAGGAGCCAAATGTCTCCAGTCAAGTTCGTATCTTGTTGGACTTCCAAAGTGAGTGACCCTGTTTGACCAATACCTTTTGAGAAAGTAAACTCATCATCTTCATGTTGAAGTAAAACCCATTTATCAGCCAATTGAGGCGCAACAATATCTCCAAACGGTGGATTCACCAGTAAGAAAGCCATTGCTAAGAAGGTAAAGGTATGGAGAAAACCTGCTTTGAACCATGTCCCCTTCGTGTATAATTCATTAAACCCAGCAGGCATGATTGTTCTGTGAATCTGTGGAATGAGAAAAATTGCAGCCAATGGTGCCAAATAAAGTATGTCTGATTTTTCAACCGTAGTTTTTGGCATCAGAACATACCGCATCAACAAAGAAACGATGACTGAAAATGCCAGCACAAGCCACATGGATGCGGTTTCTGCCTTCTCTTTAGAAACGTGCTTAACAGGGTCGAAAGCCTCGATTCCAAGGTCACGCCCACTGCGCCGCTTCATTCGTTCTTTGCCCTCATCCGCCACTCGCTTTTGACGGTCAACCGAAGCGGCAGACATTGCAGTATTGAGGTCTACCATACTGCCTCCTAAGGAGTAGAGTGCATGAAGCCTACGGTGAATTTACATCACTTTCCAGCCGTATGGTTGAAATGGGTAACGCGACAGGCGAGAGATAAGCCGGGGTGGCGCAGTTGGTAGCGCGTCGGACTCATAGGGCAG
>Ga0115000_10004921_pt1 | contig 10817 bp, 8 predicted proteins | sample ArcticOcean_MG_C_6_FD_89690 | JGI IMG/M metagenome (GOLD analysis project Ga0115000, IMG submission 89690) | Marine microbial communities from western Arctic Ocean - ArcticOcean_MG_CB8_128 | ecosystem: Environmental > Aquatic > Marine > Oceanic | place: Arctic Ocean: Canada Basin | collected... | reverse complement strand
CGATCCAGGAGAAATTAACATGTGGGATGTAGAGGATGATTATGCTGGTGACATCGGTGAGGCGGCCAGAAATGGCAACTTTGCAATGCTAAAGTATATCGACGAAGTAAGGAAGCGGGAAATATGTGACAGATTTTTTGACGACGAAGGAGACACGGAGGAATGTTATGCCGCAGAAAGTGGCTCTCTGGAGTGCTTGAAGTACATCCATTTTCTTCTCGAAGCGAAAGGATACCCATTCCTAGGACGAGCGTGCATTGACGCTGCCAGAGGCGGTCATCTCAGTTGCCTGCAATATGTCGTAGAAAACGCGAAGATGACGTTGAAGGAAGGCGCAGAGATACTTTCGGAAGCGTGTGCAGAAGCGAAAACACACAAACGTTATACATGCCTCGAATACTTAAGGTCTCTACTTAAGCACGATTGATCTCCCAGTCGCTCCAAAAACACGATTGCTTTCAGAGAAAACAAAATTACATAGAAACGTACATTAGCTTTACAAAAGAGAGAGACATACGCACGCACATCTGCTACACTAAATCTCTAGGTGAGCCTATCGATGACCAATTTTTTCTGATCGCCTTTTTCTCCTCCTCCTCCTCCTCCTTTTTCCTGCTGCCGCTGCTCTTTGTTACTATCATTCTTATCTTCCTGTTTCTTCTTTTGCATTCTTCTCTTTTGCTTCTTGGTTGGCTTACCTTGCCCGTGCTGCGATTGTTGCTTCTGTTGCTGATTCATCGGCTGCATGTTCTGTTGCTGTTGCCTCAAACTACCGTTCGTAAACTTCTCTCTATTCCGTTTCTTATTCTGTTTCTTCTGTTGTTGTTGTTGTTGTTGTTGCTTCTGCTGCCGTTTTACGTTCTTCCCCCATGCCGGCATCAACTTTGGCCACTTATTCACGGTCGATGTCGTCGTTGGCTTCTCCCCCTCTTCTTCTACCTCCTCCTCTTCCTCTTCCTCCGGCGGCGGCGTCTCGATCCTCTCCATCCCCAACAACCCGTCCTCTAACTTCCTCCTCTTCTCTTCCTCTGCCTCCTTCCCAGCCTCCTCAAATTTCTGCACGTGATATTCGCACTCGTCCAAAACCAAGCTCTCGAAGCACTCCTTCTCTCGCCATCGCTCGATGTTCCTTCGCACCGTCCCCAACTGCTCCGTCCGACACTCGCATATCTTTTCCACCAACACTGAAATCTCAATCGCAAATCTCTGTCGGTATAAACTCGCAATTTTTTCATTCTCGTGCATAACCAACGAGCTAATCACGTACATCATAGATGGCCTGTATTTCGGTTTCATCGTTTGCGAGTATTTTGAAACGATGTTGACGATTGATTTGTATCTCTTCGAAGCGTCGTTGATTGCTAAATCCGTCAACGAATCCAATTGGTCTTTGGACCCGGACTTTAAGGTTTTAATTTGGTGTATGAAGTTGCGTTCCCAGTGCCTTTGCATATCATCACCTGGCGCAGAGGATGATGGTGCCAGATCGTGGTGTCGTCGCTCGGTCATTTTATGCGTTTGTGTGTGTATGTGTAGAGTGTAGTATCAGGTTAATCAGTGACTTTTTCGCGTAAATCAAGTGACGAAAAGGATGAATTCGGGGAAAAACAACTGCACAAATTTAACCGCTTTTGTCGTGATAAAACACTACTCCACGCTTTAATTACCGTTTTATCTCCTCTCTAGATGATGAAGCGAGCAAGAAAAACGACTCGACCGTGGCGGTGGTCGTCTTATGAAATCTCCTCCTTCTAAAAGTGATGACGACGGCGATGATGTTTGAAGGAGCAAAAACAAGAATAACGAACAGCTACTCCGGATGGCAACCAGAACCGGACCGGGATTTCGTCAAAGAAGTTACGCTGAAAGAGTGCGAAGAGAATCCAAATTCGTTTCGAGAGGAAATTATCAACACGCGAACGCCGTGTAAACTCATCGGAGGGTTTAAGGAGACAGAATTTGAGTGCCTCTCGCGGTGGTCGAACGCGTATTTGCGAGAGAAGTGCCGAGAGGAAACGGAGACGGTAATTGTTGAGGTTAAAGAAGATGACGACGAAGAAAAAGAAGAAGACAAAGAAGAAGGGGAGGAAAGAAGAAGCGAATTCGGGAAAGGCACTCGAGAGCGAATGCAATTCGCGGATTTCATGACTGCGTTTGAACGAGGCGACCACTCGAAATATCTCTCCGCCAGCAACGGCGAACGGTTCGATAAGTGCGATGGACGACCGGAGATATTATCCGTACCTTTAAAGAGTTTAGTAAACCCGTTTATGCTCTTTGGGAATGAATTGAGAAGGAAGCAATGGAGCAACGAAAAGCGCGAGCGGGATTTGACCGCGTTGGACGGGGAAGGTAAAGTGCCGCTGCGACCGAAACTCATGGGCTGGTCGGCAGTTTCAACTGTGAATATGTGGATGGGAAGAGGCACGAGAGGAGAAACGAGCAGTGGTTTACATCACGATTTCCACGATAACTTGTACGTCCTCGCGAGAGGGTTTAAGCGGTTCGAGTTGTACGCGCCGAGCGAGTGCGAGAAGATGTATTTGAAAGGACGAGCGACTCGCGTGTGCGAGAACGGGATGATTTGTTACGATGACGAGACGCCGAGTTACGGGAAGGATTTTGATGCGGCAAAAGAGAGAGTGGAGAGAGAGCAAAAAAGGTTGGAGAAGCAGTGGGCGATAGAGAGAGGTGAAGTGGAAAAGGAGAAAGAGAAGAAGGAGGACGACGACGAAGATTTCGAGTTTGACGAAGACACGTTCGTGGACGATTACGTAGACTCGGATGAAGGAGAAGAAGAAGAAGAAGAAGAAGAAGAAGAAGAGAAGGATAAAACCGCGAACAACAAGCGCCAAAAAACATATAAAAGAGGAAAGAAAAGAGCGTCAAAACCTCTCCCGAAAAGTTTTAGCGCGGTGGATAAATCAAACCTCGATCGGTTTCCAAAGTTCAAGCAGGCGAAAAAGTTGACGTGCGAACTCAAAGCTGGGGAGATGTTGTACTTACCCGCCGGATGGTTCCACGAAGTGTTTTCCTCCGAAAAGAACGTGTTTCAAACCAAAGAAGGGTACGAAGGCCACATGGCTTTGAATTACTGGTTTCAACCGCACAGCAAAGAAGGCGTGGAAGTTGAAGGCCCGCATGGAGTCTCGTTAGAGACGCCGCCGAGTCGAAGAATGATTTGGGAACGCGACTTTGAGATTTGGCTGAATAGACAGAAATGGTATGAACCTCCGGAGATGGAAAAGTACGATTATGACATTCCGTCCGATACCGATAGCGACCCGATGGAACAGGAAAGAAGTAGAAAATTGAAAGAATGGATGGCAAAAAACGAGGAACAGGTGAAGAAGGAGAAGAATAGGTAGAGAGAACAATACTATAGCAAAAATACATGATGTAAAAATATTAGATTCAAGACGCTTCCGTCGCCGGAGGCACCAAATACTCTAAATTCCTATCGATGTCGTAATGGTACTTCATTTGCCTCTCGTCGTAACGAAACTCCTTCTGCGCGTCCGAGGTCAAACAATCTCGAACTTTAATCCATAATTCCGCGCTTTTACTCTTATCCAAACTCCCAGAACCTTCGCTATTCTTTCTATAATACTCCGCCGCTTCCTCGAACGCCTCTTTGCTCTCGCGTTCCATCTCGCTTGTTAAGCTCGGCACCTCGTGCGCCGGCAAAGGCGTTTCCGGTCCTTTCACGTTGTGAAAAATCACCACCGCTCTTAAACTTATCCAAGGTCCGTATTTTCTGTTCACGGACATGTGCGTTGCCTCGTGTAAAATCGCCATCCCGCTAATCTTCGCCATTTTTTGTATCGCCAACGAACTGTCCGTCTGATATCTCGCGGTTACAAAATCGGCGATACAAATCGAGTCGATTTTTTTCTTCACGTAGAAATCCAGCGGATTCTTCTCCTCTTTCGGCATCAAACCGTCTTCTTTACCGACGTTCGCTTTGTAATAGTCTTCGAATATCGGCCACAATCGTTTGGTGTTGCCGATGACGACGCACAAACAATCTTCCGGGGCGTCCGTGATTTTAATATTGGAATTTTTAGCATCATCGTTAGTATCAAAAAGCGCGTTGTACTGGTCCAATCGAAACGGAGCGACGAGATCGAACCCGTCGTTTTTTAGCGCCAATTTCACGTTTTCACACACGTCGTGCCATTTCACCATATCTTTCTATCGCTGTTTTGTCAACTACCGAGCGGCGCGCGTGTGTGTTTTGAATAATAATAATATACAAGTAAAATGAAGTAAATTTGTTTATTGCCACACACTGAGTACTAAAAAAAAATCTCCTTCTTTCCTCCTTCACTACTGCATGTCGTCCATGGCCAAATCGTCGAAAGAAGACGCGTAGCCCCTGGAAGAGTAGTTCAACGGCGGCGTCGGCGTCATTTGAGACGAACGCATTCTCACTCCGACGTGTTCTTGTTCGTCTTCGTCTTCGTAAAAGCTTTGGTCTCTTTTGATTTTACTCGCGCACGAAAAGAACAAGATCCGTTTCAGTTTCTTGTTGTAAAAGAAATAGTTGAAATTCCACAAACTCCCGTCGCCATCGAACGGGTCGCCGTCGTTTATGGCCGCGTAAGAATACACGTCCACGTCTTGTAACTCAATCGCGCTGTTTATGCACCTCCACAGTTCATCCGAAAACGGTAAACTGCCTCCGCTGCCGCTCGCGCCGTATAACCGAGTTTGATCGTACACTTTACCCACGTCGTACAACATCTGATCGATTTCTTCTTTACACTCCGGAACGCCAACTTCTTTGCTAAAGTTATTCGGTCGCAAATTCGAGAAATCGTGATCTGGATACGCTTGATTTAACGTCAAGATTAAATAAATCAGCGTCTTTCTCGAGTGCGAATCCGTCAAAGGTCCAACCGGCGACGTCGAGTACAAGTTCGGCGACGAGCTGAGCTCTTCCACCACGTCGGTTTCAATCGCGCCAAAGTTTTTCTTATCTTGACCCGCGAGTTTGCCTGTTTTATAGTAGTATTTAGAGAAGGAGGAGAGTAAGCAGCGGTAAGTATGATGATGGAGAGTGGTGAGTAAAAAATGTGCCCCGCGCATCTCTCATCTCAAGAGTGCCCATGTCCTTTCCAAAGTGGAAGCTGAAAAAAGGAATAAAAAATGACGAACCAACCACCAACCGCGGAAAGGTTGCGAACGCAAAGCGGACAATAAACGTACAAGAATAATTCTCCAACTGCCCGGTGACTTCGTGGTCGCCTAAGTTCACGTGGGATAAGAAGTTGTTCAGTTGCGCCAGCTCTCGGTCTTCCAAGAATTTCATTTTCGTATCTCTTTATCAGATAACGGTCCGTTACCCAATTGGATATGAATGTCTCTTTTAAAAATGTATCCGCAGAACTTCTTCTCTGCGCATTGTATTCTCTCGGTGATATCGCGCGCTGTGTTGCGTGCTATAAGTGCAGCACTTGTCGTCGTTTCTTTTACTGCGTCTGTCGTGTGCACGTCTCTCTCTCTCTCCTCAAGCGAGAATAATAATGAAGATAAATGTCTTTTGTCTCTCGCCCAACAGACCAACACAACCGACAGCGAGACACACACTTAAATTACGACGTGGCAGCTTTTTTACTTTTTTACTTTTTTATTTAGGAGTCCGTCCCGTCCATCTGTCCATAAGTTTGAAAAAGCAGTTTCAACTCGATTGAGAGCATACGAAGCTCTCTGTGGTCGCACACAACTCTTCCTTGTTAACTCGCCTGCCTCACAATAATAAACGACGATAAAGACGACGACGACGATGGAGATGAAAAATCACGCGGGAAATCAGCAGGACATGAAGATGAAAGAGTCTAATTCTTCTTCGTCGTCTTCTGAGTTGGAGAAGAAAGAAGCGGCGGCGTTATACGCGAAGATTGTTTTCGGGATAATAGCCTACGCCTCGTGTTCATCCATGATGCTCATCATAAACAAACTCGCGGTGACGTTTTTACCGGCACCGTCGGTGGTTTTGTTTTGCCAGTTGTTGACCTCTGCGGTGGCGATTAAGTTAATGCACGAAGGCGGGTTAGTGGAATCGGACCCGTTGATCGCGGAGAAAGTGAAACCGTTCATGTTAGTCGCGATTGCGTTTTTAGGGGCGTTGTATACCAACGTGAAAACGTTGCAATACGCGAACGTGGAGACGTTCATCGTGTTTCGATCGTCGACGCCGATTTTGATCGCGTTCTTGGATTACGCTTTTTTAGGGAGACAGTTACCGAACGCGCGAAGTTGGTTGTCGCTCATGGCGATTTTGATGGGCGCGATCGCGTACGTGTTTACGGATTCGAACTTTGAACTGAAGGCGTACACGTGGGTGATGGCGTGGTTCGTCGTGTTCGCGTTTGATCAGGTGTACATTAAGTTCGCGGTGGATAACGTCAAGCTGACTCCGTGGGGGAGAAGTTACTACACCAACTTATTGGCGATAGTGCCGGTGTTTTTGTTAGGCATGGTGACGAAAGAGCACGAGATTTTAACCGACTTTGAGTGGTCGACGGCTTCGATTTTCGCGTTGAGCGCGTCGTGCGTCGCGGGGGTTTTGATGTCGTACTCGCAGTTTTTGTTGAGAGGGTTGATTTCAGCGACAAGTTTTACCGTGGTTGGAACTATGTGTAAGATTGGGACTGTGATTATCAATTGCATGATTTGGGATAAACATGCGAGCATGGAAGGGTTGATTGCGTTATTCATTTGTATTTTTTCCGGATTGTTTTACCAACAATCACCGCTGCGGAATCCGATTCCAACGCACACGCGGAATTAAACGATACAAATACCCGAATAATATCGATGATGATTATAACGATGACGATGTGACGTCGGGGCGGGTTGCGTTGGCTCTCATTATCATTACTATTCTTATTCTTAATACAAAAACAATGCATCTTAATACAATACAACGGACCGACTAACCGACTACTAATTTTTTAGCGACTGGAGGAAAATTTGGCGTTCCCTCGAGGTTTGCCTCCTCCTCTTCCTCCTCCTCTACCTCCTCCTCTACCTCCTCTACCTCCTCCTCCTCTACCTCCCCCTTCTTGCGCATCTTCGTTTCTTTCGTACCTCGAACTCCCTCGTCTCCCTCGATTGCTCGATTTAAAATTCTTCTTCGTGTCCACTTCTTTGCCTTTTGCGCGTCTGCGTTCGTCGACTAATTTCATCTTTCGAATTTCCGCGACGGCTTTCGAGCTCGTCGCGTCGTCGATTGGTCTCCCCAACCTAACCGCAACATCGATTTCGTTCGCTAATACTTTATCTCTTTTTGATATTAAGTTTGTGACCATGCCTTTTGCACCCGCTCGGGCGGTTCTTCCCGAGCGATGGATGTAATCCACCGGATTCAACGGGAAATCAAAGTTCACGACGTTGTCGACTTTAACGCCAGCAAAATCCAAACCTCTCGCTGCTAAATCTGTGCACACTAAAATCAAATTATCGTCCTCGGGATCCGCATCGCAGAACGCTTTCATAGACTCCACGCGCTCTTCCGAGCTCATGTCGCCGTGGTATTGAACCGTGTTGACGTTTCTTTCCGCCATCGTCTTCTCAACCGCAACGCAACTAGACACCGTGTTGCAAAAGACCATCACGCGTTTCCCTCTCTCGTGCATTGGAACCACGATATCTTCCAAAAATTTCATCTTATCCTCGGAACCAGGGACGTTTACGAAGTTATGCTTCAGTCCAGGCGCAGATTTGTGTAACGATTGCGTCTTCACGTATTGCACGTCCGGTAAAGACGTGTCGATTAATTTCTTCAATCTATCCGGCATAGTCGCCGAAACGAGAACGATGGTGGTTGATTTCTTTTTACTCTCGTCTCCGTCACCACCTCCTCTGTTTCGATTTTTCACCGGTCTCAGCAACCTTTCCACGTCTTCCCCGAACCCAGCCTCGAACAACGTATCCGCCTCGTCCAAAACGACAAATTTACAACTCCCGAGAAACAAACTCTTCTCCTCGCAGTGTTTCACGAGTCTCCCCGGCGTCCCAACGACGACGTCCACCGGCGCTTCCAAATTATCTTTTTGCAACGCGAACGGTCTCCCACCCAAAATCAACCTCGATGACACCTTTGCGTAGTGCGACAAACTCTTCGTCACCGCGAATATCTGCTCCGCCAACTCCCTCGTCGGCGAGACGATTAACGCTCTCGGTCGTCGACTCTTCGCCAATCGATCGCCGTCGGCTTCTATCTCTTCTCTTTTCAACGCGTCCAGAATGGGCAACAAATACGCCAGCGTTTTCCCAGACCCGGTGTGAGAGGCAATGCACACGTTTCCGCCCTTGTCTCGGATGGACGGAATAGCCAAGGATTGAATTTCAGTCGGCGACTGCAAGTTTAAGTTTTCCAACGCCTCGCGCACGTCCGCGGATAAATCGTCGAAAGACGCCATCAGCAACGCTTGGTCTTCTTCTTCCTCCTTTTTCAAAGAAGAAGAGGAGGAGGAAGCCAGAGACGACGCGGCTCTGCCGTTGTTATCTTTCATCATAAAGTTGTTGAAGACATTCGATCGAGTGGCGGCTGCTTTTGCTCCCAACACTCTTTTCCAATTGTGATGATGATTACGTCGTCCTTCCTTCGACGAGAATAATAATAACGACGACGGCGACGACGAAGGCGCGGTGTTCGCCATCATCGAAAGAGTCGCAGTCGTAGTCACAGTATTAGGAGTAGTTGTTGTTGCTCTCGCGATAGGGACGAAGATGCGTTTTAGGAGTCGAAGTTTTTCTCTCCTTGTTCTCCACATAAAAAATGTGCGAAAATGTGACGTTTTTACAAGAGACTTTTTAGAGACGCTTCTTATTAGTATTCTTAGTAGTATTACTCTAATTTAAAAGGAACGCCGTCTAAGCTGCGATACGGTGCCGGCGTGGCCATTCTCGCGCTCATCAACATGTACGCCAATCGACTGAACCCGGAGGAAAACTGACCGACGAACGCGTCGCAGGTTCGCGCGGCTTCGAGTTCGATGACCGTAGCTAAAGCAGCAGAGACGGCGCGGTCTTTACCGGAATCTTTCCACAATAAGTTTCTTCTTCTTCGTTTTTTGAAACTCGGTAGGTTGTCGTTGACGTCGTTTTCGGCGTCGTGTAACAATCGTTTCGTGGAGGTGGTGTAAAAGCACGGCAATTCGGCGTTGGAGGCGCATTTTTCAGCCACATTTAAATCGTCCGAGATGAGGAGAATGGAGCGTAAGTTATACTTTTTCGCGAACTCTTTCGCGGTTTCTAAGTATTTTTTCGATGGGACGCACAAACCTTCCAAACGGTTCGGCTCTTCGTGACTCTCGATGTCTCTCACGCACCCGGATCGGCGAACGTGCACCGCGACGCACTTCCCAAACGGATGTCCCGAGTCGCGTTCTAAAGCCTCTCCGGATAAGACTTGTTGTTGTTGTCCGTTTCCCATGAACGACCCAACTCCGTTACTACTCTGCAATATCGTTTCCGCCTGTTTCCGGATCGAGTCTCGAAAAGCTGCTCGAATGACCGCCTCTGCTTGTTTGTTCGGTTCAAACACGTACGACAATGCTTCCGCTTGGTACATCAACGTTCCTCTTCTTTTCGTTCTATACACGCTAAAATCAATCAACCCACTCGCGCCAAACATGCTCGTTCCAACCATTGACGCGCCAATCTGCCTTCCTTCCTTATCTCTCGCGTCCAACAAACATTTCCCGATTGGTTTCAAAAAGCACATCACGTTCCTGTTCAATCCGCACCTCTTCGCCGACGTCCACTGTCGCATGCTCAATCTTCCGGGAACGTACGTCTTATTAAACGCCGATGCTCTGGCTAATCCGCTCGCCACAGACGCCATGTGTTTCCCGACCGACACTCTTTCCGGCGCGTGATAAATGACCAACGTGTGATCTAAGCCGTTCTTCGGGCACCCACTCCGTCTTTTCCTTTGGAAAAAATCAAAGTGCGTCTTCAAATAAAACGCATCTTTTTTCTCTCGCATCGTCGCTTTCGGCATATACTCTGGTTCAAATCTACTCGATCGACACAAATCCACGCACTCGCGCTTGTTCACGAACGCCACCCCGCACGGTGTCTGCGCTTCGCATTTCTTTTGTCCACCACTATTCTCTCCTCCAAAATCGCTATTCTCCTCCTCTTCGTCCGTTCCTTCTCGATCGGCGACGGTCCTCGTCCTCGTCTCCGCTCCTCCGCTGCTCGCGTCTTCCTCCTCTCCATCTCCATCAAACGCATCTTCCTCTTCCTCCTCATCCTCCTCGCTCCTCACCACGTCCACATCTCTCTCCCCGAGAACTCGATTCCTCCTTTCGTAATCCATCTCTTCTCTCTGTTGCATTTTCCTATTCGCGTGGTCCCTCCCGCTTTCCTCGTACAACGTCCACCCTAAAAATCGCACCTCTTCGGATTGCGGTTTGGACAACGGTTTCGGCCGGTCCTCGAATCGCCACTGCCCTCGTTCGAATTTATCTCGAGCGAGGCGAGATGCATCTGATAAAGGGTGCGTGTGTGAAGACGCCCCGGAGGAGGATCCCAGATGATATTGATGATCATTCATCGCGCTCGACATCATCTCATCAGAAGTGGAATGAGACGAGGACGAGGAGTTGTTTTTAAGCACCATGACTAAAAATCCCAAGCACGAAAGGAACGCCACGAGGGCGGTCCAATATAAAGGAGCGTCCAGGCTCGTCGATCTCATACTTTAACGTGTTCTGCTCTGCACTTTTCGGACAGACAGCCAGCCAGACACGCGCTCTTCTGCGTTGTTTATGCCGTGATATTGATGTGTTTTTTTGTGG
>Ga0115000_10004920_pt1 | contig 10819 bp, 11 predicted proteins | sample ArcticOcean_MG_C_6_FD_89690 | JGI IMG/M metagenome (GOLD analysis project Ga0115000, IMG submission 89690) | Marine microbial communities from western Arctic Ocean - ArcticOcean_MG_CB8_128 | ecosystem: Environmental > Aquatic > Marine > Oceanic | place: Arctic Ocean: Canada Basin | collected... | reverse complement strand
TCTAATAAGCGAAATAAATTTTTAATACTCATTATGCTTGACCACTCATCGTGTGATTTACATAGAGTGTCAATGTATCAGTATTTGTTTTATGGAATGAAGATGGGCTTACAAAGTTCCAATGTGTTAGTATTTTACTACCTGCTGTAACACTGTCACCTGATGCATCTCCACTGTCAATAATACATCCACCTGTAATTGCATTTCCTGCACTGGTATTAATTTGTGCTGTAGTCCATGTAAATTTATATGTTACTGCATCTACGTCTTTACCAGTATTTTCTGTAGTTGTATCGTTTACTTTTGGGAATCCAGCCTCAACATCTTGAACTGCTCCACTTGTAACTATTGGAGAACTGACATTTGCATAAGTATCTGCTTTTGCTATTGTATCTGCACTAGAAGGGTTTTGAAGAACACATGCTGCATCGAAAAAATTAGGATCTGGAAGTACTTGTGATGTTGGGTTAACGCCTGCTCTAGTAGCATAATATATATCACCGTCATTTGTAACTTGATTTTGACCATAAAGCCATGTCTTATTACCGTTTTCATCGGTCTTAACAACACAGATATTAAGTTTAGGATTAATATTATTAGTTTGTGGGGTTTTGCTCCAGAACATATCTAACATATTGTGATTAAGTATATAAAGATTTTTATTACTAGTACCTACTAGCACCAGCAGATACAGAATCTAGTCCTCTTAATGAGTCAACTGTCTGTTTTTCCACATCAAATCCACTGAACAAATATTCACCTAATTCTATAATTGTTTGTATTTGAGGATATGAATATTCTATTGATCTTACAACTTTTTCTGATGTAGCCCCATCACTATCAGTATATCTTACTTTCATACCAACTGTTAGACTGTTTACTAATGATCCACTAGTTGCTTCGTATCTTGTATTCATAGAATTATTATCAATGATATATCTGTTAGCAAATAGATAAACGTCCAACCCATTTACAAGTTGTGGAACATATAAATTTCTATGATATAGTCCATTTTCAGAAATAGATGTGTCAAATCTTTGATGCTGTGTTGTAGACCACCATAAAGAACCACTTCCTTGACTTCCACCATATGAAGAACTTTTAAAATAAGTATATGAATATTCATATGTTACTACATAAGCATGTATTGGATTAGTAGCAGTAGCATCATCTTGATTCCAAAAAATAATACTATTATCAGGATTAATCTGATATGTATTGTTTGAATATGTTGATTGACTTGTAGTGTTTGAAGCTGTTACATTTTGTTCTCCAAATATTTCTGTTGCCTGACTTGCATCATATGCAGTCAAAACGTTACCAGAACCAGATACAGCTGCTATAAAATGAGTTGAATCACCATCATCAATGTCAGTTTGTAAAGCAGTTAATTGTGTACTTGTCATAGGCGTTCCATTAATAAGTGCAAGAGAAATAATTTTGTTGTGTAGAGAAGTAATATTGAATACGGTTGTTCCAGTTATACTAGTAACAGCACCTGAATCATTACTTCTCATAACACTTACTACTCTTTCAATAACAGGAGTTACATAATATCCATTTTGTAATATTAATAAATTATTTGGATTACTCCAAGTATACCTTGTATTACTATCAGCAACAGCTTGTGAATGAGTGTATTTTCCTTTTCTTCCACTTATAAATATTGAATTTGTAGTACCTGTATCATCCTTTCCTGTGTTTATTATGTTATACTTATCATTATTAATTACATGATGTGAAGAAATTTCTTGCATTATAAACAATACTTTTCTAGGTGTTACTACAAACATATGAGAATCTGTGTCAACAACCATCATTACTTTTAGAATATCCAATAATGTACCTTCTGCAAAAAAGTCACCATAAAAACTAGTACTGGGTTCTTGTGGAAAATATGCATATACACCATCGTCAACATATTTTAATATGTCTTCTATAATATGTTCCATCTGTGGTCTTGCATTAACAGTACTAGTATCTGGATTAAAATATCTATTATTTTCTCTTTTTGCACCATATGCAAATGTTGTGGATATTTGAGAATTGAATGTATTACTGCTTATGTTAGTACCTAAAAGTTCTTTTGCATGACTGGAACATGATAGTTTTTTTATGTTTTTGTTATCATCAATCTTCCAAATCTTTCCACCAAACTTCATTGTGGTGTTTACAGGTTTACTAATTTGTAATTTTTTTACCTCACTATCATGTAATACACCAGTATATAGTCTAAATTGTATTGCTACTCCCCAAAATCCAGTATCAGGTGAAGTTACCCACGAACTAGTGCTTTCATTATACTCTTTAAACAAATGCATGTTCTTATTGTTATTAAGATTACCAGAATGTGTACTGTTTGTTAGTGATTTCTCAGTACCATTATGATATAATTTAAACACTCCATCTTCTCTTTTTATTCTTAAAAATGATACTATGTCATATGTAGCCACACTTGAAACCATTACTTTTTCAGTTGTACCATCATCTGCTGTTATAGTAATGGTACTACTAAGTGGGTTTATCTGTACCTTTAATCCTGTACCACTGGATGTAGAATGATCATAATTATCAAATAATGTTTGATGCTGATAATTACTATGATTAGAATTTGCTTTAAATTCAAATATCATATCAAAGTCAGCTGACATGTCAATTACTGGTACAGCACCACTTTTTGGTGATCCATCAGAATTTATGTTATTATTTTTATATTTCTTTTCTATCACTACACCACCTTGTGAAGAATTTATATAAAATTTATAATATCCCTTATGCTTCCAATCAATTTCACTATCATTAACACCGTAATATCCAACAAGTCCACAAGTAGGTAATGTATATGGAGCAGTATAAACATCATCATGTTCATATCCACTCTCATCCCTAAAACTACCATAGAAATTCCATACTGCTTTAAGGCTTGCTGTATCTAAGTTATCCTGAATATAGTATATTTCGTCACCTACTGCAACATTATGTTCGGCAGATAATGTCATGGTCATGTTGTCAGATGCCCTCAATCCTTCCTGAACCACATTTGCTGACTTTGGAGTAGTCATGACTCTGTTGGTAATGTTTCCATTAGAATCTCTTCTGATTATTACAGCTTTTACATTAGACATAGTATCAAGTTATAGTAATATCTGTTGCACCGCTAGATGTTTTTGCATACTTCCAATAATACTGACTAGCATCTCCATTATTATTATTATACTGTGCAACTTTTACTCTGTATGTTGCTGGATCATTTGCTGTTGCACCTGTTTTATCTAAACCAGTAATTGTATATGTGATTGGGCTACTAGTTTGTGCATTAGTTTGTGGTTCACTCCAAGTACCTTTTTTATCTGTTCTTTTATATTTATAAGCAACTCCCTTTATTTCAGTATCTCCAGTAGGTTCACTTGCATATCCGTCATATGCAGTAACTACAAAAGTTACTCTACCTAAATTATTTATTGCTGATGGAGATGAAGCTACTACATTAGTTGGTGCTGGTGGTATATCTGCTTCTAATATAGCAACAACATTTCCTACATAAAATGCACAACTAACATTCCAAACTATAGGTGAACCTCCACTTACACTAAAACTCATATTGGATATTGTTCCCTCATCCATCATTACTTCCTTATGTTCCCCATCTGTAATTATAATTTTATAACCATCACCTATTGATATTGGAACCATTTCCTCTTTGAATTTATTTATTTGTTCATAAACATCTAAAGGTATACCTTCAGCAAAACTATATACCTCATCTCCACCTCGTGACAAAACTCCAAAGTTTGAAGAGTCAGTCAATGTCCATGATAAATCCATTTTTGCTGTGTTACCTTCCATCTTTACCAATATATTTTCCTCGTGTGTGTCTTCAGGCAATGGCATTGGTGTAACAGGTGTGTCTATTGACCAATTTAAATTGTTAAGATTATCTATTCTGAATGCAGGATTATATGGTAAACTCCCTTTAACTAAATACATATGTGTTGTCATATTCTTCCTCTGTTGTTAGTTGATTGCTGTATGACTTCTAATATAGTTTTCTTTAGTTTTCTCAAGTCATCATCACCTGCATTCATGTTTTGTATGTTTACTGTAATATTTCCACCTCCACCACCTTGACCGTTAGGTGTTACCTTTACATGTTCTGCACCTGCCTCTCCTGCCATAAACAATGTAGGAGAATTAATCATTCCATCAAATCCTTGTGCATATCCTGCAATACCCATAGCTTTGAATAAAGCTACTGTTTCTGGTTTCAAATTACTTTTATTTGATGCAGAAGTATCAACATGACCTCTAGATTTACTTGCTTTTTCATATGCTCCTTCACTGATTCCTCTATTTGCATATGCTCCACTAGATAATCTACCTTTTCCATCTAATGTCTGTGCTCCTCTTTCAGGAGTAATACCTGTCTGTCCATTGTTAGATGAACTGTATTGACCGTTGCTATTTGAATAATTTGAATTTTCACCAGTACCATGTGCTGCAAATATGGCATTAGAACGTGCCAATGTTTTCGCTACTGCTTCTGCATGAGCTACTGCGGCTGCGGCTGCTGCGGCTTTTTCTGCTGCCATTTCTGCTGCTTGTCTAACATGTTTATCTCTTTCAATTTTTGCTAGTTGTTCATCTAATGCCTTTTGATCCTCTGCCATACGTGTTTTTCGTGCTAATTCTGCTGCTTCTAACTTAGCAATTTCTTCCCTTGCTTTTTGATAATCACTTTCAGTTTCAGTTTTTTTAATGCCATCACCTTCCATTGTACCAAATGAACCTATCATTTTACCTTCTGCGTGCTCTTGATATGTTTTATCACCCAATTCTCCTGTTGAAGTTTCTTCTGCTATACCCATCAAATCTGCATCTTTTTTAGCTTGTTCGGCATTTTTGTCTTGTAGTTCTTCTAGTTCTTTAGGTGTTAGACCGCCCATACCATCATCACCCCATGCAGGATTTATTAATCCACCACCTGTTGGTTGTTGCTCCCATGGAAATAGTTTTTTTTCTTCTGTTTCTTTTGATATAAATTCACCATTTGGATCGTATCTATTATTATCTGGATCATCTGGATTATAACCTCCATCATCTGGTCTAAATTTATTAGGGTTAATGTTCGGATCATCTAAACTATCATAATATTCATCATTAAGAACCACACCATCCTCAGGGAACAATGCTTTTTTTAATCCTTCCCAAGGGTTTGCTAGGAAAGTTCCAACTGCTGTACCAATAGAAATTGCTTTAGGCATCATAGTTGAATACCAAGGAATTATGAATTTTCTAAGCAACATGATTAGTATAGGTCTAAGTATGGCTCCAAAAAACGTACCTATTGGCATAAGAATAAGTTGAACCATGAATTTCATCATCTTCATCATTGCTGCAAACAGTGGGGAAGCACTAAAAGCCTTTACAATAATACTCATAATTACACCAGCCACACCAAGACCTATTCCAATAGGAACTGCCTTCTTACCTAGGAATTCCCCCAACTTTGATAATTTACCAAACACTTGTTTACTATATTTTCCTTGAGTACCTTTTGCCAATTCTGATGCAGATTTTATATTTCCCTTAGCTCTCACTTGATCTTTCATTGCAAAATTAAGTTTCATATCTGCATGTTTAATTTTTTGATCTCTGTCTTTATCCTTGTTTGGATCTAAGTTATATGCATCCAGAGATGTTTTAGTTGCTTTATTTACTTCATCATCTGCTTTTTTCATTTTTTTAGTTGCAATTTCAAGTTCACTAAAATTTCTAGTCATACCAGCCATTTTTTTTACTGTTGTTCCTATTGCTGCTTGAAAACCAAATCCACCAAACAATGATTTCTTTACCATGTTAAATCCTTGTGCAAAATTTTCATGCATTTGTCTTAACTGAATGTTTCTTCTTACTTGGTCACCGTGTTCTTTTTCCTCCTGTATGTTATATCCGTGTCTTAATCTAATGTTAACTTCATCCATTTTCTTTTTTACCAAATCTAGTTTTTGCTGTTTTATTCCAAGATCATATGATTGTTTTGCAATTTTATTGGCAGATTTTGTTGTAGTATTGGTATTTGACATCTGAGTCATCCATTTTGTCATTCCTTCTATACCCTTTAGTTGAACTCCATTTAACTTACCTCCATCTTTTGCAAGGTCTTTTAATGTCTTAATAAAGGCTTGAATATATGCTTCCTCTTTTTGATTTGCAGATAATGCCATGATATATAAATATCGTAATAACTATTTAAAGTTTTTACTCATATTCTTAGATATTGGAGGCATGGAACCGCTAGATTTAGCACTGTTCATTGCATCAATGTGAGCTGAAAACAACTTCTTTAAATAATCTATTTTTTGGTGGTCGACCGTTTCTTTGTCCCACCCGAATTGGCTGGCACAGTGGTAGTAGATTGCATATCTAAGTTTGTCATATCCTCTGAGCTCATGAACGTTTCCATCCAGTCCTCTATATATGCGGTTAAAGGGTGTACTTTTACTATCTCCTTTAGTACAGATTTTATTATTTTTGCATCTTGTATTTTTATAATATTTATATCACCAGTTTTCCATGGTGCATTTTTAACTGTAAGTGCTAGTAGATTTAACCTATATCTCGGTAAATCAATTTTAGGTTTGGTTATATCACTAAGATCAACAGAATTTCCAATTAATGTTTCACTGTCACCAAATGTGAGTGAGTCTTCAAATTCAATCACGGTAGGCTTACCGTTATATGTAATATTTATAGGTAACAAAGTCATTATGATTTATTTAATTATCGAATTAATAAACGTTGCTACTAAGTGTGATCTGATACTATTCTTACTGATTTTGCCTTTAAATTGACTTCTTCAAATATTGGTTCTGCTGGTTCTATACCACTTGTACTGTGATCAGTTATTGATACTCCACCTAATTCGATTTTTAAAGATTTAGCACCATCTGTGAAAGTTAATTCCAATGAAACATCTGCTGTACTCATTCCTTCTGTGCCTGCAACTATAGATTGATCAATAAGTGCTTGAATAAGATCTCCATCTTTTGATGATGATTTAAATCTTCCAGTAACATCAAATATTTTTCTAAATACAGTTTTTGCGTGATGACTACCTAATCCCCATAGTAATTCAGAATTTGTATTAAATGTAATGTCGACATCTTGAACTTCTGCAATTTCTGCAATAGAATCTCCACCAGTTGATGTTTTTAATACACCGTGAGCAAATGTGTATGGTGATGTTGCTACATCATTTCCTGATGCATTTTGTTCTACAAATCCACTAGATGCCTCAACTGATGCTGTATCTTCTCTTGCAAAAGCCATGTCAAGTGTAGCGTTAAGTGTTTCACCTATGCTTGTTGACAATGCTAATGACTGAACAATACATCCTTTTAGTGTTCTATTTAATAATGTATTTGAACCGTTAGCTATAACTTGGTGTATTTGTGTTGTTAATGATAATGGTGAACTTGGACTGACACTAATTGATCCACTTCCTTCTGTTCCTGTAAATGGTTTTGTTGATGATGCTGGATAAACATCTGCTCCACTTGCTACTGATGGTGCTCCGAAAAGTGCTTTGAATATTTGATCTGATTTTCCACTATCCCAAACATAACCTATATTTACACTTCCTGTTTGTTGACCATAAGCAAATTTACTTACTTCTACTTGACCTAATTTGTTAAGTGGCATTTGACCTGTATTTATTGTTAAAGATGAAACTTTTTGATTCATTCCGAAAATACTTGTTATTGAACTTGCAGCAGTTCCAAAACTTGTGGCTCCTTCATATCCGTACAGAACAGATGCAGATCCACCAGTAAATATTGCTGCCATACACTATACTTCCTGTATTAGTATATAAAGATTTTTAAGTAGGGTTAGCCTTTCTATATGATAAGGTTATAACATAATTGAACATGTTACGAAACTGAAAGTTTCTACTAAATGATCCTATTACTCGTAAATCAGTATATGTGTCGCCTACTATGTTATCTTTTACAATTTTTACTATTTCCTTTACAACTTTATCATGTCTTTTGATGTTTTGATAGGTACGAATATCCAACTCAAGTATCTGTTCGTGCCAATAAGAACTTCCACCCAGACCAAATACCTCTATATTTTCACCTTTTGGAGACACAATTACCTCGTCACTCCTGTCATCTATAAAACCTACTGTTCTCTTTTCCCATACTTTAGTGATATGAGGTGGGCGTAAACTAGACCATTTAGTCCTTAATAGGTCAATAACATCATCTACTGCATCATAAGTTAGTATTGTCATTCTTCTTCTCCTCTTTCATCTGGGTCGCCACTGGTATAAGAATATTCGTCTTGAACGTATGGATTACCATTGTTTCCCCAATTTTCAGTTTGATCAAATATTTTTACCGATCCACCACTTACAGTTCCTTTATCACCATATTTACGTCCTTTTTGACCTGTACTGTAACTCTGATCATTAGGTCTCATATGTCTAGTATCATCATCCCATTCTGTATCTGACATACCTGATGGTTTTCTGCCAACATACCATATTTTTCTAGCAACTACAAATGCTATAGAATTTATTAATCTGTCCATTTTTTCCTTAGTCCATCCAGTTTTAATTGAATCTTGATCATACATTACATTATACTCTTTTTCCAATTCCATTTGTGACTTACCTGCAAGTTTAACATTGTCTACCCACTGTCTGATCATTTGTATGTTTGGTTTTTTACCATATGACGTATCAGTTGGACTGCTTTTACCAGCAGGAAATATTGGTTTTCTCCAACCGTCAGGATAATTTATATTGCTATTATAAAATTCCTTACGTTTTCTATCCCAAGTACCAAACTCTATGTATTGGTCAGGTGGATCATTGTCCTTTATGTTTTGTTCTTTATTAGCAACATTTGTAAGATGACCTAACAGTTCAGTTTGAGAGATGTTCTCGCTAATCATTATTTCATTAGGTTTAGTGCTTCTTGGAAGTTTGTATGCTACACCGTCTACTTCTATTTCCTGATATCCTAATTTTTCTGCTGGATCATCCCAATCTAAAACCCTAGCTTTTATGCTTCTATCTTGTGCTTCTTTGACCATTCTAAAAGCTTGAATACGTCTATACAATACACTGTTTCTCAAGGTACAACAAACACTTCCCTGCGATTTGACACGCATAGGTCTATGTCTTCTTGCCAATACCTTTTACTTTCACTAGGAGATACACTTCCTCCACTTGGTATCTCATCCATACGGAAAGATGTATTCATTATTTCTATTGATGCCATCTTAATAACTGCATCTGTAACATCTAATGGTATTTCTGTGTCACCTGCAAAGTTTTCCCCACCATATCTGTAAGTCACTCTAACTCTGTTTTTTCTTAGAATTGTAAACAAGTATCCTCTTAAATGTAAAGTTCCTCTCTCATACTCACAATGATACCATTGATCTTGACCTACAATATTTTCCCATGAATCTGATTCTCCCTTCCAAATTTCTATTTTATCACCTTCTGAAGTATTTAAAATCTGTATATTTCTATGTTGTAAGAATATTGGAGTACCCCATCCAAATGTATATAGTAAAGGTAAATCATGAACTTCTCTTGTAATTTTCTTTGTTTTCCAAGTATGACCTATTCTTCTGTCTAATTCCTCTTCTTTTCTTGCAATTATTTTACGAACCATTTCCTTGTTTGGAGTAGTTGTACTGGTTATGGGAACTCTTAAGAAATCACTAATATCTCCAACGGAGCAATATGTAGTTGTAGTAACCATATTCTAATATAAGTCACTTGATATTTAAAGATTATTTAAACACTACGATGTATTTAGCAGTAGAACCTGTAACTTCTGCATATATACCGTTTTCAAACCTTCTCATGACATCTTGTATGTTTTGAATGCCTTCTCCATATACTGTAAATTCTACTGGATCTGAGTTAGCATCTCCATTATGGAACACTACTTTGTCTCCACTAGCACCTGCTTTAGTTACATGAACTGAAACAATTACACCATGACCTGCTTTTACAGCACCATCAGCAGCAATATCTTTTGCATTATGATTGGTATAAGTCATAATAATTGATATAATTGGTCATATATAAACATTATTAAGAAAAAAAATATGACTAGATCTTAGTCTAGAAACCGATTACTCTAATACGAATAGTCATTGAATTGACTGCTGTATCTGAAGCATCTAGTTCCTCAAGGGCTACAACTGTTGCTGTAGAGCTTGTTGGAGTGTGACCAAAAGCCTTAATTTTCCCTGTTGCTGCTGCACCTGCTGCTGCTGGTGCGTATTGTAAAAGTAAACCTTTATTGCAGTGGAGTATTTCTGCTCCAATAACAGTATTGATTCTACTTCCTAGGGATAGGTCGACTGTGTTACCATTAGTAGCGTAGTTGTCAGAACCACCATATGTTACGTCAACAATGGTTGTTTTCAACTTTGATGTTAGTTCGCTTTGGATAGACAGTGTCTTTCCTGTAAGATTTTTGTGGTCGGCATTATGTACTATTGTGATTGCCATAATGAAATGTATGAACCACTAATATATAAAGTTAATATAAAAAAAGGGTGTAAAAAGGGTTGGTATGACTAGAGTTTAATGTCTCTGATCTTACCTTGTGATTTGAAATGGCGACAAACTGTCTCACCCATTGTTCTGAACACACCTTTCTCAACGAAAGCATTGTTCACGAAAGGAGAACCAGCAGATCTTATAGTTGATAAGGAATACTCGGTTGGTATAGCCACTTGAATTCCAATTCTTGGATATCCATAACCTTCTGCATCAGATGTATCT
>Ga0115000_10004916_pt1 | contig 10824 bp, 9 predicted proteins | sample ArcticOcean_MG_C_6_FD_89690 | JGI IMG/M metagenome (GOLD analysis project Ga0115000, IMG submission 89690) | Marine microbial communities from western Arctic Ocean - ArcticOcean_MG_CB8_128 | ecosystem: Environmental > Aquatic > Marine > Oceanic | place: Arctic Ocean: Canada Basin | collected... | reverse complement strand
GGGCGACTGAAAAGCGCAGTGTGGCTTTGATTGTTGAAGGTGGTTGGGCGGCCTGCACTGGCGCGCTGATCAACAACACAATGAACGATGGAACACCATACTTTTTAACTGCTAACCACTGTCTAGGAAATCCTGGGACATGGGTTTACTACTTCAACCATGAAAGTGCTACTTGTTCAGGTTCGACAGGTCCGACAAACCAAAGCATCAGTGGTGGAACTCTACTTGTAAGCAATGGAGCTTCAGATTACGCTCTTCTCGAACTTAGCGAAACTCCACCTGCTGCATTCAATGTTCAGTACGCAGTGTTTGATGCTTCGGGTGTAACTCCTTCATCAGCAACTGGAATACACCACCCATCGGGAGATGTGATGAAGATTTGCTTTGAAGAGGATAGTCCGTATTTCGCTAACGCAGCTGGTGCAGCTGTTTGGATGATAGATCAGTGGGAAGCTGGTGTGACCGAACCCGGTTCTTCTGGGGCGCCTCTTTTCGACAACAACCACAGAATCATAGGTCAGCTTTACGGTGGATCTGCTGCATGTAACGGAAGCGTAAACAATGGTCAGCTAGACTATTATGGAAGACTCAACGTAAGCTGGGGATTAGGTGCATCAGAGTATTTAGACCCTACTGGAGCTGGAATTACAACATGGGACGGATATCCCGACGGAGCTATTTCATACGACAACGACGCTGGAGTCACTATAATAGGCGCGCCTGACGGAGTTCTTTGTGGATCCGCACAGATTGAAATAGATGTCGTATTAACGAATACTGGATTGAACAACCTCACATCTGCTTCCATTACTTACTACATAAACGGCGCAAGTGGGCAGCAAATAAACTGGAACGGAAATCTATCTCAATACGAGACGGATATTATTTCACTACCTCCTTTTACGGCTGTTGATGGTGAAAATACTATAGTTGTCGCTGTTACTAGCCCTAACGGCGTTAACGACGATAACACCCTTAACGACGCAGCTGAAGTTGATTTTTCTACATTTGCTGGAGAGACTTTCGATTTCCAACTAGCTCTTACACTTGACGAGTACGGATCTGAAATATCATGGGAAATAAAACGCTTAGGAACTGTAGTTTACGCAGGTGGACCATATGAAGATGTAGATGGAGGTGAATTAGTATTAGTGGACCTGTGTCTTGAAGCAGGATGCTACATCTTTAACATTACAGACTCTTACGGTGACGGATTATGCTGCGAGTACGGAGAAGGTAGCTGGCAGATACTCGACGGAGATGGGGATGTGATTTCTTCATCTAATGGTGAATTTGAAGATAGTGAAACTGATCAGTTCTGCACAGATGAAGCGTCAATAGATTACATCACTTCGTCAATTAAATCAATTTACCCTAATCCTGCAAGCACGATTCTTTCAATTGAGCTCCAGCAGACAGAGGGAGTAATTGTTGTTACAGATGCATCTGGAAGAATCATTAACACACAGAAAATAGGTGCGACTCAATCTAGAACTACTATGGATGTAAGTTCTTGGGCTGAGGGAATGTACTTAGTAACTTGGACTGGCGTGAATGGAGCTAGGCAGGTAAGTCAGGTAGGTATTGCACACTAGAAGTTTGAAATTGAAAATTGGGTTTGGTCTAAGTAATTTAACTTAGACCAAACCCTTTTTCTATATTCACCACAAATAATCACACTTTGGATCTAATCAATAAATACTTCCCCGACCTGAGCGATTTGCAGCGAGAGCAGTTTAGACTTCTTGACGAAAGGTTTAAGCATTGGAATGCGATGATCAATCTTGTATCTAGAAAGGATATGGAGGAATTTGAGGAAAGGCATCTGCTACATAGCTGCGCCATCGCGGAAACAATGAAGTTTGCGGACGGAACTAAAATTCTAGATGTGGGTACAGGAGGAGGACTGCCTGGATTGCCTCTAGCGATTCTGCACCCTAAAGTAGATTTCGTGTTATGCGATAGCACAGGAAAGAAAATTAAAGTGGTGAAAGCCCTAATTGAAGATATAGGACTTAAGAATGTCACGGCCTGTCACATGAGAGCGAATGAGGTGCCTGGGAAATTTGACTTTATCGTGAGTAGAGCTGTTACAAGTATGTCAAAGTTCTTGCCTTGGGTAGAGAATAAGATTGAGAAGAGGTGTATCAACCCTTGGCCTAATGGGATCCTTTACTTGAAGGGTGGAGATTTAGAAGGGGAATTGAGGGGGATAAATAGAACGATAGAAGTTCTAGCAATTTCTGACATATACGAAGAGGAGTTTTTCGAAACTAAGTCAGTTGTCTATGTGAAGTTGCAATAGTCTTAAAAGAAAAAGTCTTAAAAGAAGAAAAGGTCCCAGAGGGACCTAATCTATACCTGCAAGAAAATTGAAACCAACATAGTCATTGACCATGTTACTATAAAGACGAGGGGATTTTCTAGGGGTTGCCTAAAAAGTAAATTATTTTTTATTAGACGGAGCTATTTCGCCTCAAACCTATAACCTACACCCCTTACAGAATGAAAATAAATAGGCGATTTAGGGTCAGGCTCGAAGTATTTCCGAAAAGCAAGGAGATAATTATCAATGGTTCGAGTGCTTGGGTATATAGTGTATCCCCATATTGTTTCTAGAATCTCTTCCCTACTCACTACTTCTCCTTCTCTGGAAGTAAGGAGCTTGAGTAGCATTGATTCTCTTTTTGAGATTCGTTTTATTTTTCCTGAGTGGGTAATGATCGAATACTTATCGAATTCAACATTTCCGGTCCCTATTTGAAAAACTGGCACATCTAGGACTAACCCTACGGCTCCCTTGTCCTCGTTCTTCTTTGACTGTTCGATTAACCTAGCTAACCTCAACAGAAGTTCATCAATATTAAAGGGCTTACCTAAGTAATCATCCGCTCCTAAAATTAGTCCCTCAACTCTTTCTGGACCGGAGTTTTTAGCTGTCAAAAACAGGATGGGCATCCTATGACCCTCCACGCGGGCTGTAGAGCAAACCTGAAAACCATCTAGTTTTGGCAACATAACATCTAGAATAATGGCATCGATACGCTGGGAGCGAATTGTGTCAAGTGCCACAACACCATCAAAGGCAGTAACTACGTGGTAACCTTCGGCTTGAAGGTTCATAGTTAGCATCATCGATAAAGATTTATCATCTTCTACCACTAATATTCTTGTAAGAGAATCGTGCTGGGGCATTTGCTACGTAGGTTTGTGCAAAGATGAAGAATTTTAATCAATTTGGTAAAGGAACCATAGCCGAAGTTATAGGATTAGAAATAATTTCTATAGAAGATGGGTGTGTATCAGGTAAAATGCCTGTAGATAAAAGAACTATACAACCTTATGGCTTACTTCACGGAGGTGCTAGTGTAGTGCTTGCTGAAACTTTGGGATCAATAGGATCGCATCATCTAGTCTCAGAGTCGGGAAAAGGAGCTGTGGGAATAGAAATTAACGCTAACCACGTGCGCTCAGTAAGGTCGGGATGGGTGTACGGTACTGCTTCCATCATTCATAAGGGGAGAAAAATCCATGTGTGGGGAATAGAAATAAAAAATGAAGAGGGGAAACTGGTTTGTACGTCGCGGTTAACTGTGATGATAATATCCTTAACCGATTAGGAATGATTGAAGCAAGGGTTTGGTGGAAACCACCTGGATCTAATGATGTCTATTCGATTGAGGAATCGGAAAGTGGCACGTCATGCTTCAAATTTGAACCGTTTAGTCCGTCTAGAAGTTATCCTACTATAGAATTAAAAGGTCATGTCGTGAAATCTGCATTTCCTGTAAAAGGCACGATAGAAATACTGACCGAGTACTCTTCTGATTCAACAAGTAAAGATGAACACTTCAATGCTGTAGCATCTGCTATTGATAAAATTAATAACGGGGAACTAGATAAGGTTGTCGTTTCTAGGGTGAAGAGTATCTCTATGGGATGCTCGCCTGAGGCGTCATTTGCAAGAAAATGCGAGGCACATCCTGATGCCTTTGTTTACCTGCTATTTCACCCTAGATGTGGGGTTTGGTGTGGAGCAACACCTGAACTATTAGTATCCGCGAGCGATAACAGAGTTGAGACTGTATCCCTTGCAGGAACAAGAACTGTAGATAAAATCAAATCCTCTCCCTGGACATCTAAAGAACACGAAGAACAGGGACTCGTGACGGATTACATCGAAAACATCCTCGAGAGCCATGGCGCTACAGATTTGAGAATAGAACCTAGAGCAGAACTGCAGTACGGGAACCTAATACACCTGGAAACCAGGTTCAGATGCTCTTTAAAAGGCAGCCTTTCTGAACTCGCTAAAGTGCTTCATCCTACTCCAGCCGTTGGAGGCAGACCTATGCTGGAAGCTTGTAAGTTTATTTCAGAAAACGAAAGGTTGAATAGAGAATATTTTGCTGGATATTTAGGGGTTAAGACCGCATCGGGAAGTGCATACTACGTGAATCTGAGATGCGCTAAATGGATGAAAGGCGGGGTTAAGTTGTATGCCGGTGGGGGAATAGTTTCTGGTTCAGATATCACCGAAGAGTGGGAAGAAACGGAAGCGAAACTTTTCGCCATTCAAGAAACCATAGTATAAGTGTGCAGATGAAATCAGTCAGTAAAACATCGGACCACAAAGGAGCAAGTATACTTGTCGCTCAACTTGCATACAATGGGTTGACTAATGCTGTGATAAGTCCAGGGTCAAGAAATGCTCCACTTACTATTGCCTTCGATGCTCACCCAGATATTGATACTCACGTGGTTATCGATGAGAGATCTGCTGCTCACGTGGCTTTGGGCATGGCCCTAAGAACCGGCCGGCCAGCTGCGGTAATATGTACTTCTGGAACAGCTGCATTAAATCACGGACCCGCTATTGCTGAAGCATTCCACCAAAGGATACCGTTAATTAGTATTACTGCCGACAGACCTACTACCTCAATAGGAAAAGGCCATGGACAATCCGTATTTCAGAATTACGTATTCGAAAACAATTGTCTAGGCTGTTTTTTAGTTGACGAACTCATCATGAATGAAGAGGAGATTGCATTTGTGGCAAGTGAAGCGTATGCAGTGGCTAAAAACGGACCCGTACATATCAACGTTCCATTTGAGGAGCCGCTTTATGGATTATGTGATTTTATCGAATTCGATTTTGTCGAATCTAGCGTGAATTCGGAGAGTGAATTATTTATACCCGAAGGAATGAATCGCGAGGACACAAAAATTCTTGTGATTGCTGGAGGATTACCGTTTTACAAGCGTGGTGATGAATCGCCTCGCATTGCTGGGATATGCGAAAAGTTTTCAGGTTTTTCTGGAGAGAATATTATTCATTCAGGGGATTTATTTACTGCACGCCTCAAGGGCAAGTGGGATGATGAGTTATTACCCGACACAATTATTACTGTCGGTACTCCGACATTGAGCAAAGCTCTAAGGCATGCGATAGGTGAAATAGATGTTGAACATTTTCATGTGAGTTTGGATGGAGATGGGTGGGATACATTTAATAAAGGATGTGTGACCATTAACGCTGACCCTTATGAATGGCTGGAGTTTTTCTCGCAAGAAGTAGTACAGAAAAGTAGGTTTTTAAGTGCTTGGGCTGAAGTGAAAAAATCTCTCTATGGATCGGTGATAAATTGTGATACACCGTGGAGTGATTTAATAGCATTCGAAACACTCTTTAAAAACGTACCGACTCACAGCACTATACACTTGAGTAACTCTACTTCTGTGAGATACGCCCAGCTAGTTGAAGCCGCAGAAGGTGTGATAATTCACTCAAATAGAGGAGTGGCTGGAATAGATGGGTGCACGTCCACCGCAGTGGGAGACGCTATAGTTGCAGATAAAGGACACCGAGTGACGTTGATAACGGGGGACATAGCTTTTATCTACGATCTCAACGGTTTGGCAACAGTGGGAGAATTACCTGATAATCTAAGGATTGTTGTAATTAACAATGGTGGGGGTGAGATTTTCAGATGGCTCGATGGACCAGAAGATACGGGGTTAGTTGATAAATATTTTGAAACCAAGCCCAAATCCTCCCTCAAAGCTGCAGCCGCATATTGTGGTCTGGCGTACTTTTGTGCTACAGATGTTGAGTCTACTATAGTGGGGATGGAACTGTTGAACAACACCAATGGACCATCTATTTTGGAGGTGAAAACCGACGCCCTTATTAGCACCTCAATTTATAAATCGATACTATCAAAGGAAGCATGAGTGAAAGAATTTGGACTTCAATAAAAGACTACGAAGACATTCGTTTTGAGTACTTTGAGGGGATTGCTAAAATTACTATTTGTCGCCCTGAGGTGTACAATGCATTCCGCCCGGAGACGAATAAAGAGATGATAGACGCGATGGATATCGCTCGCGAAAGGACGGATATCGGAGTTGTGGTATTGACTGGTCTGGGTGATAAAGCATTTTGTAGTGGTGGGGACCAAAACGTAAAAGGCATAGGCGGGTACATCGGAGAAGATGGAGTGCCTAGGCTTAACGTCCTGGACCTACACAAACGGATTCGCTCACTTCCTAAGCCTGTTATAGCAATGGTTAATGGTTATGCTATCGGAGGTGGGCACGTGCTGCACGTTGTTTGTGATTTGACAATAGCTTCTGAGAATGCAATCTTCGGCCAGACTGGACCTAAGGTGGGTAGTTTTGATGCAGGATTCGGCTCGAGTTACTTGGCTGATATGGTGGGCCAAAAGAAAGCCCGAGAGATTTGGTTCCTATGCGAACAATACTCAGCAGTAGAGGCAGAAACGATGGGCATGGTGAACAAGGTGGTTCCCCTTAGCGAGCTTGAAAACACAACGGTACAATGGTGTAAAACCATCTTGAAAAGATCTCCGCTTGCACTTAGAATGATAAAGCGCGGATTGAATGCCGAACTTGATGGGCAGAGTGGTATGATGGAATTCGCAGGCGATGCTACATTGATGTATTACATGATGGAAGAAGCTCAGGAAGGAAAAAAGGCCTTCCTAGAGAAGAGAGAGCCTAACTTTCAACAATACCCTAAATTCCCATAAATGGCATCCTTGAAATCATGGGTTAAAGCTGCACGGTTGCGAACGCTTCCCCTAGCTATGACTTGCGTGATTTTAGGTGCCGCTATAGCACAGCAGCATAATCTTCAAAACGAGAGCCTTGAAATAACTCTGTGGCAGAAATTGACTTTTATGTTCGCTCTAATTACCGTTATTAGGCTTCAGGTCTTAGCTAATTACGCAAACGACTACGGTGACTTTGAGAAAGGAACAGATGAAGGGAGAAGTGATAGGGCTCTAGCTTCTGGGGATATTACTCCTGTGGAAATGAAAAGGATGCTCAAGTTTTCTATCGTTAAAGCGTTCGTGGCTGGGTGTCTGACTTTGGTTTTCGCGTTTATGGACGCACAAGTTGACTGGACTATGCTAGTCCTGGGGGGATTAGGAGTGCTTGGAATTGTGGCTGCCCTTAAATACACCATGGGGTCGAGGGCGTTTGGATATAAGGGGCTGGGTGATATATTCGTTATGGTGTTCTTCGGTTATGTGGGGGTGCTAGGTGTGGGGTATCTGCTAGTGCACACCATAGAATGGGATTGGTTACTGCCTGCTACATTTTCTGGTCTAATGGCTGTTGCGGTACTGAACTTAAACAACATGCGTGATGTGGAGAGTGACAAGCGATCCGGAAAGAATACTGTGGTTGTAAAGATGGGATATGAGAAAGCAAAACATTATCACGCATTTCTAATCATCACAGCTTGGGCGTGTCTTCTACCCTATTTATATGGGAGTTGGATAGGTTTTACATGGTTCGTGCTTATCGCTTTAACCCAAACCGTTCATCTAGTATTCGTATATAATTCTACTGACCCGAAGACCTTAGATCCGGAATTAAAAAAGGTAGCAATGGGCGCTTTTGTCACAGCATTATTTATGCTGATGTCAGTCGCTGTAATAATACAAGCTTAAGATGTTTAGGGATTTGAGCTTTGATGGGTTGGAAATGGAAGTGGTAAAAAGGCCGCTCATTTTTAAGAGACCAGCAAAGACATCTCGCGATGTGATGACGGAAAAGCCCTGCTATTATTTAAAAGCTACTGATAAGACTGGGAAAACCGTATTAGGAGAGTGTAGCTTGATACCAGGATTAAGCTTAGAGTCTGAGGACGATGTTGTAAAGGAACTTAATCGGATAGCTACCGGATCGTCATTAAGGATGAGAGACGTGTCTCGCGAAATGCCATCTGTGAGGTTCGCTGTGGAGATGGTACTGATTGAGTTTTGTAGCGCACGGCTAGTAAGTGAGTTTTCCAATGGAAGGAAGGGACTGGAGATTAACGGTTTGGTCTGGATGGATAGTATGAAAAGCATGCTAGGGCAAGTGGATTCACTTGTAGAACGTGGGTTTAAGACTATTAAACTCAAGGTCGGTGCGCTCCCTTTTGAAGAGGAACTTAAACTGCTTAGAGAAGTCAGACGAAGATGTCCTGTGGGAGAATATACCTTGAGGGTGGACGCTAATGGCGCATTTCACAAAGACACTTTAGAAAGTCTAAATGCTCTTGGAGAGTTTCAGCTTCATAGCATAGAGCAGCCTATCCCAGCTGGAAACGCATGCACAATGTCAGAAATATGCAGCCTAAGCTCTGTTCCTATAGCTCTTGATGAAGAGTTGATAGGTGTGTTTTCAAAAGAGGAGAAAATTTCACTTCTCAAGGGAATTTCACCTGACTTTATCGTTTTGAAGCCTAGCCTTATAGGTGGACTTTCGGAGTCGACAGAGTGGATAGAGGTCGCGAATGATTTAAGTATAGGGTGGTGGGTGACCTCGGCCCTTGAATCTAATTTGGGCTTAACAGCTATAGCTGACTGGACTGGATGGATTGTCGAGAAGTTCGAAGCAGAAGATGTGACTGTTTCTGGTCTAGGAACGGGGAGTCTATACACGAACAATAGCGATAGCGACTTAGAGATAATAGATGGGGAGTTATGGCAGAAGGATGGAGGGGAATTAATCATAGACAATAGAAAATGGCGATTAGACGCCGGTGGTGCGAGGAGATTCTATGATGATAAATTAAGACACCCTTGGACGAATGGTCTAGCTAGCTTTTTAATTAAGTGGTTTGAGTCAGCCAACCAGATTGAGAGCATGACTTCTGGTTCCACTGGAAAACCTAAGGTAATAAAGCATTCAAGAGTAGCTATCATTGCAAGCGCTAATGATACATTGCAGTTTTTCAATCTTGAGAACAGATCCAAACTAATACTCGCACTTCCTATTGAGTTTATTGCGGGAAAAATGATGGTTATCAGAGCTATTACTGGGAATCATGATTTAATAGCCGTTAATAGCAATCTTGAAAAACTTTGGGATATCGAGGCAGACTTCGTCGCTCTTACACCTCATCAGCTTTCAAAAATCACGAAAAACAGGACTCTTGCATCTTTCCCATCGGTAAAAACGATACTGTTAGGCGGATCGCCAGCATCTGATCGTCTGTTAAGTTTAATTCCATCTCACATTAATGTTTATGAAGGCTATGGCATGACGGAAACCATAACCCATGTTGCACTTCGCAAAAGAGTGCATGAAAACACGCCGCCTCCCTACAAAGCATTGGCAGGGGTTAGTTTCGAGAAGACGTCTGACAACAGGTTAGTTATTTCTGCTAGAAATAGGAATGTAAAAAGCTTAATCACTGATGACATTATAGAACTGCACGATGCTCAGTCATTTAGTTGGATCAGCAGAGCGAGCAACATCATCAATTCTGGGGGGATAAAATTCATTCCAGAAGAAATAGAGAGAAAACTTCGCACCGTGATTAATCACGAACTTGTTATTTACGGTGCTGAAGATGGTGAACTAGGAGAGAGAATCGTGCTACATATTGAATGTAGCGAACAAGATGAAGAGCAATTGGATGAGAAAATAAGAACTGTACTTGAGGGAAAAGAGGTGCCTCGGGAGATTAGATGGGGAAATATTGATAGAAATAAGTCTGGGAAAATTATAAGACAATGATGGTAGAGAAACTCCCCATAATCGTTTTTGCAACTGGAAACAAAAACAAAGCCGAAGAGGTATCCAGAATGCTTGAAGGGAAATTCATAGTTAAATCACTTGTGGATATCGGATGCACGGAAGAAATCCCCGAGACGTCTGAAACTCTTGAAGGTAACGCTGCATTGAAAGCTAGACATGTGAAAGATAATTATGGATATGACTGTTTTGCTGATGACACAGGGCTTGAAGTTGAGGCTCTGAATGGTGCACCCGGGGTAATTACTGCTAGATTTGGCGGAGAAGAAAAAGATGCCGGTAAGAATATGTCACATCTTCAGAACGAGTTAGAAAAGATGGGCGCTACTAATAGAAAAGCTCAATTCAGAACTGCAATTCATATTATTGTCAATGGACATGAGCGTTTAATAGAGGGAGTATGCAAGGGAACTATAGCTAATAAGCAATCCGGAATTGAGGGGTTCGGTTATGACCCAATTTTTATTCCTGAAGGAGGAAACATAACGTTTTCAGAAATGAACCAAGACGATAAAAATAATATCAGTCATAGAGGCCTAGCAATTAGGGAAATGCTTGAGTATTTATCATCTTTGCACAGATGAATTATTTAGAATTCGAAGAGCCGATTAAAACTCTGCGCGAGCAGCTTGAAAAATCAAAGGGTATTGAGGAGAATAACGACCTCGATATGGCTACGACTATTAAAGAGCTTGAAACAAAGATTGACGAAGTAACTGCTGAGATCTACAGTAAACTTACTCCATGGGAAAGGGTACTGGTTAG
>Ga0115000_10004914_pt1 | contig 10826 bp, 8 predicted proteins | sample ArcticOcean_MG_C_6_FD_89690 | JGI IMG/M metagenome (GOLD analysis project Ga0115000, IMG submission 89690) | Marine microbial communities from western Arctic Ocean - ArcticOcean_MG_CB8_128 | ecosystem: Environmental > Aquatic > Marine > Oceanic | place: Arctic Ocean: Canada Basin | collected... | reverse complement strand
CGGACATGAGTCAATTATTTATGGATAAAACGACTTTCAATGACGATATCAGTAATTGGGATGTTTCAAATGTAACCAATATGACTAGAATGTTTAAAACTTGTCGGTATTTTAATCAAGACTTATCCTCTTGGGATGTTTCTAGTGTAACAACTATGTATAGGATGTTTTTAGATGCTTCCAATTTTAATGGAGATATATCCTCTTGGGATGTCTCTAGTGTAACAAATATGAAAGGTATGTTTCGAGACGCTTCTAGTTTTAATCAAGACTTATCTAGTTGGGATGTCTCTAGTGTAACAAGTATGTATAGTATGTTTTTTGATGCTTCCAATTTTAACGGAGACTTATCCTCTTGGGATGTTTCTAGTGTAACAAATATGAAACAGATGTTTAAAAATGTTACCAGTTTTAATGGAGATCTATCCTCTTGGGATATCTCTAGTGTAACAAATATGGAAAGTATGTTTCAAAATGCTACCAGTTTTAACGGAGACTTATCCTCTTGGGATGTCTCTAGTGTAACAAGTATGGATGGTATGTTTTATGAGGCTTCCAGTTTTAATCAAGACTTATCTAGTTGGGATGTATCCAATGTAACATACATGAGATTTATGTTTCAAAATGCTACCAGTTTTAACGGAGATATATCCTCTTGGGATGTCTCTAGTGTAACAAGTATGTATAGTATGTTTTTTGATGCTTCCAATTTTAACGGAGATATATCCTCTTGGGATGTCTCTAGTGTAACGAGTATGTATAGTATGTTTTCTAATGCTATTGCTTTATCTAAAGAGAATAAATGCGTTATACATACAGCATTTTCTTCAAACTCTGTATGGCCTTACAATTGGTCTGAGTTTTGTACTATAGTTTTAACTGAAATTCCCGACTTAATGATGGATGAAGATTCTGAGTTAAAAGTAGGTCTTACAGCAACAAGCACAGATGATACTCCATTGATGTTTGATGCTTATGTTCTTTCTCCTTTAGAAGATGCCTTCACGGCTCATGTGATTAATGACGATCAGAACCAAACAGATACTCTTCATCTTGAAGCTGTTAATAACTGGAACGGAATTGCTGAAGTTGTAGTCATGGTTCATAATGAATATGGTGTCGAAGATATAGATACTATAAAAGTAATAATAAACTCTGTAAATGATGATCCAGTCATAGGTCTTTTGGATAGTATAACGATTGATGAAGACGAAATATATAGTTTTACTATTTCCGCAACCGATATAGATGAAGATACTTTGATTTTTAATGCTTTAACTGGAAACGATAATGTAAATGCTACTATTTTTGAAGACTCCGTAGTTATTGAGCCAAATCTGAATTGGTATGGTCAAACAACTATACTGTTAACAGTTAGTGATAGTTATGCTTCAGACTCAACTTCTTTTAATTTGAACGTTTTACCAGTTAATGATGCACCTGTTTTATCTTCTTTTGTCGATACATCGATGTATGAGGATTCTTTATTAGCGCTAGCTTTTTCTGCATACGATGTTGACAATGGAAACATTAGCGTAAATGCTTTTAGTTCAGAAAATAATGTAGATGTTTTTATTGATGATACATCAATTTACATTCAACCAAATCCAAATTGGTTTGGAACCGTTGAAGTTAATGTCATCGCAAATGATAATATAAGTAGGGCAACCGATGAAAAACAATTTTCTGTAGAAGTGAGACCTATTAATGACCCACCATTTTTCACTATGAGCGAATTTACTGCCTCCGGTGATATGACTTTTGGGTTTGAGCATTGGCTCTATGCTGAAGATATTGATTCTGAGATTTTCTATACATTACAAGATGCGCCTTCATGGCTACGAATAGAAGGATCTAAAATGATGGGACAACCACAACAAGGTGGAGAATATAGTTTTACTCTTAGTGTCTCAGATAGTGAACATGTCGTCAGCCAGCAATTTACTATCGATATCACTGATCATCGTCCGGAGATACTAAGCCTAAGGGACGTACCAAATGACCAGGGTAAACAGATGCAGATCGTATGGAAGCCTGGTCAGGTAGATCCGGCATTACTATTTACGCAGTTCTCTACATGGAGAAAAGTAAATCCTGATAGCATGCAACAAGATACAGCAGATCTTTGGGATTTTATTGCGACAGTACCTTGGATCGGTACGGAGGATGAGTACAGTCTTGTTGTTCCAACACTTGGAGACTCTACAGTTCATGGCGTTCATCATAGTACATTTAGAGTTACAGCTCATACTGAAGATGTAGTACTATATCATGTTTCTGAACCTGCAACAGGCTTTTCTGTTGACAATCTACATCCTACTATACCTCAAGGATTAACTGCGCTTGAGAGCGCTTCTAGCATTGCATTACAATGGAACACGCAGGTAGATGAGGATTTTAGTTATCATAATATTTACAAAAACGATCTTAACAGTGCTGATCTTGCGATGGTCTTTACCACGACAGACTCTTTTTATGTTGACCAGGAAGGTACTCAAGGTTTATATGAATACTGGATCACTGCGGTAGATAGTGCTGGCAATGAGAGTGATGCTTCCGATATTGCTGCAGCAGTTCTCTCATCATCTGAACAAGTGACTGTACCTACCGTGTTTGCATTAGAACAGAATTATCCAAATCCATTTAACCCTAGCACGCAGATACGCTTTGCAATCCCTGAGCAGTCGATGGTGACAATTAGCGTATATGATATGATGGGAAGGAAAGTAAGAACATTAATCCAGGGCAATATCTCAGCTGGATATCATACAACCGTATGGAATGCAACGAATGATAAGGGATTACCTGTTGGTGCAGGAATGTACATTTATACTATCCGTGCTGGTGCGTATCATCAAATGAAAAAAATGGTACTTCTGAAATAATTTAGAGTATTATCAAATGCAGGAAATTTTAACCTATTTTGAATCGGTACCTACATTTGTAAGAACATTATTTTTAGTATCTGGCGTTTTCTTTTTTTTGATCTTAGAGATATTTTCACCTCTATTCCGATTTGATTATCACAAAGGAAAGCACGCTGCAATAAATATCACTTTTACGTTAATTACTCTAGTAATTAATTTATTTGGCGCTGCTTTAATTGTAGCGACTGTAACCTTCTCTCAAAATTATCAAATCGGGTTATTGAATATGCTTGATATGTCTATTGTTGCTTATATGATTATAGGGCTAGTCTCATTAGACCTAATAGGGGCATGGTTGGTTCACTTCCTTGAACATAAGGTAAAATGGATGTGGCGGTTTCATATTATTCACCATTCAGATATTAATGTCGATGTGACGAGCGGATTAAGACATCATCCAGGTGAGAATATTTTGAGGCTGGCTTTTACATGTTTTGCCGTACTCGTTGTAGGACCTACATTTGGTCTAGTCATGTTATATCAAACAATTTCTGCATTTTTTGCACATCTTACCCATGCCAATATTCAAATGCCTAAAAAAATAGATCAATTATTATCATATGTTTTTGTGACACCATACTTTCATAAAGTGCACCATCATTATGTTCAACCGTATACAGATACTAATTATGGTAATATATTTTCATTTTGGGATCATATTTTTGGAACGGCTGTTTACGAGAATGATATGGCTTCTTTAGTTTATGGACTCGATACTCACTTTGAACATGAAGATCACACTAGTTTGAAAAACTTGTTACTGATTCCATTTCAATCCTATAGAGAACCTTTGAATAAAAAATAATTTTCCGTTAATTATTTAATCTGCAAATATATATTTGTAATGGGCTTTCCTCTTTAAGCGGTGTCATATCCCAATCCCCAAATTTTTCCTGAACTATAAAGCCGGCTTTGTCAAAAAGAATATCCATTTTATGCGGATAGTACATTCTTTGTTGAAATGAGTAAGCATTTTTTGATAAGATCCCCTCTATTTCTAAATACCAAGTGAGGCTATTAATTTGCGTCTCATCATCGTAAGTATTTTTCTCCATCATACGACATTTTTTTCCATTATAATTAAAATAGGATCGTGCTTCATGAAGATATTCATCTTGATATAAAAACATAGGGTCTGGCTGAAATATAGATAGCAGGAAAAGGCCATTATTTGATAAGTGATTATTGATGGATTTAAGACATTTTAATGCATCATCATCATTAAGATTATGTAAGAAAGAATTAAAACCAATGAACGCAAAATCATAAATGTGTCCAAGATTAAAATCACGCATATCATGTAATAAGAAATCTGCTTTTTTACCTAGATTATTAATTGCTTCGTCTACAAATGGACTGCTGTTGTCTATTCCAGTGTAGTGGAGACCTAAGTCAATAATATACTTTGCCAATCGTCCTGTTCCAGAAGCTATTTCTAGAACAGGGCCATTACATTTACTTGCAAAATGAGTAATAACTTTTTTATCTGTTTTGATATCCTTATGTAAGGCATCATATAATTCTGGATTTGTATAAATATCTGTCATGGCTTAAGATAATTCAGGAATAGCGCGAAACAAATCGAGAGATTCAGGATTTGCTAGAGCATCTTTATTAAAAACCTCATTACCTTGAATAATGTTTTTAACAGCTAACTCAACTTTTTTCCCACTAATTGTGTACGGAATATCTTTTACCGGTAGAATAATCGAAGGAACATGTCTTGGCGAGCAGGATGTTTTAATGGTCTGTTTTATAGTGTTTAATAATAATTTAGAAAAATTTCCTCTTGAAGATATTTTTAAGAATAATATGATTCGCTGATCATTTTCCCATTCTTGGCCAACAACTAAACTGTCTTCAACTTCTTTAAATGTTTCAACTATTCTATAAATTTCAGCAGTTCCAATCCTAACGCCTCCTGGGTTAAGGGTCGCATCGCTTCTTCCGTAAATTATTACACCGCCATGATCATTAATTTCAATAAAATCGCCATGGGCCCAAGTATTTTGATATTTATTGAAATAAGCATTATTGAATTTTTCACCATTATCATCATCCCAAAACGATACGGGCATTGATGGAAAAGGAGTTTTACAAACAAGCTCACCCTTTTGATTGCGTACTGCTTTCCCAGTTTCATCGAATGAGTCCACATCCATACCTAACCCGCGGCATTGTATCTCGCCTCTGTATACAGGAAGAGTTGGGTTATTCAAAACGAAACAAGATATAATGTCTGTCCCTCCAGATATAGAACCAAGAAGAACATCCTCTTTAATGTGATCATAAACATAATCAAAACTTTCAGGAACCAGAGGTGAACCAGTCGATAATATTTGTTTAAGTGAAGATAGTTTTGAAAAGTTTTTTGGTGATGTATTGGAATTTTTACAAGCATCTATGAATTTTGCACTCGTTCCAAAAATTGTAATATTTAATTCGTCAATTAAGTTCCACATCGATTTTTTATTAGGAAAAAAAGGAGATCCATCATACAAAACAATTGTTGAACCTGTTGATAAAAAACTTGCTAACCAGTTCCACATCATCCAACCGCAAGTAGTATAATAAAACACGATATCTTTTGGAGAAACATTACAATGAAATAACAATTCTTTTTTATGCTGTAGCAGTGTTCCACCAGCTCCATGAACTATTGATTTGGGGAGGCCCGTTGTTCCCGAAGTGTATAGAATGAAAACTGGATGATCAAAAGGAAATTTCTCAAAAATGATATGGGCACAATCATTATCGAGTAAATCTGAAAAATTTAAATAGTTATTTGATAGGGATTTTTTATACTCTTTTTCTACTAAGATTACGTTTTCTAACGATTGGAGGTTGCTAACTATATCATTTAGTTTTTCATCAAAGTTGAAAGTATTTCCATTGTATTGGTAGCTCCTATTAGAAAATATAATTTTAGGGTTTATTTGATTAAATCTGTCCGTAATAGATTTTAGACCAAAATCTGGAGAGCATGAGCTCCATATTGCTCCAATGGATGTTGTTGCCAGCATTGCGATTATTGCTTCGTAAGAATTTGGTAGAACAGCAGCAACACGATCACCAGGTTCTAACCCAAGTTTTTTAAGGGAATTAGCTAATTTTGCAACTTTTTGGTAAAGTTCATCGTAGGAAATTTTTATTAAATCAGAATTTTCACTTTTTGATATGATTGCTATATCATCAGATCGATTTTTCAATAAATTTTCTGCAAAGTTTAGATATACATTTGGAAACCATTTATTTCCAGGTTTCATTATTAATTCTTCAATTACATTATTCTCGTCTCCACTAAAAAAAATATCTGTGAAGAGCAGAGCTTCTTTCCAAAATATTCTAGTTTCAGTGATAGACCAATCGTACAAATCAAAATAGTTATTAATTGTCAAATCATGATTTTTATTAATGATATGGATAAAACTATCTAACTGAGTTTTGCAATTATCTTTTGGGCTCCAGACTATTTTTTTCATATAGAGTTAAGCATAAAGTATTAAATAAATGGTTTCAGGTACATTATAGTTTATAACTTAAATATAATGCCTCTATGTTAGAAGATGTTATGGGATTATAGTTACAATTTTAATATTGTATTATCTAATTATGGAATTTCGATTATGCATTTTGTTTTTATTATTGTTCATAGGAACTTTGTTTTTTTCAGATTTATGGAAATAGAAATTATTAATTCGGGCTGGGATTTTGTAAAAAAAGATATTAATCACGATGCTTGAACATTATTTAAAAGTCAAAGGTCAAGAAATAAAAAGGGGATATTATTGAACAATAAAACTATAATTATTATACAATGCAGAGCATTTAGCCCCGGTCTAGCAATAAATACTACTTTTCAAAACTTAATCAAAAATTTTATCTTTAATACCTTCGTTAATAATGTAATCTTCATATATAATTGATATTTTACCTTCGACCATATCATTAGATTTTGCGAGAGGGTTCTTACCAACAATACTTGTAATGTCTTTTTTAAGCCAACCAGATAATTTTGCATCCTTCACAAAATATTGAACAGTGGAAGCGGAGGGCATCATAAATGTATTATCTATGTTTTTGTATTCATTTGTTATCTCAACAAGTTTAAGAGTATCTAGTTCTGTTATAATATTGTCTATAACCCACTTATTTGTATCTATTTTAACTGTTACACTTGGTCTAAATCCTAATTTAGCATAATCATTAGGCATCTTTAGTTTTAAGCTATCAACAATTACATCGCCTTTAATATATATTTTACCATCAACAGATTTACGCTTCAGTAAGCGCATATTTTTCAAGTTATCAAAATTATCTTGAGGAGAAGTAAAAATCCCTGTTTTTGGCAGCATTCCAAAGCCTCGAGATTTGATTTTGAGTTTATTAGGTTGTTTAAAATAAACTTTATATTTTTTTTTAGGCATTCGAAACCCAGGAACCCTGAGCTGTATTTTCATTGTCACCTGATAATCATTTGCCTTTTCAAATTGCGCCTGCGTTTTTTTAATAATCTCATCAACAATTGCATTATCCGCTCTAAGATAAGTAAACAAAATAAGTAAGGCGAAGTATTTAATTAGTCTAGTATGTCGCATCTATTAAAATAGTAAAATGATGTAAAAATAAAAATGGAGGACCATGTTCCACATACGACTGCTTCTTGGAGGAATAAATGTTTAGGAAGAGGGTCGTGAAATGCTGTCAAAAAAAGATCAATGTAGCCAGTGAAAAGATAAGGATTTAAAAGTTCGAAAAATTCAATAGGAATGAAGGCAACAGCCGTGCCAACGAAAACGATTGAAATAGTCACAATGATTGGTGTAACGCTATTTTTTGATAAAGTGCTAATCATAAAACACAAACAAGTCACAGTTAGCATTAAAATATTCGATAACCAAAAGCTAAGAAGAAACCTCCATACCGTATCGTAGGCATCAAGAACTAATAATCCTTCATGAAAGACAACTAAATCACCATTCCCAATAATTAACCTACTTACTATTAGCGTGTACATCACAAAATAGAACATCATTAAGGTTGTGTAACCAAGAACGATTATTAATTTGGAAAGCAGTACAAGGTTTCTGCTTACTGGCCTAGTAAGATACATCCTAAACGTGCCTTTTGAATATTCACCAGATACAATTTCCGAGGCAACAATAGTACTTAAAAACGGCATGTGACTTATTAAGATTGCGATGATAATATAGGCTGATAAATTACCATTAACGAGGCTACCAACAAAAATGAAGGAATCAGCAAGTTGGCCATACAATTTGCTTTCAAGTGATCCGCCACCATTCTTTACTGCAAGTACAATAAAAGGAATTAGTATTGTAATTAAGGCGAAACTTATATAAGTCCTCTTTTTGTAAGATACCTTTATTATTTCGTTGATAAGTAAATTTTTAATCATCAAAAAATTCTATCAAGTTTGATTGTTTAGATATAGAGTGAATCACCTCAGTTTTTGATATTTTTTGACGGATTATTTTAACAGCATCTTGAGACCTCGTTTTTATTATTAAACTATTATTATCAACTAATTTTAGGTTGAAGTCTTTATAAACGCTGAGAATTTTGATACAGTTGGCGGCATTTTCTGCATTCAATAGATACGTAGTATCTAAATGATAGTCATCATCTAGTTTGATTGTGGCTAGGTGTTTTCCTTTTTTGAGCACAGCTGCATGCGTACAGAGTGTATCAACCTCACTTAAAATATGGGTACTGACGCAAATAGTTTTACCTTTTTCGTGGAGATTATTAATAATCTTACTCATTTCTCTAATCCCTGATGGGTCTAATCCATTGTTAGGTTCGTCAAGGATAAGCATATCTGGATTATGAAGCAAGCATTGAGCCAATCCGAGTCTTTGTTTCATGCCATAACTATATGTTTTGACTTTATCATTTGCCCTGTCAGCTAGGTTAACAATCTCGAGTGTCTCTTTGATTCTAATGTTGTTTAAGTTTGTTAATCTCGAAAGAATCTTCAAATTTTCAATAGCGGATAGGTACTCATAAAAGGAGGGTGCTTCTATTAGAAATCCTAGCTTATTTATGTAGCCTTCAGTAATTGAAGAATAATTTTCCCCTGAAATACTTATTTTACCATCCCATGATTTAATTAGCCCTGCTAGTATTCTCATTAAGGTTGATTTTCCACTACCATTTGGTCCAAGCAAGCCAAAAATAGAATTAGAGGGAACATCTATTGATACTTGATCAAGCGCAATTATATTTTGAAATCTTTTAGATACATTTTGAAAACACAAAGCCGGCGCAATCATTTTAAGTCCATTATTTCAAAGACGCCAAAGCCCTCAATAGGATTTTTGTCTTTTATCTTTAGTGTCAATTCGCTATCAAATCGAGTATAAAATGGATCGATTTTTGAAGCACCCATTGCTAAACGAAACGGGAAGGGCATACCCATTCTTTTGAATAACGCGGAGTTATCAAGGACGCTCTTGCCTTGAATATTAATTTTATAACCGTTTTCTGTTATCATATCAAGCGCGCTAAATAGCGGCTCATTCTTTTTGTTGTAAAGATTTTTTATTAGAGAAGACTTTTTTGTATACAAGCCAGCTCCTCCAAAGCGATTAATAAGTACCTGACTACTATCAGCTACATATAATATTGGAACATCATATCCGCCACGCTTATCTGTCATATACAGTACCGCTGCTACAACGGTCTTATCTTCTACTTCACCTCTAAACCACACCCAATTATCAAATAGGTATTGCAAGGGCGTATTGCCCCAATTATGATCGTGATATCCACTGCCAGTTATTGAAGATTTTTGACCATTAATTAACAAATTACCATCCACAGATCCATTTGGTACTGCAGCGAGCCAAGCAAAATAATCATCACCTGCTTTTATAATCCCATCTTGCGGTCTGTATGGCTTTAATTTTGATGTAAGTTTTACATCAAAACCAATACCATCAAAATCATCAGGATCTATTTTAATGTGGTAAGACTTCAAATTACCTTTAAAATGATTATCCTCATAGATCACCTCACAGCTATCAGACGAAAAAGTGACATTTTTCTTCTTAAAATATTTCATTTTAAAAAAATCATTACCTTGAGGGTCTCGATAATTAAAACCGATAAAATACTGATCTACGATAAAATGAACCTTCCAAAAATAAGCGACTAATATTGAACCATCATCTAATTTTGTGTCAAAATACCACCATTCAAACTCATTTCGTTCCCCCGATGTACGCATACCGTCTTCCCAATTACTGACAACTGGTCCAAGCTCATTTGGTTGGCTAGTAGAAAGTTTCGAAACACTAGTTGGACCAAAATACAACCTTGAGCAGGAGGGCATAGTAAGCATTATTATACCGAGACTTATTATGGTTACATACTTTCTGATTAAACAGTTCATGAAGCTAACCAGTTGTATTCGACTGGGTATTTTTCTAGATTACACGAAAGTCTTTTATGGCCTAAGTGGTGGAGTCTTAGAATCTCCATTGAAGAAATTTTAATATTTATTCTAGTAAAATTCTCTAAACCCACTAGAGGGTTTTTATCTTTATTTTCAAAGATTACTTCGTTAATTATTTCACCATTAGGTATTTTTTGGCTTGGAGCAATTTTTCCAAGGTAGCATTCTTTGCTGTTTTTGTTCATCCCCAGCCATTTTGACTTTAACAGTTTATCGTCCAAACATAGACTAGCTTGGCCCGATACTCTCAATTGGGTTCGTTTAGTTACACTGTAAAATAAAGCTGACACACTTGGATTAATTTGTATCTGATCGTATTTGGGACTCCTAGCATCCGTATGAAAACTTAATGAATGTTCTTTCTTGTTCACATCTCTTAGCACTACCGTTCTAAGGTCTGGTTTATTATTTGATGAGGT
>Ga0115000_10004913_pt1 | contig 10826 bp, 11 predicted proteins | sample ArcticOcean_MG_C_6_FD_89690 | JGI IMG/M metagenome (GOLD analysis project Ga0115000, IMG submission 89690) | Marine microbial communities from western Arctic Ocean - ArcticOcean_MG_CB8_128 | ecosystem: Environmental > Aquatic > Marine > Oceanic | place: Arctic Ocean: Canada Basin | collected... | reverse complement strand
TGCTGATATAAAAAAACTAAAACTTAAAATCCAAATTAAAATTCAAGGAGAAGAATTAAGAGCTGAAGGAAAAAAAAGAGATGATCTTCAAGAGGCAATATCCGCAATAGAAGCCATTGATATTGGTCTCCCAATTGAATTTGTAAACTTTAGAGATTAATTTCATTTTTATGAACAAAGAAAACGCAAGTAAACTGTGGAAAATGATACAGGAAGTTGGCGATTATTTGTGGGATTAGAGGTTCAACCTAATCCACACTCACCTACACTATTCCTCAGTACTTATGCGAGTAATTAAAAATTAACTTAAAATAAATTGCTTAAAGACTAATCAATTTCATCTCGTAAACTTGAACTAAACTCGAATTAAAATAGATAAATCAAATAGCAGTTTTAAACGCAAATAGACTCATAATTTATAATTTGCTAATGTTAGAGTATGAAGAAAGTTGTCCTATTACTTCTTATAACCTTGCTTCTTGAATAATAACACTTTGTCCCTGAAGTTTATACCTATAGGCTTCAGGGATCTCATTTGAAAAAATGAGATTTTAGATTTTAAGGAAATATCTAGAATTTTCTTTTAATTTAATTACACAATTATCTACATAAAAATTTGATGAACAGATCATCAAATTAATTTTCTCATTATTTGTTTTTTAAAAATGAAGTAATTAATGCCCAATCCATTAGTATTTTTAAATATATAATTATTTTTACTTAGAAATTTTTTTGTTTCTTTTAATGTAGGTGATTTTTTCTTAAAAAAAGAAAATAATTTACTAAGTTCAATGTTAAATTTTGTAATATGTACGTTAATTCCAAAGCTAAAATCTATATTATCAAATTTCTTAATATTTTTTCTATTTTTATATTTACCATTTAAAACATCGTTCATTGAAAAGTCTGTTTTATGATTAATTTTTTTGATTATATTTTGAAAGTTTTGGTAGTTTTGATAATTGGAAAAATTTTTTAATCTATTTAACCATCCACTTTTAAATATTCTTTGATCTAAAACATTAAAAGAGCATTGCACGATATCAGGTTTCCAAAAGGGCCACATTTCTGACTAAAGTTTGCAGTGCCTAAAGCAATCTTCATAAATAATTAAAATTAATAATTTATTTTTTTTATTAATTTTTTTATTTTTTCAATAGACAAAAATTCATCATTTGTATTTGATCTATAACTAAATTTTTTTTTAAATTTTTTTCCTTTATGAAGGTTCATATAATTCTTTAGTAGTTTTCTTTCATCGATATATAAATTATTTTTTGGTTTATTTACTAAAAAATTTAGTATTACATAGTACTTTTTTAATACGATCGAATAATTACTTTCATTGTCAGTAATTAGCTCTTCATGAATTTTTTCACCTGGTCTTAACCCTACAATATTAATTTTAGACGCAGGAGCTATAGCTTTTGCTAAATCTAAAATTTTATAAGATGGAATTTTGGGTACAAGTATTTCACCACCTATTGAATTTTTTAATGCCCACATAACCAAATCAATGCTTTGTTGCATTGTGATACTAAATCTTGTCATATTCTTATCTGTTATGTTTATGGAGCCACTTTTTTTTTGTTTAAAAAATTCGGGAATTACAGAGCCTCTGCTTCCCATAACATTTCCATATCTAACAACACTAAATGATAGGTCTCTTTTTTTTGAAACCATATTATTGGCTGAAATAAATAGTTTATCTGAGCATAATTTGGTTGCACCATAAAGATTTATTGGAGCACATGCTTTGTCTGTGGATAATGCAATAGCTTTTTTTACATTTGAATTTAAACAGGCTTCGATAATATTTTGAGCACCTATTACATTTGTCTTTATTGCTTCAAATGGATTGTATTCTGCAGCAGGCACTTGTTTAAGTGCAGCAGCATGAACTACATAATGAACCTCTTCCATTGCTCTATCAAGTCTTTCTTTATCTCTAATATCCCCTAAAAAAAATCTAATCTGAGGGTATTTTTTTTTGTTAAATCTAACTGATAAATCAAATTGTTTTAATTCATCTCTACTAAATATAATTATTTTTTTTAAATCTTTGTGGTTAACTAGTAAATGTTCCAGAAAAGCTTTCCCAAATGATCCTGTTCCACCAGTTATTAAAATAGTTTTGTTTTTAAACATAAAAATTAATATTAGAATTAAATTAGCAACTTATTATAATATTGTTCAATTATTGAACAATATAGGACAATCAATCAGTCTGTAAAGTATTATTTATAGACAAAGAAGTTACAAATTTAAATAAAAACATGTTTAATCCTAAAATGAATGTCTATTCATTAAATCTTTATAATTTCCTTTATCAATAATCTTACCTTTATCTAATAGATACACTATATCACATTTAAAAACTGAACTATGTCGATGTGTTATTATAATTAGAGTCCTACCTTTACTACTAACATAAACTTCATCAAAAATTTGGTAATAGATTTTCTGAATATAGATTAAAATATAAACTTAGATAAAGACAAAATCCTTAGTTTAATTATAAGACCGTTGTTAATTTAGTGTTTTAATGTGAAGGTGTAAGAGTCTCAATAAGTTATTTAATATGTTCATTAGATAAAAATAACTTATTATTTTTATGGTAAAGTCTCATAATAGCCTTCCAGCTAAAATACACCTTAGGATAAAAGTGGTTAAAAACATTTCTAATAGTTGCTAAATCTTCAGGGTAATCCATAGTTAAACGAGGCTTATTTTTTGAAGAAAAAAAAGTGTTTTTTGTTTTTTGTATTTTTATATTTTTCATTTTATAGACAAAAGGCATTACATGCTCTTTATCATAATTAGATTTGGCTTTTTCCCATGCAGCTTCTAGTATTTTAAATTTGCAAACTGATAAACTAATTCCAATAGGGAAGCTTTTAAGAAGATAGCTTGATATAACATCGAGTTTTTTTTTTTGAAATATTTTTATATGTTCGTCTATGAAGTCATGACTTATTAATGGACAATCAGAGGTTATTCTTATTACGTTGTGTGCTTTAAATTTAAGTGAAGCTTTATAATATCTATCTAAAACATTATTTTCACTACCTCTAAAAAAATTTATTTTTTTCTTTTTTAAGAACCTAACAAGTTTGTCATCGATCCTCTTACTTGTTGTAGCAATTATTACTTTATCGATTTTTTTTGACTTACAGACTCTTTTGTAAATAATTTCTATTATTTTTTTCCCATTTATTTCTTGAAATATTTTATTTTTGAACCTTGAGGATCCTAATCTTGCTTGTATTATACACAGATTCATAAATAACACTTTACATATCAATATAACAATTGATATGTAAAGTATTATTTAATGTAAGGGTTGATGATTACACTACTCCACTTTCTAAACGCAAATTTGGCACACTATAATTGAATTTCAGACTTTACTAATCCTGTTAATAAATTTTATTAATTTTAGAGTCGAGTCTAAGAAACATCTAGAAAACATATGAGATTTATATAAACTAAAAAAAATAAAAGTTATTAATCTAATTTAAAATTATTAAAAAAAACTAATGAAATAATATCTTAAATTATTTATCAAATTATAAAAATTATAAAGGATCAAAGTGAAATGGTAAAATATAAATATTTAGTTTTATTTCATTCAATTAAAGACAATAAAGAATTCAAATCGTTTGTTTCAAATAATTTTTTCACATATGAATATTTATTTAAAAGTTTTAAAAATGTTTATATCGTTAATGTTAACAATTTAAGATTTACACAAAAAAAAGCTAACTTAGATATAAAGATTTTAAAGAATTTTTTCCCAAATTTAAATTTGAAATTTTATTCTTTAAATAAATTTATTCATTTACATAAATTATTAAAAAAGAAAAAAATTGTTGGAATTAAAAGTTTTGGAACTACTTATAGTGAGCTCATTATTAATATTTTTCTTAAGTTCTACGATGTAAGATTGCTAACGATTGGCAATACAGGTCATAGAAATTATGGGACTAGCATTTCATCAAGTAGAATTAAATTATTTAAAAATTATTTAATTAAAAAACTTGCTCATAAACTAACTGTTTTTTTGAGCATGGTTGGTCTAGTTAGAAAAATTGATATAAAATTTATATCGAATCCTGATTACATAAGATTTAATAAGAATCGTATCACTAATAGAATTGCTAACTTTTTAAAGAAATATGTATGTGCAGGTACCAAAAACGCTTTAGGAGTTGAAAAAATTAAAAAAACGATTAAGTTAGAATATAAATTGAACTAGTAAAATAATTAAAAATTCAGATGTTAGAGCCTTTTAATATAAATAAATTTGCAAAAAAAGATCCAGAAGATACATTGTTTGAAAATCTTCATCAAAAATTTGGTAATAGATTTTCTGAATATAGAAAAAGATATTCAGATAATATTAAAGGACTAGATTTAGATATAAAAACTACATTTCCAAATACTGTAATTTTAGAACTTGTAAATAGGTGTGACCTGGAATGTGTTATGTGCTATCAGGGTTTTAGAAATAATGCTAAAAAATCAACGTTAGATGAAAAACTTTTAGATAAAATATTTTCTGAGTTCAAAAAAAATAAACTTAATTCTTTAATGTTGAGTGCTTCAGAACCCCTACTTTATAAAAATATTGGTGATGTTCTTGAAAGAGCACGTGTAGCAAAAATAATGGATATATTTATATTTACAAATGGAACTTTATTAAATGAAAAAAATTCAAAAATTTTACTTAATAGTCCATTAACTAGATTATTCATTTCAATAGATGGGGCCACAAAAGAAACTTATGACAAGGTGAGAGTACCTGTGGGCAAAGGACTTTATAAAAAAAATAGATTAGAACTATTAGAGAAAAATATTTTAAGATTTATAGAGCTTAGAAATAAAAAAAATACTGAATTACCATTAGTTAGAACATCTTTTGTTGCGCTTAAGCAAAATAAAGAAGAAATCGATATGTTTATTAAAAAGTGGCAACCAAAAGTTGACCATGTTGATATTCAAAAAAACGTTATTCCATTTTTTGAGTTAAATGAAATGAAAAAACTAGAAGAAGAAGGGAAAAATGATAATAACAAGAAATATCAATGTCATGAACCATGGGGGCAAGTTACCATTTACTCAGATGGAACTGTTGCACCGTGTTGTACAACTTTTGGTAGAAACCTTCCAATTGGAAATGTGCACGACCAAACACTTGCAGAAATATGGAATGGAGAAAAAATGAATAAGGTTAGAGAGGGCTTTAGAAAAAATAAACCACATTTAGTTTGTAAGACTTGTATTAATAATTCTCAACAGAATATAGATTAAAATATAAACCTAGATAAAGACAAAATCCTTAGTTTAATTATAAGACCGTTGTTAATCTTAATTAAGTCTTTTAAATCCAGTATGACATACATCGTTATTTAAAATTTCATTAATATTTAAATCATTATTTTCAAATCTTTTTATATAATAGAAAATCTTATCCAGACAACTAGTGTATTCCTGAATTATTTTATCATTATGAAATATTGATAAATATGTCATATTTGCACCTAATATTCTTTTTTTAAGTAGTTCTTGAGTAATATAGGTTTTATATTTGATCCACTTATCTGAACTAATCATAAAATTTGGACATGATGAAAAGCCACTTATTTTTAATTTCAACTTATGTTTTTGACCAAGTTTTTTTAATCTCTTAATTAATAGCTCTATTAGTGTTTTATTTTCAATTTTTTGAAGAATTTTTTTGGGGAATCTTGAGGATGTAAATCTTGCCTGAATAATTGCTACAATATTTTTTTTTCATAAATTATTTGATTTTAGTTCTATCACTTAATTAAAACTGAATTCAACTTTTTAATTATCAGGTTACTTGAATTAAGGTTTAGAGAAACTTTTAAGGTATTTTTTTGTAAAATTTTAAAACGTTTTTTATGTTTAATTAAATTTTCTAAATTATCACTAATTTTTTTTGAGGATACATTTCTACTTTTACCTAAATAAATTATGGAATTCTGATTTTTTAAATATTCAGTAGCATTTTTTTGATTGTCTGCAACACAAATAATAAAAGATGGTAGATTAAAATATAAACGTTCAATCATATTAACTCCTCCAGCTCCTATTGCTAATTCACTTTTTTTAATCAAATTTATTATTTTCTCATTATCTAAATTGAAATAAAATTTAGTGTTCTTTTTTATTGTTTGTATTTTTCTAAATTTTTGATTGTTCTTATTAAAATTTCCTACAATAATATGAAATTTTATTGACGGAAAAAAACTAACAATTTTTAAGACTTTAGATGTTTCTTCTGTATTATCTGACGATCCAAAGAAAACAAATATATTTTTAATATTTTTAGATTTTTTTAAATAAAGTTTTTTTTTAGTCTTGTTATTGCTTATTATATTGTAATTATGTCCAATAGCTAATTCTGTCCTTGGATTTTTTTTTTTAATTATTTTTTTTGACTCGCTGCTTAAAAAATTATTATTAATAAATAAATCACAATAGTGTCTTTTGTTAACATAATCATCTATAACAATTAATTTTTTAGTGACTGTCTTAATCTTTTTTTCATCAAAATAGTCTATTTTATAACTATCTATTATTAAATTTTTAATTTTTAAATATTCAATTTTTTGAGTAAGTTCTTTAATAAATTTTTCTTTTTTTTTTTCAAAGATTTCAATATACCTAAAATTGTTTTTCTTCAGCAGGGCTAAAAAACTTTTATCCTTTATATTAGAAAAAAAATAAAATTCTCTTCCTGACTTTTTCATTTTTTTTGCTAAATTTAAACATCGCCAAAAATGGCCACCTCCTAATGATTTTTCAAAATTTAAAAAAAAACCAATTTTCATCAATCAATTTTAAAAGTTTTAATAATAAGTTTTTTGTTTTTTATTTTTATAAATGGATTTGGATATGGATGTGCGGCAATTATTAAAAATTTTTTATATTTATCAGGCATTATTTGTATACAATATAATCCTCTATATATAGATAATCTAGTTTACTAGTTTTAAAAGCTCTTACAGCATCATTAGGGCTGCATACTATGGGTTCCTCATGAACATTGAAACTTGTGTTAATTAAATTTGGTATTTTAGAAATTTTAAAATATTCATCAAGCACATTGTATATTTTTATATTATCCTTTTTTGTAATTATTTGTGGTCGAGCAGTATTATCTATGTGTACAGCTGCAGGTGAAATTTTTATTGCTTTTTTGGTACATTCGGTAGTTATAGTCATGTATTTCGATGCAAGTTTTTTTTTATCTAAATTTTTATACATTTGACTGGCATATCTTTTAAGTGTGATGGGCGCAAATGGCATAAACTCTGTTCTTTTTAACTTTTTATTCAACCAATCATTAACTGATTTATCACAAGCATTTACGAAAATACTTCTATTACCTAATGATCTTGGACCAAATTCCATTCTGCCATGAAAAAAAGCAATTACAAAACCTTCATATAGTTTTTTTGCAACAAATTTTTGTGGAGATGATATTTTTATATATTTTAGTTTATTTTTTTTAATTTCTTTCAATATAATTGAACTTGAAAATTTTGGACCTAGATACATGCTTTCTATGCTTCTGGGTAAAAATTTTTTATGTTTATTATGTGATAACATCGCACATCCAACAGACAGTCCTCCATCTCCCATGTTAGGGTAAATAAATATATCTTTAATATTTTTTAGCTCTGATATTTTTTGATTAATTTTTACATTTGAAAAAACTCCCCCAGCTAAAGCAATTTTGCTATTTTCTTTAATGTTATCTTTAACAAATTCAATTATAACTTCCTCTATTCTTTTTTGGGTAGCTGCTGCAATATCTTCTCGGGAATATTTTTTGATTAAAAATTTAATATTTGGATTATCAAATTTCGATTGGTATAAACCTTTTTCAAAATTTCCTTTAAAACATTTATTTAATTTATCATAAGAAATCATTTTTGAAATATGTGAGTATGCTTTTTTATGATTTCCAAAAGCAGCAAGTCCAAGTATTTTACCTTCATGTCGATGAGGCTTGTAGCCCAAAAGCTTTGTTATACTTCCATAAAAATAACCCAATGAGTCTATAGAGCTTGTTGATGATAATTGAGTTAATTTACCATTATTGGCTTTATATAATTTTGAGGAAGAATCGTCACCCCAACCATCGATTGTAAGTACATGGCAGTTTCTCCATCCAGAATAAAAGTAAGCACTAGCAGCATGTGCTTCATGATGATCATATATATCTAATTTTTTATATTTTTTTTTTAGGGAGTCAATATTATATGAATTTCTTTTTCGAGCTTTTGCTTCATGCACAAACCTATCTTTTAAAAAGTTTATTTGAATTTTTTTCTTTTTTAAATCTAATTTTGAATTTAAAATCTCTTTTATCTTATTATCATAAACTTTTTTATCAGGAGTAAAACTTTTCACACAAGATAATCCATGTGTAGCAAATAAATCAATATCAGTTAATTTATTATTAGTTTCCTTAAGAACAAATTCAATAGCCTTAAATGGATTGCCCCACCAATTTTTTATTCTATTTAATCTTTCTTCACTTATTGCATATTTCAATTTTCCATTTTCAATAAGAGCTACAGAAGATTCTGATAAGTAGTTTATACCTAAAATTTTCATTGGTATTCTTTGACTAAATTAACTATAGACTGATTTGAAGTGGGCATTTTATAGCCAATTTTCTTTTCAATTTTATTTACGTTTAGTCCTAAATTTTTACCACTTGATATTTGCTGCATATCACAACTTATATTTCTATATTTTATTTTTTTCTTTAATTTTTTAGACACACTAATTGCAAAATTTTTTTTTGAAATCATATTTCTGCTTCCGAGGTTATATATGCCTTTTGATTTTAACGAAGCTAAATCTATAATTATTTCAGCACAGCTATTTACATCCATTGTCGATGTGTACATATCATGGAATAAATTAATTATTTTTTTTGATTTAATACTTTTTACTAACCAATCTATAAATGTATTTTTTTTTTTACCTGTAAAGTTTGTTCTAATTATTAAAAAATTATTTAATCTTTTTAAATATTTTTCAGCTAAAATTTTAGTTTTGGCGTATTTATTAATTGCAAAAATTTCACTTTGTTCATGATTAAGTTTTAATTTTTTACCCTTATAAACATGGTCAGTAGATATTTGAACAAACTTAAATTCAAATTTTTTTGACATTTCAGATAAAAACTTCACAAGCTTACAGTTTATAATTAAAGCTTCGTTAAACTTACTTTCACAGTAGTTTATATCAATGATTGCAGCACAATTAATAACAACCCTAAATCTATTTTTTAAGAAAAGCTTATTTAGACTTTTAAAATTTTTTAGATTTAAATTAAAGTTAGAATTTTTTCTTGCAATAGTTAAATGATTAATTTTTTTTTTTTTCAAGATTTTAACAATCTTTGAGCCTAACAAGCCCTTTGAACCTATAACTAAAAAATCAAAATTTTTCATTGTAAGCTAAAATACTATATCTTTTAATTTTACTGGTTGTCCGAATTCACAACTTTTTTTGACTTTTTTCCCTAATATTTTTTTAAAATATGACAAGTTCAAACCGGTCCCTGGCCTAACAGATCGTATATTTGATAAAGATATTTTTTCTCCTTTTATAATATCATTTGAGTAAAAAATTGACTTAGAGACAGTTTTTAATTTTTTCCTTAAAATTTCTTTTTTGTTAACTTTTTCACTACCCAGCATAATCTCAACGTCTCTAATCTTTTTTATTAAATTCTTAAACTGTTCTGGGTCATAAGAAAATGAGCTATCGGGGCTTTTAATTTTTTTATTTAATATAAAATGTTTTTCTATAACTTTAGCACCCTTGGCTACTGAAATTATACTAGCTAAATCTGAGTTGCTATGATCAGAATACCCAACGATTGGGCAAAAATTTTTTAATACATTTATATATTTTAAATTTAATTCAAAATTTTTTGCTGGATAACTGGAAATACAATTAAGTAAAATAATATTATAATTTCTAAATTTTTTACAAATATTTACAGCTGTTCGTATATTATTTACGTCTGCAATTCCTGTGCTAATGATAACTGGTTTTTTTGTCTTTGCAATTTTTTCAATTAGTCTTAAATCTTCTATTTCAGGCGAGGCTACTTTGTAAATTGGGCAATTACATTGTTTTAACAATTCTACTCCTGAGATATCAAAGGGGGCTGAAAAACAGATAATTTTATTTTTTTTTGCAAATTTAAAAATTTCTCTATGCCATTTAAATGGGGTTTCAGCTTTTTTATATAAATCATACAATCTTTTACCCTTCCAAATTGATTTATCGTCAATTAAGAAATGTTTATTGTTTGCATTCAGCGTTATTGTATCTGCTTCGTAAGTTTGAATTTTAACAGCATTCGCACCAATTTGCTTAGCTTTCAGCATTGTTTTTTTTAATGTATTTAAGCTTCCAGAATGATTTGCTGAAATTTCTGCAACTATAAAACATTCATGCTGATTTGAAATTATTAAATTATCTGAAATTTTAATCTTATCTTTAATTTTTTTAATGCCCATATATTTAATATATTGAATTATTTATATAAATAACATTTTTTTATTATAAAAAAAAACCCCAGTTTTTAGGCTTGGGTTATAAAATAAATATCAAGTATCATTTAATCACTCTAAAATTTATTTCAGTGCATAAATCAAGCCAATTGAGCTATTAGTACTGGTCAGCTACACGCATTACTGCGCTTCCACATCCAGCCTATCAACGTGGTGGTCTACCACGGCTCTATAGGAAGAACTAGTTTT
>Ga0115000_10004902_pt1 | contig 10844 bp, 11 predicted proteins | sample ArcticOcean_MG_C_6_FD_89690 | JGI IMG/M metagenome (GOLD analysis project Ga0115000, IMG submission 89690) | Marine microbial communities from western Arctic Ocean - ArcticOcean_MG_CB8_128 | ecosystem: Environmental > Aquatic > Marine > Oceanic | place: Arctic Ocean: Canada Basin | collected... | reverse complement strand
TCGTTTTGACTAGACAAGAGTGAAATGGGAAATCGGTGAGCTTTGCCAGACATTGGTGTAAAAGTAATTCCGATACTGCCCCCGCAACGGTAAATAAGAATGTTTGGCTGTATGACCACTGTGTTTAGGCATGGGAAGGAAGCTAAATAGAACGGTTGAAAGCTGTTCACTTATGAGTCCGGAGACCGGCCTATCGCTATGCAGACAAACCGCGGGGTGCGGTCTTGTGCTGATTGACAGTCTCTGTCGGTTTTCGCGTACGCCCCCGTAAATTAAATTTAACCACTCGGGTGTGAGTGTAAGAGAACCTAATAATGAAACTAATTTATACCTCCGCAGCTATTGCTGCTCTGTCCCTGCCTGCCGCCACTGTTTTGGCCAATGATGACATTGAGAGCATTATTGTCACAGGCACTAGAATCCCCACCAATATTTCCGAAAGTCTGTCCGCTGTGACCCTTTTTCAACGCACTGACATTGAGCGCTATCAGGCCTCAGACCTCTTTGAACTTATGCCTCGTGTGCCCAGTGCCTCTTTTGTTCGCAACGGCGGTCGCGGTAGCTCGACGTCCTTGTCTCTGCGTGGCAATCAGAGTGATCATAGCCTGTTCCTTATTGATGGCGTGCGTATCGGCAGCGCAACCACAGGCGGTGCAAGCCTAGCCTCGATAAATCTGGCGACGGTTGAGCGTATTGAAATTATCCGTGGGCCAAAATCGAATCTCTATGGTGCCGATGCAATTGGGGGTGTAGTGAATATTATTAGCCGCAAAACATCAGATCCCATGGTATTGAATGTTGAGAGCTCATTCGGCAGCAATAATACCTCTGAGACCACGGCAGTGGCTGGCCTCAATGGAGATCGTTTTAACTTTACGGCAGCGGCTAACGTCCTGCACACAGATGGCATTGATAATACTGAATCAACTGATGGTGTTCATGGCGACGACGATGCCTATAGAAATAATTCCCTGGCGTTGAACTTCCGCTACCAGCTCAGTGATAGCGCGACCCTTAGGCTCAGCTATAACCAGAATGAAACCGAGTCAGAATATGACAATAGCTGCTCTATTGGCAGCTGGCCAAATAGCTCACCGGTGGATTGCAATATCTATACTGTGGGCCAGGTCGATTCGCTCTTCGCCGCGATGGACTTTGAGATCAATGAGCAGTGGCACAGTAGCTTTCAGATGGGTCGCACCAATGATGAAGCGGAAGAGGCGGCGGATAACATTGATCTGAGCACGACCGGCAGTGGCGGTGAGTTTAATACTCAGAAAACCGAAGCAACCTGGGTTAATAATATCTTTTTAGGTAGTGACCACACGTTAACCCTTGGCCTCGACTATCTGCGCGACGAAGTAACCAGTTCAACCACCTACGATGAAGCCGCAAGAGACAATGAGGCAGCATTTGCCCAGTACCAGATTCAGCTTGGTGCGGTGGATACCAATTTTGGTCTGCGCTATGACGATAACGAACAGTTTGGTGATTTCACCACAGCCTCATTTTTGGCGGGTATGAATCTGACCGATGATCTGCGCTTAATTGGCTCAGTGAGTGAAGGCTTTAAGGCCCCAACCTTTAATGATCTCTACTACCCAGGTTATGGTGATCCCAGTTTTAAGCCTGAAGAATCGACCAATTATGAGATTGGTTTGAACGCTAGTTTAGGCGATGCTCTGGTCACGGTTGCAGTCTTTAAAAATCAGCTGCAAAACCTGATACAGTACAATTCTTCTACTTTTCAAACTGACCAAACCGCAGAAGCTGAGATTACCGGCATTGAGTTTAATGTGGATACTGAAGTCGCCGGTTGGGCGCTGTCGTTATCGGGCTCGATAATCGATCCTGAAAATAAAGCCGATGGTAAGCTGTTGCGCCGCCGTGCAGAGCAGTCTATGAGCTTTGATATGGACTATGGCTTTAATGATCTCACTCTGGGCTTTACTCTGCGCAGCGAAGGTCATCGCTTTGATGATGCGGCTAACACGATTAAGTTAGGCGGTTATACCACTAGCGCAATCCGTGCTAGCTACCGCATTAATGATGAGTGGGTGGTGAAGGCGAAGGTTGATAATCTAACCGACAAAGAATATGTGACAGCTTCCTCTTTCGGATTGGGCAATTACCGATCTGTGGGTAGAGAGGTGATGTTTACTGTCGCCTATACGCCGTCTTTTTAATAACCCTGTTGGGCTCTTCATGGAGTGAATAGCCCATTTTTGAGCCCAACTTGAGAGGCATGCTAGCAATGAGTGAAGATAAAAAAGCAGCGGAAACAAAAGACGAAAGTCATAAACGCAAGATGCAAAATCAGAAAGAAAAGGTCGACGCCAAGATTGCTGCGTCGGACGAAGAACGCGGAGTGATGATTGTACTGACTGGCGATGGCAAGGGCAAAAGCAGCTCGGCGTTTGGCATGGTCATGCGCGCTCTGGGTTACGGCTACAAGATTGGGGTTGTACAGTTTATTAAGGGCGAGCAGCTTTCCGGCGAAGAACTCTATGTCAGAGAGAAGTGTCCTGAGATCGAGTTCTATCAAATGGGTACCGGTTTCACTTGGAACACCCAGGATCGCAGTGGCGATATTGCTGCCGCAGAGAGAACCTGGGCCGTTGTTGAACCGATGCTGAAAGATGAGAGCGTTCACCTAGTGATTCTCGATGAGCTCACTTATATGCTCAGCTACAAATATCTCGATGAAGAGACGGTGCTCAAGGCCTTAGCAAACCGACCTAAAAACCAGAGTGTTGTAGTCACTGGTCGCGGCGGCGGAGCAGCGATTCGCGAGTTGGCGGATACGGTTTCTGAGATCAAAGATGTCAAACATGCTTATCACGCCGGTGTTAAAGCCCGCAAAGGTGTTGATTTCTAAGATGAAAACCCCGGCCCGCACTTTAATGGTTCAGGGCACGACATCAGATGCAGGAAAGAGCGTTCTGGTGGCGGGTCTGTGCCGCGTGCTGGCCAATCGCGGTATTAAGGTTACTCCGTTTAAGCCGCAAAATATGGCTTTAAACAGTGCAGTCACTGAGGACGGCGGTGAAATCGGCCGCGCTCAGGCACTCCAGGCTCAGGCCTGTTTTCTCAAGCCTCACACCGATATGAACCCAATCCTACTCAAGCCCTCCAGCGATACTGGGGCTCAGGTGATTATCCATGGCCATGCTATTAGCCATATGGATGCGGTGAAATACCATGATTATAAAAAGGTCGCGATGGATGCAGTGATGCAGTCCCATGGCCGTCTCGAAGAGCAGTATCAGGTAGTGGTAGTCGAAGGCGCCGGCAGCCCCGCCGAGATCAACCTGCGTGCCAATGATATTGCCAATATGGGCTTTGCCGAAAAGGCCGACTGTCCGGTGATTATTATTGCCGACATCGATAAGGGCGGCGTATTTGCCCATCTGGTGGGCACCTTAGATTTACTTTCAGAAACAGAGCAGCAGAGAGTGATTGGTTTTGTAATCAATAAATTTCGCGGTGATATATCGCTTTTAGATCCTGGATTGGATTGGCTCGAAGCGCGCACCGACAAGCCAGTGATCGGCGTGATTCCCTTTCTGCCGGGCCTGCATCTAGATGCAGAGGATGCTATTGCCGCAGAGCAGATACTGGATGCAGAGCTTCCCCAGCTTAGAGTAGCGGTGCCGGTATTCCCGCGTATCAGTAACCACACCGATTTTGATGCCCTGCGTTTGCACCCTCAGGTCGACCTGCACTATGTGGGTCCCGACGGTGACAAGCCCCCAGCTGATTTAATTATTTTACCCGGCAGTAAAAACGTCCGTCGCGATTTGCAGTGGTTGCGGGACAATGGCTGGGATGAGGCGATTAATCGTCATCTGCGTTACGGCGGTAAGATAATCGGAATCTGTGGCGGTTACCAGATGCTCGGTACCCAAGTCTCGGATCTTCATGGCGTGGAAGATACCCCTGGTGTCTCTGCTGGTCTTGGGCTCTTAGAGATGACTACGACTCTTGAACAGCACAAGCAGCTGCGTCAGGTGCAGGGGACTTTGAGTCTGACCGGTGGCAATATCGAAGGTTATGAAATTCACTGTGGCGCCTCTTCGGGCAGGGCTTTAGGCAGCCCAGTAGCAACACTGGATGATGGCCGCACTGACGGCGCTATCTCATCGGATAACCAGGTGCTCGGCACCTATCTCCATGGACTCTTTGATCATCCGGATTCCTCTGCCGCACTCTTGGCCTGGGCTGGTTTAGAAACTACTCAAGTGGTTGATCAGCGAGAAATTCGCGAGACTCAACTCAATCGTTTGGCGGCAGAGTTGGAAGAGCACCTAGACTGTACGCTGCTGTTTCCTGGTCATTTTGATCTTAAAAAAGCGGTTGGTGAATAATCCTATGACCAAAAACTGGCAACTATTATTCGCGGCATCTTTAGCCATCTTAATGATTATTACCCGAAGTAATTATTTTGACTGGGCCACCGTGCTACCCAGCGCTTCCCTGGCGATTTTCTTTTTGGTGGGTTTTTATCTGCGCAGCTATCTCTCTTTTTCGGTTTTCGCTGGCCTCGCCTATGCCTGTGATTACTGGGTTTTAATTGTCGGCGGTGAGGGCTGTTTTACCTCCGCTTACGAGTTTATTTTTGCCGGTTATTTTCTCGTTTGGCGCTGTGCCAAATGGGCGGCTGAACGCTATGTTCTGACGCGACTACAGGATGGCATTAAACTGGTTGCCGTGGCTCTGCTGTCGATCAGTGGTGCTTTCTTGATATCCAATGGCAGCTTCTATGCTTTTTCCGGCAACTTCAGCGACCTTAGCCTCGTCGATTACAGTGCGCGAGTTGCACGTTACTATTTTACCTATCTGACGGATCCGCTGATTTACTTAGCTATCGGGGCTTTGATTCACCGAGTAGTTGATAGGTTGGCGCAACGACTTCAGACGACAAATGTGGAGACCAGCGAATGACTGCATCCGATACTCTTAATTACACGGCTCAGGTTAAGTTACCCGAGCGTATTGTCTGTATGACCGAAGAGACCACCGAGTGGCTCTACTTGCTGGGTGAAGACTGGCGTATTGTCGGGATCTCTGGCTATACAGTGCGGCCGCCCCATGCGCGCAAAGAAAAGCCCAAGGTGTCGGCCTTTACCTCGGCCAAGATTCATAAAATTCTCGAGTTAGAACCGGACCTAGTGATTGGCTTCTCCGATATGCAGGCCGAGATTGCAGCGGATCTGGTGCGTGAAGGCGTCACTGTACATATTTGTAATCAGCGTTCGGTAGCGGAGATTTTCTCTACGCTATTGATGATTGGGTGCATGGTGGGAGCTGAGCAGAAAGCCCGTGAATTATTAGGCCAATATGAGGATCGACTGAACGCTATAAAGCAAGCTGCGGCCACTTTACCGCGCCGCCCCAAAGTCTACTTTGAGGAGTGGGGCGACCCGCTAATCAGTGGTATTCGCTGGGTCTCTGAGTTAATTGAAATTGCCGGTGGCGATGATAGCTTTGCTGAGTTATCGGTTCATGCGGATGCCAAAAGCCGCATTATTGGCGATAAGGATAGAGTGATCGCTAAGGCCCCTGATATTATTATTGGCTCATGGTGTGGGCGTAAGTTCGCCACCGAAAAAGTTGTGGCGAGAACCGGTTGGGATGCGATTCCAGCGGTGATTCACAACCAGCTTTTCGAGGTGAAATCCGCGGATATCTTGCAGCCGGGACCTGCCTGTCTGACTGACGGTATAGATCATCTTGAGAAAATTATTCAGGGTTGGGCGGCTTTGCAAACAGAGCCTGAAAGTGCTCAACAAAAGCATCCAGCCTGATGACGACCAGCGCCCTCACCAATTACCTCGACGATATTCACTCTCTGCGGTTATTGGATGGCGTTGTTCTAAGTAAAACAGCGCAATATGTTCACCTCGCTTTCGGCGAACCACGCCGCGCTCTCAGTTCGGCCGTATTTAATGGCGGCCTCTGCTGGGCCAGCCACTGGCTAAATTATAAGGTGCCACTGAACTGCCCTCTAAAAGTCGAAGAGCCCATGGACACCTTGGAAAACTATGCACGCAATAAAGGCTGGCAGGGTGATACTGTCGGCATGATGACAGCAGCCTCGATGAATTCCCTGCGAATCCATGGTACCGAGATTGAAGGTGAGCAAGTTCTAGTACTTTCCACGGCTGGCATTGGCAATGCCCTGCGCGTCGGTGACAGAGCGGACTATGGTTTGTACCATGAGGTGGTTAAAGAAGTGGGTACTATTAATACTGCTATTATCACCAGCGCGACCCTCTCCGATGCGGCCATGGTGGAAACTCATATGATAGCAACCGAAGCAAAGGCGGCGATATTTCAGCAGCTGGCTATTAAGAGTACGGTATCCGAGAGCATAGCGACGGGTACTGGCACAGACTCGACTCTGGTAGTGAGCGGTCAGAGTGCAACCGCAGTTCGCTTTGCTGGCAAACACACCAAGTTTGCCGAGCAGGTTGCGCGGCTGACGATGGCCTCAATTGCTGACTCTTTAATCGCTATCGAGGCTGCTGCATGAAACTATTGAACAGCCGATTAATTTCGCCAAAACGGTGCTTTCTGCTGTTATTGATCGCGCTGCCTCTGGTGTCGCTACTGGGGCTGATGACTGGCCCGGTATTTATTCCTCTGTCAGATATTCTAGCGATAATCTTCTCTGGCGGGGGCGGGGGCGGGGGCGGCGGCGCCAATAGCCAAGAAAAGTTAATTGTTGAAATCATTCGCCTGCCAAGGGTGGTTCTCTCGCTACTAGTCGGGGCGCTGCTTGCTACCTGTGGTGCTCTGTTACAGGGTCTGTTTCGCAATCCACTGGCAGATCCGGCATTGATTGGTGTCTCGGCTGGTGCCTCGGTAGGTGCGAGCCTGGTGATTGTGTTTGGCTCAATGCTCACGGCTAATGGTTTGTTGCTGGGTTTATCGGCTATCTCGGTAGGCGCCTTTGCTGGCGCAATTATTACCTCGGTGATTATCTTTCGTTTGGCGACTGGCCCTCAGGGAACCTCAGTAGCCACCATGTTGCTGGCAGGTATTGCGATTAGTGCCCTAGCTGGGGCCGCCACTAACACCCTTAGTTACCTGGCTGACAATGACATGTTGCGCCGTATTAGCCTCTGGCAGATGGGCAATCTTCAGGGCGCTTCCTGGGATCGAGTCAGACTCTGCGCAGTCACATCGGGATTCTTAGGCCTACTTATTCCTCGTGAAGCCGGTGCCCTTAATGCCATGTTGCTGGGGGAGTCCGAAGCCCGTCATCTGGGGGTTAATGTAGAATGGCTCAAGCGTCGGCTGATTATTTACTCGGCATTGGGGGTTGCGATCTCGGTGGCCGTGGCCGGTGTAATTGCCTTTGTTGGCCTTATGATTCCTCATGTCATACGTCTGTTAGTGGGCCCAGATCATCGCGCTCTATTACCCCTGTCGGCACTGGCTGGAGCCATTTTGTTAGTCGCCGCAGATGCCTTGGCGCGGGTGGTGATTACCCCGGCTGAGCTGCCCGTGGGTGTGGTCACCGCGCTATTAGGTGCGCCGTTCTTCCTCTGGTTGTTGGTTGTGCAGCGGAGACGAATCTAATGTTAAAAATCGATTCAGTGGGCCTGGGGATCTCGGCCGTGCCGCTGTTAAAAAATATTACTATCGACTGTCCGCGAGGCTCGGTGACTGCGCTAATGGGACCCAACGGCGCAGGTAAAACCAGTCTGTTAAAAGTTATTTCCGGTGAGCATAAAGCCAGCGAGGGACGGGTAGAGATTAATCGCCAGTCGAGAGAAGAGTGGAAGCCTGCTGATATTGCTCAGTTTATGGCGGTATTGCCTCAGAGTTCGACATTGGAATTTGCCTTTACCTCTGAAGAAGTGGTGGCACTGGGCAGAACACCTCATGCAACGGGTACAGTGCGGGATGCTGAGATTATTACTGCGGCCCTGGCCAAAGTCGACGCCAGCTATTTAGCTCTGCGATCTTTTGTGCAGCTATCCGGCGGTGAAAAGCAGCGTGTGCAGCTTGCTCGAGTGCTGGCACAGATCTGGGAACACTGCGAAGGGGATGCCTCGACTGACGGCATACTGCTGCTTGATGAACCCTCTGCCGCATTTGATTTGGCTCATCAGCTGATGTTGATCGATATAGTGCGGCAGATCTCGACTCGGGGTGTGACCGTGGTGATGGTGATGCACGATTTAAATTTGGCGGCCAAATGTGCTGATCAGATGGTCTTTATGAACTGCGGGCATTGCACCGCAGTGGGAACAGTGACAGAGCTGTTGACTCCTGAGCTGATCCACAAAGTCTTTTCAGTGGATGCGGAAGTGATTACCCATCCGGTGCAGGGCACGCCGATGGTGGTGGTTTAAAGCTCTCCATCCTATTTGCAGCATCAGGCTATACCAACAGTTAATTATTAAAGGATAGGGTTTATATGGCCAATCAGTTGCAACTGATACTGGGTGGGGCGCGCTCTGGCAAAAGCCGCACGGCAGAGCAGCGTGTTGCCGATTCTGGCCTGAATAAAATTTATCTGGCGACTGCCACCGCCGGTGACGGAGAGATGAGCGAGCGGATTAAAAAGCATCAAGCAGACCGTGATGGCCACTGGCAGCTGCTGGAAGAGCCCTTAGATCTAGCTCAAACATTATCTAAATATTCTCATGCCGATAACTGCATTCTCGTCGATTGCCTGACTCTGTGGCTAAGTAATTGCTTACATCACAACTGTTGGCCAGAGCAGCAACAGGCGCTGTTGGATTCTGTGGGGCAGTTGCCTGGTGCGGTTATTTTTGTCACCAATGAAGTGGGTCAGGGCATTGTGCCCATGGGTGAGTTGACTCGGCAGTTTGTCGATGAGGCCGGTTTTTTACACCAGCGTCTGGCTACTTTGTGCGACCGTGTGACTATGGTGATCGCGGGCTTACCTCAAGAGTTAAAGGTGCCAGCCCAATGAATAGTTGGTTGCGAATACCCGCACAGGCACCCTGTGCCCAAAGTCGTGAATTAGCTTTTGAACGTCAGCAACAGCTGACTAAGCCACCGGGATCTCTGGGTCGATTAGAACAGCTAGCCATAGATTTTGCCGGCTTCCAGAAAACGCCGACACCGGAACTTAACCATCCCATTGTTCGCGTGTTTGCCGCTGATCATGGTGTAGTTGCCGAGGGCGTTTCAGCGTTCCCTCAGGCGGTGACGGCGCAAATGATTTACAACTTTGTCGGCGGTGGTGCTGCGATTACTGTATTGGCCAAGCAGCATGGCGCTGATTTTGCGGTGATCAATCTCGGCACCGTTGAACGGCTAGGACAGATGCCTAAACTCGTTAATATTCAAATTGCTACTGGCACAGAGAACTTCTGTCAGACGGCAGCCATGACTCAGCAGCAGATGGAAACTGCTCTTGAGGCTGGGAGAGACAGCTGCCTTGATCTGCCTATAGATTGTTTTATCGGTGGTGAGATGGGCATAGGCAACACCACGTCGGCCGCCGCTATTTTCTGTGCGTTACTGGGTACAGATGTGGATGATATTGTAGGTCGTGGTACCGGTATTGATGATGCTGGGCTGCAGCGTAAGCGTAATGCGGTTCAGCGCGGTTTAGACCTACATTCTAGTGCTGACAACAGTCCTGACGAAATTTTACGCCGCCTTGGGGGCTTTGAGATTGCCGCTCTGGTGGGTGCCTATATTGGCTATGCCCAGCGTGGTGTCCCCAGCTTAATCGACGGGTATATTACAACCGCGGCGGCTTTATTGGCCTGCAGAATCTGCCCAAGTGTGGCCGACTGGTTATTATTTTCTCACTGCTCAGCCGAATCGGCTCATGCACTGGTATTGAATTCAATGGATGCACAACCACTGGTTAATTTAGATATGCGCCTGGGTGAGGGCAGTGGTGCTGGTGTTGCGCTGTCACTGATTCAGTCGTCCCTGTTACTCCATTCACAGATGGCAACCTTTGCCGAAGCAGGTGTTAGCGAGAGCTAAAAAAATATGACTAAAGCCACTGCTCAAGCAGAATTCACCTGTATCGATTTTTTGCGTCATGGCGAGTGCGAGGGCGGCGAGATATTCCGTGGCAGTGGCAGCGATGTGGCGCTCACCGATAAAGGCTGGGAGCAGATGCGCGACTCGGTGCAGGATATGGCTGACTGGGACTTCATTATTACCTCGCCGCTGCAGCGCTGTCGGCGCTTTGCCACAGAGCAGTCCGAGCGTCTGGCGATTCCCCTAGCAGAGAATGCCAGCTGGCGTGAAATTCACTTTGGCGACTGGGAAGGGCGGCTGATGGCGGATATCTGGAAAGAGTCTCCAGATCTAGTGGCTAGCTACTTTAAAGACCCCAATCAGTCGACGCCCCATAATGGCGAACCCTTTGACGAGGTCGCTGAGCGCCTTAAAGGCGCTTGGGAAACTCTGTTAACTGCGCATCGCAATCAACATGTGTTAGTGGTTCAGCACGGCGGAACTATACGGATATTACTGGCTTTAATCCTCGGCATGCCTGCCACAGCGATGAATCAATTTGAAGTGCCCTTTGCCTGCCTCAGTCGCATCAAGGTCTTTCATCACAGTGATTATGCAGATTTCCCCGTGCTTGTGTCACACAATACAGGGAGCTCTGAGGAGTGAATGCTATTCGCCGAGAGTGGCGCGCTCTGGCCTGTGCCATGCAGTTTTTAACTCGTATTCCTCTGGCAGCGCGGACGCTTTTTGACAATAAAGATTACGCCAACTCTCTCGCCTGGTATCCGGTCATTGGGCTGATTTTAGGTGGCTTAGTTTGGCTCTCAGGTGTGACTCTGGCAGGACTGTCATCGACTTCCCTGGCCGCAGCACTGGTG
>Ga0115000_10004901_pt1 | contig 10845 bp, 3 predicted proteins | sample ArcticOcean_MG_C_6_FD_89690 | JGI IMG/M metagenome (GOLD analysis project Ga0115000, IMG submission 89690) | Marine microbial communities from western Arctic Ocean - ArcticOcean_MG_CB8_128 | ecosystem: Environmental > Aquatic > Marine > Oceanic | place: Arctic Ocean: Canada Basin | collected... | reverse complement strand
GTTGTGTTGGGACTACTCTCTTTAGGAAAAGGCGAGATACGAGAGAAACACACACAGAATAAACACACAGAAGAAGAACACATGAGCGCTTCTTCTTGCTGCCAGCGACGGTATTCTTACTGTTCTTCTTACGATCTCTCAAATTTGATGAGAGGGAGGAGGAGGAAAAGGAGAGCGAAAAGTGTCGGGAGAGTTTTTGAAACTGCTTTTGCTGCCGCCGCGAGTGATGATGATGATGGAAGCCGCACCGTGATGGAAGCGAAGATTGATGAGAACAACAAACCGTGGGGAAAGGAAGAGGAGGACGACGACGACCTCGAGCACGAGTTTCTCACGAACGAGGAGGATTTGGACGACGACTTTTCGAGAAGAGGAGGAGGTGGACTGGTCGCCTCTTCTTCTTCTTCTGATGATGCTGACGAAGAAAAAATTCAGATTCCAACGGTTCGCCCTCGAGAAGAAGACGCGAAAACGAGCGACATCGAAACCTTAAGGTCCACGCGATTGATTGAAAAACTATACGAGTCAGTGGTGAACCCGGTGAACAAGCTCGAACCGGAAATGCGAAAACTGACGAGCATGGAGTTGAGAGCGAAAACGTTGGAATTTCGAGCACGGTTACGGTTAGGGGAGACGCTGGAAGACGTGCTCGTGGAAGCGTTTGCGGCGGTTCGAGAGGCGTCGAGGAGAGAGCTCGGTTTGAGGCATTTTGACGTGCAGTTAGTTGGTGGGGCTTTGTTGCATAAAGGTGTGGTCGCGGAGATGGCGACCGGTGAAGGTAAGACGTTGGTGGCGACGTTGCCGGCGTATTTAAACGCGTTGAGTCGGAGAGGCGTGCACATCGTCACGGTGAACGACTATTTAGCGGAGAGAGACGCGTTGACGACGGCGAAGATTCACGGGGCGTTAGGTCTAACAGTTGGATACGTTTTGAGCGAAGACTCGCCGGAAGAGAGGAGGAAATCGTACGATTGCGATATCACGTACGTGACAAACCAAGAGATTGGTTTTGATTATTTGAGAGATAACATGGCGACGAGCGTAGACGAGTTGGTAGTGATGACGAGACCTTTGAACTTTGCCATCGTGGATGAAGTCGATTCAGTTTTAATCGACGAAGGACGGAACCCGTTATTAATAACCGGACCATCCGATATGGACGAGGGCCCGAGGTACGTCGCGGCGGCGAAAATAGCAGAGAGTCTCGTCGAAGGGAGGGATTACAAAGCCGATAGGAAAGAAAAAACAATCGAAATGACCGACGAAGGCATGACGAACGCAGAGATTTTGTTAGACGTGGAAGATTTGTGGGACCCGGTCGACCCGTGGGGAAAATACGTCATTTTAGCCGTAAAAGCAAAAGCGTTGTTCATACGAGACGTGGATTATATCGTTCGCGACGATCAGGTGATCATCGTCGATCCGGGTACCGGGCGGGTACAGATGAATCGCCGATGGAACGATAACTTACACCAAGCCGTAGAGGCGAAAGAACAAGTGGAAATTCACAGCGAAAACGCAATCATAGCCAGCGTATCGTACCAATGTTTCTTCAAACTGTATAAAAAATTATCTGGAATGACTGGTACGGCGACAACGGAGGCCGAAGAGTTTGAAATTATTTACAACTTGCGCGTCATCGTCGTGCCGAAGCACCGGCCAAACGCTCGCGTCGATGCGCCGACGGCAATGTTCCGAGACGCGATGACCCGGTGGAATGCCGTCGCGAATGTTGTCGTATCCTGTCACTACGAAGGTAGACCGGTATTAGTCGGAACAACTTCGGTAGAAGATTCGGAAACATTATCGATGGTTTTAGACGAGTATTTATGGCGCGCGCCGGACGATACCGTGGTGAAAGGCGTCGCGCATAACTTACTCAACGCGCGTCCGCAATATGCCGCGAGAGAGGCGGAAACGATCGCACAAGCCGGAAGATTAGGCGCAGTTACTATTGCGACGAACATGGCTGGGAGAGGTACGGATATTTTACTTGGAGGTAACGCGGAGGGATTAGCGAGAAAAGCGATGAAAGAGCACTTATTCGAGGCGCTCGGGCTAGGGGACGTGTTAGAAGAAGAACGCGAAACGGCGTTTCAAAGCGTTTCAGAATCGCTAGCGACGGTGAATTTATCGGAAACACCCGCACAAATAGCGTTGGAACAAGCGAGGTTGATCGCTAAAGCCGCGTGCGAGAGTGCGGGACCGATGAATATCGATTCGGCGAACGAGATGCTGGTTCAATCGGTGGAGAAAGCGGGCGAGAAAATTAGACGCGAGGAACAGAAGAAGCAAAGATTGTTGCTGACTGGCTGGGAAGCGCAAGGGATAAACACCAACGAAGACGACGACGAGGAAGTGAATGACGAGAAAGAAAAGAACAGAGTTCCCTTTGAAATTGCGATTGATTTTGCTGCCGAACAAACGCTTCGCGAAACCGCGTGTTTGTGCAAGCTCGAGTCGCAGGAGGTTATTCGTCGAGGTGGCTTGCAAGTCGTCGGTACCGCTTTACACGAGTCTCGACGCATCGATAGACAGTTGCGAGGTCGCGCAGGAAGACAAGGTGACCCCGGTTCGACTGTATTTTGCCTCTCCTTAGATGATGAGATGATTCGCACGTACAGCCCGGCAATGTCGAAACAATCGAGCGCGTGGGATTTCGCCGGTTTGGCGCCAGAGGAGCCGATGTACGGATCACTCGTCGACGTTCAGTTAGAAGGCATCCAAAAAAACATCGAAGATTATCTTAGCGCGGGAAGGCAATCGACGTTCGATGCCGATAGGGTGTTAGATTCGCAAAGGAACGCGGTATACGAGTTACGGAGAATGGTGTTAGTCGGCGGTCAACAAACCTTGCGCGAGCGTCTGTTTAGGTACGTTGACGCCATCGTGGACAACTATTGCGTCGCGGCAAACGTGAGCGGTTCAACCCCAGTGAAAGATTGGAATATTGAATTGCTCATGGATTTGTTGAGAGAAGTTTTCGCTGGACGTAAAGACAGGTTCCGACTGACCAATAACGAACCGGTATCTCCTCACCCGCACTATTTGCCAGGCGTCTCCGCGGCAGATTTGAAAGACGCTTTGTTACACTTGGACGATAAGGATGGATCGAGAACGTTACCAGAACCGAGACGCATGCCGCCCTTAGACGCAAATCCTGTCGCCGTGAGAGCGTCTATTTTAGGCGTAAACTTAGCCTATGCCGATGGCTCAGGACTTGCCGGCGGATTAGAGAAAACCGATTCATCCGGTTCCGTCGCCGATACGGAACCGGAAGCTGAAAAAGATGCCATCTCCGAACGATTAAAAAAGCGCTTAGAGCCGCCAAAAGAAGAAAGTTCTTCAAAAGATGTCGTCAAAGCATTCAGTTCCGGACGGCACGCGAAGAAAGCGAGGCAACTGAGAGCGTACCTCTCCGAAGCGGCCATTCAGCAATACCTAGATCGGTTCGCGCGCCTGGCGAGGTTGGATTACATCCGAGAGGAACTCGAAGATGTCGAACGTCTGTGGGTTTTACGCGCAATTGACGAGCGTTATAAACAACATCTCGTTCACATGTCCAGTTTGAAAGATTCTGTGCAAGTTCGAGCGTTTGGCCACTTGGACCCGAAGGAAGAGTTTAAAATTGACGGCGCCAAGGCGTTCGTAGATTGCGTGAGCGACATGCGCATCGACGCGTTGCGCAACGTATTTTTCTTTGTCGGCGCGAGTATTGAACCGACGACGGAATATGAAACCGTTCCTGCGTCCAATACCGCTAGTGGCGGCGATGGCGATGATGAGGAAAGCAGCTACGACGCAGACGAAGATTTGATGAAAGAGTTGACGGAAGAAGAGAGGGAAAAAGTCCGTTCGTTTCTGGCGCGCGCAAAGGAAAGTGGCATTTCTGTGACGGAGTCCGAAGACGGCTTTGGTGAATGGACCGGGAGCAGCACAGAAGACGATGTCGCCGACGTCGATGAGGACGAAGATTCCATGTAGGAAATATTCATTATATCTACCGTATGGTACCTACCTACCAGTGTGTATATTACACAAGCTAACTACTACTAGAATTTAACTATCGCTATCGCTATCGCTATCGCTGCTGCTACTCGATGAACTCTCATCTCGTCGACTGCGCTTCTTCTTTCTCTTCTTCTCTTTCCTATCTTTGCGCTTTTTCTCTTTCTTTTTCTTTCTTTCTTTCTTTTTCGAACGTTTGCGTCGTCGGTCGTCGTCGTCGTCGGAATCATCTTCAGAACTTCGTTTCCTATCGCTCTTGTTCTTTCCAAACGCGGAAGATCCAAGGAAAACAGGGGGCTTTTCCTCCTCTTTTTTTCCAAAAACTGGCGATGGTGGAGGAGGAAGCGATTCGACAGATTTTTTCGGTCTAGGGATGAATTTCGGAGGAGGCATCGGTTTGTCGATGTCTTCTTCTACTTCCTCTCTTTGTTGTTGTTGTCGTTGTTGTTGCTCCTTTTCGTCTTCTTCTTCCTCTTCGGAAGAACTTGCATCCTCTTCCTCCTCCTCACCGTCGGAGTCTTCGAAAATAGCTTTGAACAAATCCATCGGCTTCTCGCGTAAAGGTAAGGGAGGAGGAGGTGGAGGCACTTGCATCAACTGGCCTGGAGCGTCCAATTCTCCCACATCGTCTTGATCATCTTTTGGCGCCTTCACCACTCTTGCGTCATCGTCGTCTGTCTTTTTATTCGTCATATCTTCTCTTTCCTTTGTTGACATGAACTTTTGCTGCTTTCCCAAACGGATCTGCGTCGTCTCTGGGAGTAGATCCACAGTTTCTGTTTTAAAGCTCGCTTTGAACTTTGACGGTCGCGCGTGTTCGCGTCCGGCGTACGGGTCTTGAATACCGAGGCGTTTACACAAGAGTAACGCCGGCGACCACGGTATAGTCGTTCTCGTGTTTACAATCATCCTCGACATTGCCTCGCGTTGCGCATCTCGCTCTTTCTCGACGTTCTTCAAGTTTGCTGCCTCGACAGCTTCCAGTTTCTCTCTCTCTTCGCGAATCTTGGCGAGTTCTTTAGCAGTTTGTAAACCACCAGACGGCACTTCCGCGTTGACGATATGCCCCGAGGTGGTGAACATATTCGACATGGTCGCTAAGATCTGACTTTTATCTTTTTCATTGATTGCGGCTGAAAGGTTGACCTTCTTGATGTCGTCGCCGATTGCTTGACCTCGCGCTGGAATTTTCATCATTTCGTCTTGGACTGATGGTGGTCGCGGCGGCGGCGGCGGCGGCACGGTGCGTTTCAAAGGTTCTTCTCCTAAAAGTTTCCCTCGAGACTCCGCGTCGTGCTTTTGCTGTTTCGAGATGTCGTACCCTTTTGCCGCGGAAAGTAACGGCGCAATCTTTTCTTTCGCGCTCGCCAACACTTTCCGCGCGTTTCTCCTCTCTTCCAACTTTGCTTTTTTCAAACAGTACGCGTACGAGCTCGCGCCTTCGCCTCCAAAAAGAAACGAAAATTTCTTATCCTTCTTTTGCTTTTGTTTCGCCAACTTCTCGAACGCCTCGCCGTTTCGCGCGACAAAACGCGCCAACGATTCGATGACTTTGCGTTTCTCCTCGTAAAGTTTGCGCATTTGAGGCGGCGGCGGCGGTAATTCTTCTTCTTCGTCCTCTTCTTTCTCCTTATCGATGGTATCCTTGGTAACGCCGTCTGTATCGAAAACGTGTCGCTCGTTAAACTCTCTCGGCACTTCCGGCGCTTGAAACCACTCTATTTCTTCCGGTACCGTATCACTCTCCACAAATCCTGGGAACTTATGCCCTCTTTCGATCGCGTCTCTTGTTGCACGATCCGGTAACCGTTTTACCCCTAAAGGATTCCGTAACGCGTCTTTTTGCCGGTGATCGGCTCCGCGCCCGAATCGATCGTTCTCGTCGTCGTCCTTTTCCTCGTCCTCGGAGTTTAATTCAAAAGTATACTCCGCGTTCTTTTCCCTAGGTCTTTCGTCGTATACGTTCATATCGTCGTCTACTTCAAACGCGCCTAACCCAAATGCCGCGCCTCGCTGTTTCTTCTCGCCTTCTTTCGAATATCGCTCTCTTTTCTTCATCAACTCGTGTTGGTCTCTTTTCCGAAATTCTTCCGCTCCTGCGTACGGATCGTACCCGATGCCCCAACTGTTATCTTTAACATTGATCGCATATTCTGTTTCTCCTCCTCCTCCTCCTCCTAACAGTGACACCAGCTGTTGCCCGTAACGTGTTCTCCACGCCTGCTCATCCTCTTTCGTCGCTTTGAACACGATTTTACCGTTCACTTTCTTCTTACGTCTCCCTAAGGACTTCCCGACTCTCCATCCCATTTTCACCAACAATTTCGTCCCGATGCCACTAATGACTGGTTTCACGTAGTCAAGTATACTTTTCGCCATGGCTTTCGAAAACCCTCGCTTCTTTTCTTCTTCTCGCTTCGTCCTCTCCTCCGCCGCGGCGGTACCGAACGCCATCCGCCGCCCGGTTCCGTCTTCCTCCTCCTCTTCCTCTTCTTCGCCTTCGATCCGCCGGAACCCGGCCATCACCTCGCCTTCCTTCCCGAACGCGTCGTACTCTGCGTTTGTCCTCATCTTCCCTTTCTCGTACTCTTCCAATTCCTCCTCGTCCATGAAATCTTCCATCGTCTGTTGTTGTTGTTTTTTCTCGTCCGCTCTTGAGCTCTTGAACTGTTTCGGTTGCCACCCTACTTTACTCCCGACCGTATTAAAATACCCCGCGGAAAACCCCCCGGTAAACGCGCCGTGGAAGCGACGGCGGCCTCGCTCGTCCGTGGCGATTTGTTCCTTTTGTTTGTTCTTATTAAACTTCTTCGAAAGTGGTTCGTGATGATGATTTCGTTGTTGTCCACCACCCGATGTTGTTTCCTTCATCGTCGTCATCTTTGTCCCGAAAAACGCGAAGGAATAATCGGAAAGGGAGGAGGAGGATGGGGGCAGCGGTGGTGGTGACATTTTGTGTTCCGAAACGCAGGCGCGTTGCGTGTGAGTAGTCTCAGTAGTGCTCGTCGTCGCGCATCGTGTTGGTGTTTGTTGTTTTGGTCGAATGAGAAGAATTTTTTGTATCGTTTTGGTATCAAGAAACGTCGCTTTTACTTTCCTTAAAAAAAAGTAGGTGAAATGGTGAAATTTCGAAGCGCTTCGAACGTCGAGCGCGGTGGAAGCGCGCTGGCGAAAATGTTTTGGCGCGAAGCGCTTCGGGACCGTCCCTAAAAAAAGAAATCGCATTTCGCGTGTAAAGAAGAAGAATCAGAGCACAAAACGACACGCGCACATGTCTTCTTCTTCTGCTGCTACTGCGTATACTCTGGGGGTGAGGACGAGAGCGCAGAAAAGGCGGATTGGGGAGAGAGATTCTTTGTGGGATTTGATCGTGAAGTGCGACGATATAACTTTCACTCATATCCTTCCGAGATTGAATAGGACGGATGTGAAATTCTTGTACGACGTGAATAGTGAAACGAGAAAGTTGGTGAAGAGATCAACTCGTTCAAGAGATTTGAAAGAGAAGTTTAATATTGAAGAGATGTCTTCGATTTCGACTTTGGAAGTTGCTTGGGAGCATTATCCGTGGGGCACGTATGACCACGAAGTTGAAGAAGATTTGGACGAAACATATTTCTGCGAAAGAGTTGCTGAAACGAATAAACTCGAGTTGCTCAAGTGGGCGCGAGAGGAGAAAAAGTGTAAGTGGGATGAAGAGACGATTTGTGTGGCCGCAGGACAAGGTAATCCGGAAATGGTCAAGTATTGCGTTGCAAATAAGTGTCCTATGTATGAGGAGGGTGCGTGTGCATGTGCCGCCATAAACGGTCATCTCGAGTGCCTCAAATACTTACACGAAGAAGTCAAAGCGCGTTGGGATTCGGGTACTGCCGAATGTGCGGCTAAAAATGGTCACCTTCACATACGCGAATATCTTGTTGAGCGTAAGTTTGATAAATATAGCGAATATGTGTGTGCGCATGCGGCCCAGTACGGCCACTTGGACTGTTTGAAGTACTTGCACGAAACCGCCAAAGCGCCTTGGGACCCTGGGTCCGTATACCACGCACACAAGAACAACCACATCGAATGTTTACAATACCTCCTCGACAATAACTGTCCTCTCCCACCTGGTTGGCGATACGAAGATGGAGAGTTGCACGTGCCAGAATCAGAAACAGAATCAGAAACAGAATCAGAATAATTACACACGTCCTAAAGCCGCTGCACCCTTGTATACTAAAGAGAGAAAGAGAGAGACACACAAAACACTCTACAAACGAAAAAATTCACCTAAGGGGGAACGAGAAAAAATATTCCCTATTACCAATTCCTCCTCACTTTCATTTGTTGCGGTACGCACATGTTGTGGTGATTTTTTTTTGTATTACGCGCAACAACAAATATATCGTCTCTCTCGCTCTCTCACGTGTTGTTTTAGCGCGCTTTTATTCTTGCACACGTTCTTTCTTTCTCTCTTCTCTCTCCAAAAAAGAGTTTGGTCTTTCTTTAATTTTCTGTGTTCAGATTGGAAATTTTCAATGAGAGAATATAATTGAGAGACAATTGTGTGTGATGTTTCCCCGCGCGCTTTCGTGAAAAGCTTTCTTTTTCCGCGCCTCTTTTGTCCACTTCTTCGAGAGAGAGAGACGCTTTTCGGCGCGCGCGTGCGGAGGATGAGGATGGTGATTCATTATTAGAGACTGACCATCTCTCTAAAAATATAGATACAAATTATTTACACACGCAAGCATAAAAAAAAATGATGGCAGAATACACCAAACTACAAAAAGTTTTACTCTTGAAAGCGGCGTTGTGCGCTTTCTATCTCACCGCGTTCTTCGGGGACCGAATTGGAATGCCGTCGTTCTCTGAGAAGTTTTTTGGTCAGAAAAATAACGCCATGCGAAAATCTGCGAGCGATTGGGCAGGTCTCGCTTTGTTTATCATGACGCTCGACATGCTCTACGCGGCGTTGAAATGTAGCAAAGCCGTGCAACAAAGAGTTTGCAACGGTCAAATCATGCATAACATGTTGATGTTGGCCGTGCACGCGTGCTTCTCCTCCCAAAAATTCGGCGGTAAGCTTGTTCACAAGGAACACGTCATGGGCGGATTCTTAACGCTCGCGTTAACATTTGTGATGAGCGCGGGGTTGGCAGGCGGCATGGAACCTGCGAAAAGACACTTCTTAAAAGGTTGCAAAGGATTGACTCACGGATGCTTAATCATATACTGGGCGTGTTTCTTCTTCTACATCACGACCTTTCAATTGGGCGATTTCCCATCGCAGAACTACATCGCCTGCCAAGGCAGAGGATTCTGCCGAGCTAAAGACTCCGTCTTTTACGACATCAACGTGTTCACCTCGAGCATGTGGTTCATGGTCAATATGATGACCTACTTCATGTTAATGTCCGGCTCGGATCAAGAACAAAAATCCTTCGCTCTCTACCGCATGGCGACCGTCGCCTTGTTGCAAATCCCGCTCATGATGAGCGAAAAAGCCATGACGGTGCCGAAAGAATACACGAGCGGCGTCGTCGCCATGTCCATCTGTTTCACCGCGTTGGCGTGCGCGGCGTTTTCCGATAAGATCAAGCCAAAGAAGGCGTAAAATTAATCACACAACACACATATAAAAAAAAGATGTTTTAATACGATATATAATACGTTTATGTTTAAAAATTCGGTCGCGTTTTTCGTCTCGTGGATGCACATTTTGTGCTGCAGTACATTTAATTTTGGTTTTCTTCATTAAATTTTTCTCCCAAACACGTTTTGGCATCAAGAAAATGACGACGAGGAAAAGAAAACCAAACGACCCATCTCCTCTCCTCGAGGCACTGCTCACCTCTTTATCTCTGGCTAAGAAACGCTTACCGGCGTCCTCGTCGACGTCTGATGCTTTACGCGCGCTCTTGTCAAACGGCGACGATAACGAGGATACTACTATGAACAGAAAAAGTGTATCGGAGCAAAATGCGCTCTCTGCCGCCGCCGAGATGCTGCTCAGCTCTGACGCGAAAGAGAGCATCGTCTTGGCCTCGTGTTTGCGCGGAGTGATTTTGCACGTGCTTGCGAGAGCCGTGGAAGTTATGAACGATGCAAACGACGCGCGATTTACGAGCGATGCGGAGAAGAGAGAGCGAGGGATGTGCGCGTTGATATCGGTGGCGAAATTGCTGCCGCACTGCCGGCAGTTGATATCGGAGAGAGTTTTAGCGAGGGAGAAGCATCCGGTGTTTTCGAGAGTAGCTGCAGAAACCGCGAGGACGATGATGAAAAAGACGACGACGAGTAACACGAAGAAAAAGAATAGCAAAAGCAAGGAGGATTTATTCGCGCATCTCCGGATGGTTTTGAGGAGTTCAATGGATATCGCCGAGTGCTTTGGGTGTAAGAAAGGAGCGATTTCTGGCGCCTCCTGGGATTGGAGCCAATGTGGGATATTTTTGACGCACGAAGACGCTCACGTTCGATGGATTGCGTGTGGAATAGTTTGCGAAGCTTTGGGTTTGAGCGACGATGCGGTGCACGCGGCAAGAAAGAAGACTTCAAGTGACGAAGACGAAGTGACACTGGCACAGTTCCAACGAGAGTGGGAGGAACGCCAAACGGCGTTTCGGATTGAACGCGCGTCGTTTTTGCTACCCAGAGTTTGCGAAAAAGAACAGAATGAACATGATAGCAGTTTCAATGTAGAAGGAAGCCATACTCTAGAGTGCACAGAGCTAGAAGACGAGAGTGAAAGAGTACGAGAAGAGGGCATACCGGCGGCGCCCGGATACGAACGCTTAGGCGCCATCGAAGTACGCACACAACGTGATGATGATGATGATGATGATGATGATG
>Ga0115000_10004900_pt1 | contig 10846 bp, 14 predicted proteins | sample ArcticOcean_MG_C_6_FD_89690 | JGI IMG/M metagenome (GOLD analysis project Ga0115000, IMG submission 89690) | Marine microbial communities from western Arctic Ocean - ArcticOcean_MG_CB8_128 | ecosystem: Environmental > Aquatic > Marine > Oceanic | place: Arctic Ocean: Canada Basin | collected... | reverse complement strand
TCTTATTCTCCATCTTCTAGTTCTTCCTTCTTCTCCATAAGTTGTTCTTACAAGCATAAGGTGATCACTAGTAGCTCTTAAAAGGCCGTTGTTTATATCTATAATATTTGTTTTCTTATGTTTGTTTAAACCTACTAAAGTAGTAGTTGTAGCCTCACCATCTAAAGCTCTTTCCCGGAAATCATGCATCTCTTGCTCATCATCTGTATTGAAAGCTCCGGCTTTTGATAATAGTGTATTACCTATTGCAAGAGTTTCAACAGGTACTGCTTCAGAAGCACTTATATTTACTAGAGTGCCTTCTACTACACAGAAAAAACCTCCGCCTCCCGGCCCTCCACCCCCACCACCACTAGTGGTAGACCGTGATGTGGTCCTAGAAGTTGACTGGCTAACAGCTGTACTGTAAGTTTCCGTATAAGAAGTAGTGTAACTTGTACTTCTTGAAGTTGATACACTAACACCTGTACTATATGATGTACTTCTAGATGTACTGTATGATGTGCCTCTAGATGTTCCGCGACTTGTTGATCTACTGTTTGTGTAGGAAGTAGTATAAGCTGTACTTCTAGATGTGTTATAAGCTGTTGATCTAGAGGTGCTTCTAGAATAAGATTCAGTTGTATTCCTGGTAGTAGAAACCGTGTGTGTTGTATTAACAGCGGTAGCCCAGGTCGTAGTAGTACTATGACTTGTGCTATTGCTATATCCAGTAGAAAAAGTAGTTGTAAACGTTGTGTATGGAGTAGAAACCACAGTATTATAACTGGTTGTGGTCGAAGAAGACGTAGACCTAGCTGTAACTACTACAGGCTCAGTCGTAAAAGACGTCTGGATTAAACCTAGTGAAGTGTTCCACTTATATACTTTTTGGAATCCTATTTGTTTCATAATACGTAATATTCTAACTAAAGTTACCCACATAATTAACAAGCACTATTGATGTACTAACTACTAGGTACGACATGATTGACACATCACCAGAATCTGTTTGGAAAACTATTGTTTCTCCATTTGGAGTTTTGAATGTGGCAGGTAATGCTCCAGGTGCTGTTATCGCCGTGTTAGTTATTATAATAGTTCCTGTTTTTCCAACATCTGTGGCTGCAATTGTAGCTAATATAGTCCAAGCTCCTGCTGCATTTAATTGGAAGTTTTCTGAATCAGCAAAAGCTAAAGGAAATTGATTGCTTCCGTTTTTAGTTATAGTTAGCGGAGCATATGTATCGCCCTTGAGTGCATACCAAGCTGTGCCATTGTGTCCTTCAAATTCTGAATCGTCAGAATTAAATCTTAACATCCCAGCCGCAGCGGTAATACCACTTCTATTAGCTGTTGTGCCAACTGGAAGTTTTATAGCATCTGTTGCTGTTATATCTAAAGAGACCGCAGGAGAAGTATCGTTTATACCTATTCTATTGTTACTTGTATCTAAAGTTATAGGACTAAAGTCAACTGATATAGCATTTGAGCCACTTATAGCTACTGGAGCTGTGCCTGTATATGTAGTATTTGTATCTGTTACTGTTTCTGTAGCGGTTGCCACTGCGATAACGTGGCCATTGCTATCTAAAGTAATGTCTTGTATATACGTTCTACCTGAATTATTAAGGTCTGCAGTAGCTTGCGTTATAGCGGGGTGATCTGTTAAATATCCTTCTACAGAGTGGTCTCCCCACCCAAATGCGGTATTCCAGTTACCAATCGCTAGGTTAGAACCAGTTATAGCTCCTGTTGCTGCTATTGTGGAAGAAGCTGTTATAGCTCCTGTTATTTTAGCGTCACCATCAACATGTAACTGATGTGTTGGAACCGCTATATTAACACCAACTTTCCCATCTGCTATAATACGCATTCTTTCAGTATTGTCATTGGTACTGAACTGCATTGAGTTATCTGCATTATTATATAATACGGATCCTGCTGTTTGATCAGTTGCGTCTCCAAACTGTATTGTGTTTGTAGCATCAGCATTTGAAGAAAGTCTTAAGGCTGTGTCTACTCCAGTTGCTGTGTTAGACAAATGTACCTTAGCATCTGTAGGTGCGCTTGTGCCGACACCAACGTTACCATTATTTCTTACTGTAAATATTTCAGCGCTGCTGTTGTTTTTAACTGATAGTATATTAGCATCTGTAGCTACAGCTGTTCCTTTTATATCGAACGTGGCGTCAGGTGTAGGTCTATTAACACCTATTCTATTGTTAGTCGTATCTGCTGCTAAATCACCAACTGACTCTGCTCCATTCTCAAACTGAGACGCAGAAGCGTTCCATTTAAGTATGTGGCCTTCAGCTGGAGCTGTTACAGCTACATCAACTAAATCACTAATTACATTAGCAGTTACCGTACCACCTAAATTTGTAGCGGCTAAACTTCTAAATGTTCCAGATATTAATATTTTTGCTTGAGCAGTGTCGTTTAATGCGGATGCATTAGCTTTAACGATAACTGAGCCTAAGTAAATAGCTTGTGCTGCTGTGTTGGTTGCTTCTTGAAAATGTTCTAAAAGGTATCCAAGCTCTGCTTCATCTATACTTACGTAATGTGCTTTTCCATAATAAACAACTACTGTGTTTATATTATTAGGAAAATAGAACATTCTCTGTACAGTATATTTACCACTAGGTACAGTAGTTAAAGTACCATCGTTGTCATATAATGTTGGGTCTAGGTCTGTGTACCCACCTCCACTTGTTCCGTCATCAAGCGTAAACCCTGACGAAGCGCTTGAGTATCTATTAAATATAACTGATGCTCTAGACGAATCCGTAACTAGTGATGGGTTCAAAGGATCTGTTGCATAGTTTCTACCTAGAGCAAAAGCTGATCCAGCTGCTCTATCTAGTTTTAAGTTAGCACCATTTGGTGTTACTAAGTGTCCAGATTTTTTTAATGGCCCAAATGTTTCAATGAATTCATTTGTATTGTTATGCCCTCCATAAGCTGCTCTTGGAAAAGTTTTTACGAATCTGATAACATTCTCTGAGTGTATTACAGAACCTAAAACTATATTGTTTCTCCATATAGCTGCACTTGGCTGAGTTAGTGTTTGCGTTACAGTACCTGCACTATTTATATACACCCAAGTATTTAATTGCTCAGTATCACTTGCATCACCATGTAAGTGGGTTATAGTATGAGCAACCCATGATACATTTTTAATCTCAGGATGTGGATCTGAGTTTGATTTGTTTAATACATTAATAATACCATTCCCGGCTGCAATATCAAATGTGGTTGCTGTGTTAGTCGCTAAAATTCCACCATTCAATATACCTGTAGGTATGTTTTCTGTTAAAGTATCAATACTTATATCATGACCATCATATCTAAAGTGAAGTGTATCGTGTCCATCTTCAGCTTTGTAATATAATCCATTATCAAAAGTAGGTGTTGAAGTCTGCATATTAGATACTGCTATAGTATCACCCACCACAAGATCACTTGAAACAGTAACGTCATTAGGTAAACCTACTACCCAAGCTCTGTTTGCAGCTAAACTTTGAGTTCCACCGGTAACTTCAATTTCATTAGCTGTTCCGGCTACATTAAGTGTGGTTGTGCTCTCGGCTATACTAGGCTTACCTTGTATAAAAGAATCTACAGCTGTATCTGTTTCTGTCCAGTTGGCCTGTACATTTGTTTCAGCACCTGTAGCTATACCATTTAGCTTTGATCTCTCTAAGGCTGTTATGATTGCGCCAGAACCCACACTAGACATATCATTCAAAGAAGTCACGCTATGATTAGATAGATCTGTAACGTCTGTTGGTTTGTTTAATATTATGGAGTCACCGGTTGATGAGGTCCAATCTGCAGCAACATTAACTTCAGCTCCTTCTTCAATACCAATTAGTTTAGTATTTAAAAGATTTGTATAGTCGTTAGCTGAAAGTCCTTTACCTGCCTCTGTGGCTTGTTTGTTATTTAAGGCTGTTTGTAAACCTGATATATTAGCTATAGCTAACGAATCTAAAGTAGTTTGGTGTGTTTCTATATAATCTACAATTTCTTGTAAAGTATCTAAAGCCGTGTTGTCACTAGTTAATATAGTTGTTAGATTATCTAATTGATCTTTTAAAACTTTACCTTGTGCAGCAGATAACGGTACGTTGTTAGCTGTTGAGGTCAGGCTATCAATAATATCTGATGCCTCTAAAGAGTTTACGATCTTAGTTCTTTCAGCGGCTGTTATTATTATACCAGATCCAGCACTTGAAACATCACTTAATGTTGTTACACTCTGAGTTCCTAAGTCCGCATTAAACCAAACTTTAGATACAAAGAATTCTTCATTCGCTATCATAGAACCATTTGATTCAACATGCGTAAGAGTAAGAATATAGTAATCTGTATCTGTGTGGATCACGGCTGTTTGTACCGTGTATAACCCGTATTTGCTAATATCTACCTTATTGTTTATCTTTAAAGAATTACCAATAAGTCCAGTAATGTAGCTAGATACGTCTACACCGTCTTGCCCTTTTTTAGAAAGGATGACTTGTGTTATAGCACTAAAAGCAGTAGTGAACGCTGTACCACTATTTAAGCTTAAACAGCCTTGAACTGTATAACTTGAATCAGACACATAGTCCTTAAATTTATAAGGCGCTCCATCTGGCATATGAATTGCCCCCAACTCGTTGATTAAAGTTATTACACTTTCAATCGTAAAGTTTTTAGTTGCTGAAGTAGCTGAGTCTGTTCCTAATACTTTATCAGTAGTACTTAAACTCGTATCTTGTGCGTATGATGATATTCTAGCCATTCTTTGGTTTTATAACTCTTTTTTGTTAAATTTAGATATTGCGTTACTATATACTTTATCTACGTATGTTTCTCGCTTATGTACCTTACTACGTTTTGCATCTTCAGGTATATCCTCTTCTCCAATCAATATTTTATATATTCTATTGGTTAATCTATGCCCTTTAAGAGAAACTTTATATTTATTGTGATCTCCTAATCGGCCGTTTCCTTTATGTATTTTTTCTAACCAACCTTCTCTTTGTAATCTGTAAAAGCGTTGGCGATCCCAGTGGTAGTACAATGTACCGTCCCTAAAATCTTCTAAAGTAAAATACTTAATGGGATCTAAATAAAACAATAGCTCTAAATCTGATATTGATATTTCATATTGTTTACAGGCCCATCTTGAAACAAGCCTGTAATATTTTAAAAAATCAACTTTAAGTTCACCGCGTTTAACAAAATCACCTCTTTCCATTATACTACGATTATAACATCTTGTTCTTGTATAACTTTATAGACGGCATCATTGATTTCAACATCGTGTCCAGCAAACCTATCATAATAGATTGTATCTTTTTCTTCAATTCCATTAATTGCCGTACCTACAGATATTACATTTGCAGTACGGTATCTTATATCTTCTCTATGGTTTTCTGCTAAAAGCAATCCACCATCTGTTTTCTTTATGTCTTCTTTTATCTCTGAGATAATTAAGAACCTTCCTATGGCCTTCATTATCGTTCTCGTACGTTAGATATTACACAGTCAGTAGAAAGTATCGTGGTGGCCACCGAAACAGCGTTCAGGAGTGCAGACTTAGTTACAAGTACTGGATCAATAATACCAGCTTTGCGCATATCCTTAATTTTACCATCTGTAACATCAACGCCCATTCCCCAACCTTCAATATAATAATCTGCCGGCTTTAAACCCGCATTAGTTAGTATACGTACATATGGTGAATGCATAGATGCTTGCATAAGTGCCCATCCAATAAGCTCGCCTTCGTTTCCTGTAGGCTTAGCAGCGTTAGCTATAAAAGATAAAGCACAACCTCCACCTGGAAGTATACCCTCTTTCTTAGCAGCACGAACTGCGTGTATAGCATCGTCTACCCGGTCTTTCTTTTCCGCAACTTCAACGTCTGTATCACCTCCAACGTATACAATAGATACACCTCCATTTAAAATAGCTAATCTATTTTCTAAATGAGGTCTCATTATGTGGTGGTCTTCAGAGTCTAATTGCTCTCTTAGGTAATCAACTCTTTCTTGAACCCCTTCTGGAGCCTTTTCAATAGCTAATGTGGTACCATCTGAATCTATAATAGATTTCGCAGCTTGTCCTAAAACATCAGCTGTAATATTGTCTAATGAATCACCTAGGTTTTCGTCAATAACGGTGGCCCCCGTAAGTAACGCAAGATCATCTAATATATCTTTTCTTTTTAACCCAAAAGAAGGTGGGTCAATAATGTTACATTTGAGATTACCTTTAACGTGGTTCATAGCCAATGCGCTCACGACTTGTTGCTCACAGGGAGCTACAATCAATAAGGCACGATTCGACTTGATAGCAAATTCCAATATGCTTTGTATGCGGCGAACATTAGCCACCTCTGATGCGCATAAGAATACTAACGGCTTATCAAGCTCACTAACTTCTTTCTCTCTATTCGTATAAAAGTGTGCACTTTTAGTTGTAGAGTTAATATGTGTACCATCTACTGTTTCAATGTAAGTCTCATTAGTAGGAGATGTTTCCATCGTTACCACTCCATTGTCTCCAGCCGACTTAAATGCTTCCGCAATAAAATCGCCAAGTTTCTTGTCATTGTTCGCTGATATTCTAGAAACATGGTTTAGACGCTTGTCGTTTACTTTTGTAGATCTTTTATTTAACTCTTTAACGGCATACTCTGTAAATGCTGTAATACCGTTCTTAATATCTCTAAAAGAAAAATCTTCACCCGCTAGAGTGAAGTAATTGTTTATTATAGACTGAGCTAATACTGTTGAGGTTGTTGTACCGTCTCCAGCTTTAGATGCAGTTTGCTTCGATGCTTGCTTTAGCATTGTTACACCCAAATTCTCAACTGAGTCATCTAGATTGATATAGCTAGCAACGGTAACACCATCTTTTGTAACGTGAGGGTTGCCAAAGTCATCCTCCAGAACTACTGTTCTACCAGATGCCCCTAATGTTGATCCTACCGCTTCTGCAAGTTTATCTATACCAGCAATAAGTTTCTTTTTTGCTTCATCTTTGAAATGTAGCTCTTTGACCACGGATGGTCCTCCAAATTGTACTCCCATTATATTTGATTTAATTAAATTTATATTATACTAACAGTTCCACTTTCTGCGTGCTGCTACTCCTCGCTCAGATTTCCATGATTTGGATCTTGCGCAGAATGCTTTACGTCGTTTAGCTGCTTTACTTCCTTTCTTAAGCTTAGAAGGGGGTGTTGTTACGGCAGTCTTCAATTTACTACCTGGGTTGTCTTTTCTGTACTTAGCTACGCCTTTAGCGGTCATACCACCTCCAGCTTTACTACCAGTACCACTTCCTTTCTTAACCTTAGCGTAATAGCCTTTAGACTTTTTACGAGAAGGTGCTTTTGATTTCTTTCTCTCTAATGGGGAATTACCACAGCCGCAGCTTGAAACACATCCACAGCTAGGTTTTACTTTATTAAATACAGTTTTTACTGTTATTCCTTTAGTTCCCATTATTTAGTGTTGTTTTTCTTAGTACCTTTACCAAATCCACCTCTATTCTTAGCCACTGACACAAATCTACCGGTAGTATGGTCATAATCTTTACCGGATATGTTCATACCCCGTTTCAAAGCTGAGCGGCGTGCTTTTTGGCATTCTGCTTTCATTTTACGGCGTCTAGGGCTCTTGGCATACGCCAGGTCTCTTTTTGCTTTATCAGCTTTCGCTTTAAATGATAGCTTTTGAGGCATTATCTAATTTCTTTAGCTGGAGCAGCTGGTTTAGCAACTGGCTTTACTACTTCTTTTACTTTCTTGATTACTTCTTTTATTTTATCTGGCATAATTATTTCTTTCTAGTGTGACCACACATCACGTTGTTAATAGAATATCCTTTCTTAGCTTTACCTGACTTTCTAGGTAAAGGTGTTGCTGCATCATAAGCAGAGCCCATGCGCTTGGTAGGGGTAGGGGTTAGCGGTGCGGCTACGGCAGACATGCCCATAGGAGGGGGAGGGGTTAGAGGAGTCGGTCGTTTTTTCACTTTTGCGATTTTTTTAGCGTTTAGTTTTGCCAACGCGTCTTTAGCTAGTTCTTTTGCGGTTTTTTTTGGTTTTGTTCTCATAATATTATTATTATTTCTTTTTAATAGATGAAGTGCGCTTACCCATACCTGTGCGTTTCTTCTCTGATACAGCTTTTCGCTTTTGAGAAGAACTCATTTCGTTCCATGCTACAGGTGTAGACTTTGATATTCTAACTGAGGGTCTGCACTTCTTTACTTTCTTATTCTTAGCAGAACCACAAGGATTACCTTTTTCGTCGGTCCACTTTTCTTTAAACCAACGTTTAAGGTTTGCTCCTTTTTTTGTTTTACTTACTGCCATTATTTTTACTTAATTCTTTCATAGCTGCTTCTCTGTCATCAAATTCCAATGCAGCTTTAAGTATGATCTTGTCCATAACTGAATCTTGGTTTTCCAAAATACTAGCTTGTAGATCGATGATCATTCCTTCTAGGTTATCTTTAGCTGCTACTAGTGTTTCTATATGTGCAGCTTTCTTTTCTACTTCAGCTTTAAGTGCGTTTATGTCATCTGGTTTAGATCCAGTGATAGTAGACACAACTAATCCAATAGAAGCTGATATAGTACCTATGAGCATCATCACAACCTCCTTATTAGTTTCCAATACAGGATAAACCATTAAGATGAATATAATAGACATGATCAATAGGAATATAAATAACGATCCTATATAGTGTCTTAACTCTTTAGCGACTCCGTTAGTAGGTAGTTTCATAAGCTATTTGTTTTTTCTACATTTAGCGATAGCTCCAGAGGCATATGCCGATGGAAATACCTTGTATTGCTTTTTTACTTTATGATAGCACGCATCTTTTTTAAATAAAGGTGACGTAGCTTGGGGTCTATTTGCCATAGTATTAATTTACATGTTTGTAATCATAAGGGCACCTTAGTCCAATGAAGGTTACCAGGTACCCTATGACTCTACTTTGAATAGTGCAACGATCTGTACGTTCACTGCCTCAACCACTTCCTAGGTGGTATCTGAAAGGAACTAAGCAAAAAAGCAACTATATGACACCTGCCTCGATGGGGCAGCCTTAACACAACGTGTCCATTAAGGTAGCGACTCTTCTGTAGTTACTCTATTAATCTTAAGCTGCTCTAAAGCATAATTAAGATGTGCCTCTTCCCAATGTACCCTATACTCATTCCCGTGAGGGAACGTAGCACTACACTGACTGCACTGTATGGACATTACTTTTTCTTCTTCTTGGTAGCAGCCTCTAAGAATCCTCTTTCATATTCTAACTGCTTCTCTATATCAAAAATGCGATCCTCAAGATCGTTAATTACTTTTATCTTCTTATCTAATCTATCATGTACCGTCGTAAGCTCACTCTTAATAGCCGTGAACTCAGCAAATATGCCACCAGCTGTAAATACAGCTACAAGCAAAGATAACACAATAGACATGTTGTTCTTTATAAATGTATCCGGCATGTGTGTTATTTTAAATTAGTATTTTATATATAGAGGTATTGTGTTACATTACATTATTAGCAACGTATTGCTATATTTAAAGACAATATGATAACCTATGCGGCCTTATACCACCATATCGGTGACGTTTACGTGTTATATCTATCATATCCTCGGTGTCATGTCACTCCGTCGCGACGTCGTACGTCATTGTGTCGTACATTGTACACTATGTCATGTCATATCGTCATACATGTAACGTTATCCTGTCATATGATCGCATATTATTCGGTGATACGTACGAATACCTGTAGATAGTGCAATGAATTGCATCATAGGTTGTTGAATGTTCGTAGTATCTTGTAGTTGTTTGCACATTATGTAATTGCTTTACAACACATTGCTATATTATCGGTACATAATACATTTTATCACATTATATTCATATAAACGTATGCTTAAGTACTTATATAATATATATTACATAAATTTGTAAAAAGGTATAATTTTAGATAAAATACGTTACAGATCGCATTATGATGTGATAATATATATGTAAGCAACAAAGTTACTGTCTTACGGAGTTTTATAAAATTGATTGCCTCTCGAATATTAATCAATGACCCTTCACCGGGAATCACCAAGGTTTGATAAACAACCCTGAGCATAACTAATAAAGTCCTAGAAATAGGCATTAAAATTATGAATGTAAATATAAACATTAAAAATAGATTAAATAAAGAATTAATAAATGGAATAACTTTAGAACAATTAAAGTCTAAATTATATAATGAGTATGACTTCTATGATGACTGTGGATATACTTGTCAGAAAATGGACACTTATAAAGATATTAAAGTTGTAGAGTATTGGATTAGCTTAGAAAATAACTAATCTAAATACGTTACAAACCAACTAAGATTGTGATAATATAAGTGTAATTAAAATATAAGTAATATGAATGTAAGATTAAAAATAGTAAAAGAGTTAGCAAAGTTTAGAGAAAGAACTTCAATGTATGTTGAAAACTATTGGGGAAGTGAAGATCAAATTAAAAATGAAATAGAAATTATAAATGAATTAGATAAGATTTTAAACTTAGATAATGAAATGAAATATGATGAAACTATAGTAGAATGGTATGAAAGAATGTTAATGAAAAGTAGAAAATTATGTTAAAAAATGATAAAGTAGAATGGATTTGGAATTACTACAAAGGGAAAGCCCTATTAACTCAGGCAACTCCAAGTGAGTTTTTAAAACATGAAAGTGATGAATTTTTAGATATAGTAATAGAAGACATATGTGAATATGAAGAATGGGATTTAAATGAAATAAATAAATAAGAATATGAAAACAAAAT